>Ga0247839_1001006_pt1 | contig 49156 bp, 44 predicted proteins | sample LaCruzMarch2015__6_FD_192405 | JGI IMG/M metagenome (GOLD analysis project Ga0247839, IMG submission 192405) | Freshwater microbial communities from meromictic Lake La Cruz, Castile-La Mancha, Spain - LaCruzMarch2015_16m | ecosystem: Environmental > Aquatic > Freshwater > Lake | place: Spain... | reverse complement strand
TGTCAATGGGGCCGGCAAGACTGCCATCTTGGATGCCATTGCCATCGCATTATGGCACCTCGTGGCAGCCAACGGTGGAGGCGGTCCCCGTCAAAGGGCCGTGCAAGGCGTGAGCTTGCGGCCATCCGACTTACATATTCGCCCGGATGCCCCTGACGCGATCTCGGGGCGCAGCGATCACGTACTGATCAAAGCGGTCGCGAAGGATTTTTATGGCGTAACCGGCTACCCGGCAAGAACCGAGAACGGTGGGCCACGGGATCTTGAATGGGAAGAAGACATTCTCTTTAGCCTGCCTAACGACTTCGCTTATGGAGCCAAGCAATCGGCCGGACTGGTGGATGTCTACGGCTACGTCAAGGCGCTCTGGCAAGAGATCCGGACTTCCGACCCGAAGGCCCTGATCCCGCTTCCTGTCGTAGCCTATTACCGCGCTAACCGACGCCTCTCTGAGATGCCCAATCTTGGGGATATCTTCAGCGTCAGTTTGGAGCGTGATCGTGCGTTCCTCGGTGCACTGAATGCAGGAACGGACTACCAGGCCATGTGCCAGTGGTTCTATCGACGAGAGAACCACGAGCTTAGGGAAAAGCTGCAAGTCCGCAACGACCGCGACTATCAGTTCCCGGATCTGAAGGCGGTGCGAGAGGCGGTTGCCACGACGCTCGAGGATGTGGAGCGCGTCTTTTTCGACGATACGACACTCATGGTATCGTTCAGGAATCCGCAGGGAACGCCGAAGGATCTGGAGCTGGCGCAGTTGAGCGACGGCTATCGTAATCTGTTGGCACTGGTTCTGGATTTCGCTCGGCGCCTCGCCCAGGCGCACCCTTACTGGGACAAGCCGCTAGATGCCCCAGGGATCTTGCTGATCGACGAGATCGAGCTGCATCTGCATCCGCACTGGCAGCAGCAGGTCATTACCAATTTGCGCGAGGCGTTCCCGAATACTCAGATCATCGTGACCACCCATAGTCCGCAGGTGCTCACCACGGTCCATCGCAGGAATATCATGGTCCTGCGTGATCGCCGACTCTTCCAGGCACCGGCCGATCCCTACGGGGCCGAGAGCAAGAGAGCGCTTGAGGATGTGCTGGAGACCGACAGCCGGCCACCGGAGCACGACAACGAGAACCTGCGGCAATTGGGCAAGTTGTTCCGGCTCATCAACGCCAATGATCTTGTCGAGGCGAATCAGGTGTTGCAAGCGCTTGCTCGAGCGATGGGCACCGACGAGCCAGCCCTGATCGCAGCGGAGACAATCATTCGTAATCGCGAATGGGAGAAGGAGTTTGGACTGTGAAGCACTGCCGAAAATCCTATCCGGGTCCCGAATGTCTCGACGCTCGTCTTGCTGACCAGCCCGAGGGCAATTGGAACGATTTCAGGAACGAGCTGTGGGATTGCTATTGCGCCGTCCGGGACCGCCTCCGCGACGACCAGCGAGGACTCTGCGCCTACTGCGAGATGGACCTGACCGACGACAACCGACAGATCGCCCATTTCCACCCCAAGGGTGATAACGCCTCGGGGCACAACTTGGCGCTGGATTGGGCCAACCTCTGGTTCGCCTGCAAGGGCGGCACCCAGACATGGATGCAGGATGAAGACAAATACTTGCCAACGATCTCGGACAATAGCAGTTGCGACGAGCGAAAGGGCGGTCTGATACTCGACGGTCATATCCTCGCGCCCAACGAGGTGCCCGCCTTCCCGAGGATCTTCCGCTACGAGCAGGGGCTGGGCCGCTTGGAGATCCACCCCGACGATAGCGTCTGTGCCGACGCCGGCTTGGACCCCGCTAAGGTTCGGCGTACTATCCATGAGTTAAACCTCAACTGCAAGCGGCTTGCTCGGGCCAGGAACAACGTGCGCGAAGGTCTGGACGAGGCTATAGCCAAACTGCGCGAAGCGCACGTCGATGACCCGCATTCCGCTTTGCAAGATCTCGTTAAGCGCCGTTTCTCCGAAAACGGTGAGGGGAGATGGCCCCGGTTTTTCACTCTGATTCGCTGGCGCTTTGGCCAAGTTGCCGAAAGCTACCTCCAATCCATCCAGTTCAATGGCTAAACCTGTGCCGCCGCGCCCTAACAAGAAGCTTATTGAAGTCGCCCTACCTCTGGAAGCCATCAACCGGGAGGCAGCCCGCGAGAAATCCATCCGCCACGGCCACCCCGCGACGCTGCACCTGTGGTGGGCGCGGCGACCGCTGGCGGCGGCGCGGGCGGTGATCTTCGCCTCCCTGGTGGACGATCCGTCGGCGCTGGCCGACGAGTTTCCCACGGAGGAGACGCAAGGGCAGGAGCGGCAGCGGCTGTTCCGGTTGATCGAAGAACTGGTCAAATGGGAGAGCACCGCCGATCGGCGGGTGCTCGCTGCGGCGCGGGCCGAGATTCGGCGCTCATGGGAGCGTTGGTGCCGGGTTTCGGGCGAGGACCCGTCGCGGCTGCCCCCGTTCCATGACCCATTCGCCGGCGGCGGCGCCCTGCCGCTGGAGGCCCAGCGCCTCGGGCTCACGGCCCACGCCAGCGACCTCAACCCGGTGGCGGTGACCATCAACAAGGCGATGATCGAGATCCCTCCCCGATTTGCCGGGCGGGCGCCGGTGCATCCGGATGGAACTGAGTCCGGCAAATCGGGGACTGTCGCGGGTAGAGTTAGCGGGACCGGCCGCCTGACCCCACAAGCGGCGGTGCGCAGGACCGGGGATTTGTTTAGGCGCGAATGGACGGGGGCGCAGGGGCTGGCCGAGGACGTGGGCTACTACGGGGCCTGGATGCGGGAGGAGGCCAAGCGGCGCATCGGCCATCTGTATCCGCAGGCAGCGCTCCCCGACGGACGCCGTGCCACGGTGATCGCCTGGATCTGGGCGCGCACCGTGGAGAGCCCGAACCCGGCCTTCCGGGGCTGCCCGGTGCCGCTGGTCTCGTCGTTCTGGCTTTCCACCAAACCCGGTAAGGAGACCTGGGTCGAGCCGGTGGTCGAGGGCAGCGGGTACCGATTCGAGGTGCGCAGCGGGACACCGGTCAAGAAGGCCGCGGTGGGTATGGGCACCAAGCTCGGACGCGGCGCCAATTTTCGCTGCGTGCTTTCCGGTTCGCCGATTTCACCCGATTACATCAAGGCCGAAGGGGTCGCTGGCCGCCTGGGTGTGCGACTGATGGCTGTGGCGGCGGAAGGAGATCGGACACGCATCTACCTGTCGCCGACGGACGAGATGGCATTTATTGCAGGACAGTCCGAGCCGGGTTGGACGCCTGAACAGTCTTTGCCGGATGACCCGCGCAATTTCTGGACTGTGAGCTACGGGCTAACCGGCTGGGCTGACCTTTTTACTCCACGCCAGCTAACGGCTCTTTCCACGCTTTCCGATCTGGTTCAGGAGTCTCGACAGCGGATTCGCACCGACGCGGTCGCGGCCGGCGTCGCCGACGACGCCACGCCCCTGCGAGAGGGCGGTCACGGCGCCATGGCTTACGCCGAAGCCGTCAGCGTCTACCTGGAATTCGTCGTCGAGAAGGTTGCCGAGGCACTTTCGACCATTTGCACCTGGAGCTCGTCGCCCAAGAACGAGCTGGTCGTGAGCACCTTCCGCAGGCAGGCGCTGCCCATGACCTGGGATTTCGCCGAGGGCAATCCGTTCGCGGATTCGAGCGGGTCCATCTCCAAGATTGCCGAGGCAGTGGCGAGAGTCGTTGCGACGGCGTTGCCGGCATCGCCGGTCGGCTTCGCGTATCAGGCGAACGCCGCGAGCGTTTCGGCTCCGGCGGCCAGAATCGTCTCGACCGACCCGCCGTATTATGACAACATCGGCTATGCCGACCTCTCCGATTTCTTCTATGTCTGGATGCGGCGCGGCCTGCAATCGATCTACCCGGATCTGTTCAGTACCCTGCTCGTACCCAAGGCCGACGAACTGGTGGCCACGCCTTATCGCCACGGCAGCCGCGAGCGCGCCGAGTTGTTCTTTCTCGACGGCATGTCTTGCGCAATTCGCAACCTGGCGGAGGCCGCGCACCCGGCCTTTCCGGTTACCATCTACTACGCCTTCAAGCAATCCGAGAGTGATCGAGAGGGAACCGCCTCGACGGGTTGGGAGACCTTCCTGGAGGCGGTCATTCGCGCGGGGTTTTCGCTGACCGGCACCTGGCCGATCCGCACCGAGCGTGCATCCCGCTCCATCGGGATCGGCACCAACGCCCTGGCCTCTTCCATCGTCCTGGTCTGTCGTCCGCGTGGGGCCAATGCACCCATGGGCTCCCGCCGCGAGCTTCTTGCCGCCCTCAAGCAGGAGCTGCCCCCGGCCCTGCGCCGGTTGCAGGAGGGCAATATCGCCCCGGTGGATCTAGCCCAGGCCAGTATTGGGCCGGGCATGGCCGTCTATTCCCGCTACGCCCGCATCTTGGAGTCCGATGGCACCCCCGTCGGGGTGCGCACGGCGCTGGCCCTGATCAACCAGACCCTGGACGAGGTGCTGGCGGAGCAGGAGGGGGATTTCGACGCCGACACCGGTTGGGCGATCGCCTGGTTCGCGCAGTATGGCCACAACGACGGTCCCTTCGGCGAGGCTGAAGTCCTCAGCAATGCCAAGAATAACTCGGTGGCGGGACTCGTCCAGGCGGGTATCCTCAAGGCCCAGAGCGGTCGGGTGCGCCTGCTGAGGGCGGACGAGCTACCCGTCGACTGGAACCCGACAACTGACAAGCGCCTGACCGTCTGGGAGCTGGTCCACCAGCTTGTCCGGGTACTGGAATCCGGCGGCGAGAGCGCAGCGGCTACCCTGGTCGCCACGCTCGGCAGCAAAGCCGAGACCGCCCGCGAGCTGTGCTACCGCCTCTATACCCTGTGCGAACGCAAAAAGCGCGCTGCCGAGGCGATGGCCTACAACGGTCTGGTGCAGAGCTGGCCCGAGATCACCCGACTGGCCCAGGCGTCGCCGCGTTCCGACGCGCCCGGTACCGGCGATTTGTTTGCATAACCCAATGAACACCTTAGGTGATTTCCGGGAAAGGATCTACTGCCGTGTAGGGGCGAATTCATTCGCCCCTACAACCCAACAGGCTTTCTGCGCATGCGCAGTCGGGATGCCTATTCACGGAAATCGCCTTAGGGGCGACTAAAGTCGCCCCTACACGTTGGTACATCGTTTCCCGGAAATCACCATTAGCGTGGCGTCGGGCGCAGGAAGGGCAGTGTCATGGCATCGTCGCGCACCATCATCCAGAGAGGCCGCTATGCACTCAGCTTTGAATCTACACGAAGACGCCTTGGCTCAATTCTGCAAACGGCATCACATTCGCCGTCTGTCGCTGTTTGGGTCGCAGCTAAAGGGGACTGCGCGGGCGGATAGCGATTTGGACCTGTTGGTTGAATTCGAGCCGCAACATATCCCTGGTTTGCTTAGTATTTCCGGAATGGAAATCGAGCTGTCGGAGATGCTTGGAGGGAAACCAGTCGATCTGCGTACAGCAGGGGACTTGTCACACTATTTCCGTGATGATGTCTTGCGCATGGCTGAGGTGCAATATGCAGGATGAGGATCGCATCCGTGTTGGCCACATGATCGAGGCCGCCGAGGACGCACTGGGGTTCATTGCAGGACGCACCCGTGCGGACCTGGACACCAATCGCATGCTGCTGTTTGCGCTGGTGCGTGCCGTCGAGATCATCGGCGAGGCGGCGAGCAAGGTCTCGGATGAGACTCGAAACGCTCACGCGGGCATTCCCTGGAAGTCCATCATTGGCATGCGCAACCGCCTGGTACATGCCTACTTCGCTATCGACGCGGATATTCTCTGGGTTGCGGTGACCGTGGAGATTCCGGCGCTGCTGGCTCAAGTGAAGGCGCTCACAAGGACACCATAGAGAACATCATGGCCATCACCAACCATGAGCGTGTCGGCAAATCGCTGGAGCATCTGAAGGCCGGTCTGGGGCCATTCGTCGAGCGCGAGATTCATGGCGCCATCGCCGCGAACGCCATCTCCATGGAGAAGGTCAAGGGCTTCGTCGACGATCCGAACCTCGCCAACCGGGGCATCTGTGAGTGGGACGCCGCGGCGCAACTCAAGCTGATGTGGGAGACCTGGAACGAGGTGTTCCGCAGGACGCTGGGTCACGCGGAGCGCAGTCTGGTGTCGGAGGTCAGGAGTTGGCGCAACAAGTGGGCCCACCAGGAGCCCATCTCCAGCGATGACGCCTACCGCGCCTTAGACTCCGCGGAGCGCCTGTTGTCCGCCGTCTCTGCCCCTGAGGCCTTTGAGGTCGGCAGGATGAAGATGGAACTGCTGCGCCTGCGCTTCGACGAGCAGGCGCGCGGTGAGAAGCGCAAGTCGGTCAGCCAGGCCATCGAGAGCGGAGTGACGGGCAGCCTGAAGCCCTGGCGTGAGGTCGTGATGCCGCACGAGGACGTTGCGAGCGGCCGGTACCAGCAGGCCGAGTTCGCCGCGGACCTGTGGCAGGTCCATCTGGGCGAGGGCACGGCCGAGTACCGCGACCCGGTCGAGTTCTTCCGGCGCACCTACCTCACCGAGAGCCTCAAGGGGATGCTGGTGGGTGCCCTGCGGCGGCTCTCGCCCTCTGCGACCGGGGCGGGTGGTGACCCGGTTATCCAGTTGCAGACCAACTTCGGCGGCGGTAAGACGCACTCGATGCTGGCGCTCTACCATCTGTTCTCCGGCATCGCACCGACCGAACTGGCCGGCATCGACGCGGTGATGGCCGCCGCCGGGGCCAGCACGGTGCCGACCGTCCGCCGAGTGGTCTTGGTGGGCAACAAGATTTCGCCCGGTAACCCGAGCGTCAAACCCGACGGCACGCGGGTAGCGACCCTCTGGGGGGAACTGGCCTGGCAGCTTGGCGGTCCGCCAGCCTTCGCCCGCGTGCAGGTCGACGACGCGCAGGCCACCAGCCCCGGCGATGTGCTGCGCGAGCTGTTCAACGACTACGGTCCCTGCCTGATCCTGGTCGACGAGTGGGTGGCCTACGCGCGCCAGCTCCACGATCAGAGCGACCTGCCGGCCGGCGGCTTCGAGACCCAATTCACCTTCGCTCAGGTGCTGACCGAATCGGCCAAGCTTGCCAGGAATTGCCTGCTGGTCATCAGTCTGCCTGCGTCGGATACCTCGGGCCGGTCGCACGCGGACGATGTGGAGGTCGGAGGGACCCGCGGGCGCGAGGCGCTGGACCGTTTGCGTAACGTGGTGGGGCGGGTGGAGTCCTCCTGGCGGCCGGCCAGCGCGGAGGAGGGCTTCGAGATCGTGCGGCGCCGTCTGTTCCAGCCGCTGTCAGACCCGGCCCAGTTCAAAGACCGGGACGTGGTGGCGCGGGCCTTCGCCGAGTTCTACCGGACCCAGCAGGCGGAGTTTCCGCCCGAGTGCCGCGAGTCGGACTACGAGCAGCGCATCAAAGCCGCCTATCCGATCCACCCGGAGATCTTCGACCGGCTCTATACCGACTGGTCGACTCTAGTGAAGTTCCAGCGCACGCGCGGCGTGCTTCGGCTGATGGCGGCGGTGATCCATAGCCTGTGGGAGAAGGGCGACCGCAATCCGCTGATCCTGCCTGCCAATGTCTCGATCGACGATCCGCGCGTGCAGTCGGAACTGACGCGCTATCTCTCGGACAACTGGGTGCCGGTGATCGAGAAGGACGTGGATGGGCCGAATTCATTGCCGCTAAAACTCGATAGCGAGCTACCCAATCTGGGCAAACTCTCGGCCTGTCGGCGGGTGGCGCGCACCATCTACCTGGGTTCGGCGCCGACCACGGCCGCCGCGCACAAGGGCATCGAAGACCGGCGGGTGAAGCTCGGCTGCGTCATGCCGGGCGAATCGCCGGCCGTATTCGGCGATGCGCTGCGCCGCATGGCCGCCGCGGCGACCTATCTGTATCAGGACGGGCCGCACTACTGGTACTCGACCCAACCGACCGTGACCAAGCTGGCCGAAGACCGCGCCGAGCAGTTCAAGCGTGAGCCGGACAAGGTGGCGCATGAGTTGGAGCAGCGCCTGCGCAAGGATCTGGCGCGCATGGGCGATTTCCCCCGCATCCACCCGCTGCCGCAGAGCGGCGCCGATGTGCCGGACGATCTGGATGCGCGTCTGGTGGTGCTGGGCATCGGGCATCCGTACAGCAAGGAGACCGACAGCCCGGCCGCGCTGGCGGCCAAGGCGATCCTGGAGACGCGCGGCACCACGCCCCGCCTGTACCGCAACACACTGGTCTTTCTGGCGGCCGACAAGACGCGTTTGCAGGACCTGGACGAGGCGGCGCGGAAGTTCTTGGCGTGGGTTTCGATCCTGGCCGAGCAGAAGGACCTGAACCTGTCACCGTTTCAGGTGACCCAGGCCGAGACCCAGCGGACCGCCGCCGACGGCACCGTGACGGCGCGGCTGCCGGAGACCTATCTGTGGCTGCTGGTGCCGGGCCAGGCCACGCCCCAGGCACCCATCACCTGGGAGGCTCTACGGCTGTCCGGGACCGATGCACTGGCAGCGCGCGCGAGCAAGAAGCTGCGTCCTGACAACCTGGTGGTTGGGCTGGCCGGGACGATACTGCGACTCGAGATGGATAAAGTTCCCCTTTGGCGCGGCGATCATGTGGCGGTCAAACAACTGGTCGAGGACTTCGCGCGCTATCTCTACCTGCCGCGACTTAAGGACCCGAGCGTCCTGCTCCACGCCATCGGCGATGGGATGAACCTGCTGACCTGGGTGCAGGACAGCTTCGGCTTCGCCGATGCGTTCGATGAGACAGCAGGCCGCTACCAGGGCTTGCGCGGCGGACAGATGGTGACGCTGATCGATGCCCAAGCGCCGGGGCTGGTGGTTAAGCCGGACGTGGCGCGTCGGCAGATCGATGCCGAGCGGGCGGTCGTCGCTCCTGATCCTTGTCCATTGCCTGGGACCTTCACGGCGGGCGGTAGCGGCACGACCACTGGCGCTACGGGGGTGACCGAACCTGGCCTGACCCCGTCGCCCGACCCCCAACCCGCGGTGGCGAAACCCAAGCGCTTCCATGGTACGGCCATGCTCGACGCCACCCGCGTAGGCCGCGATGCCGGCCGCATTGCCGAGGAGGTCATCGCGCACCTCGCCGGCCTGATCGGGACCAGGGTCACGGTCACCATCGAGGTCGAGGCCGAGATCCCGGCCGGCGCCTCGGACCATGTGGTGCGCACGGTCACCGAGAACTGCCGGACGCTGAAGTTTACGAGTCAGGGGTTCGAGAAAGAATAGGCGTGATCAGCGTAAACTACGACTAAGAACGGGTTTTTCCTGGTTGATGCGGGGGGTTGCCGTGGATCAAGGACCGGGGCTGCGTTACCAGCCGTTCTACTGTGAAGAGAACGCCTGGTGGCTGTGCGCCCACCCGGCGCTGGGACCCGGCGCGCGTCACGTCGTCTTCCTGGTCAGTCGGGCCGGGCGCTGTCCGCTGCTGCACCAGCGCGCAGCGCCGCCGGGGCGGTTGATCGCCTGGGATTATCATGTGGTGGTGGTGGACGGCCAGGGCCGGGTGTGGGATCAGGATAGCCGGCTGCCGCTGCCCAGCCCGGGGGGCACCTGGCTGGATGCGACCTTTGCGCTGGCCGATCGGCTGCCGGCGATCTATGCTCCGCGGCTGCGCGTGATTCCAGCCGAGGCCTTTCGTGCGTCCTTTGCCAGCGACCGCCGTCATATGCGTGACCGCCGCGGCCGGTTCCTGCATCCGCCGCCGCCCTGGCCGGCCATCGGTGAGGAAATGAACCTGGCGCGCTATCTGGACCCGGCGGCGCCCCGTCCGGGGCAGGTGTTCGATCTCGCCGCGGCGCGCCGGTGGCTGTCCGGGCTGGCGTCCGAGTCCGCCGTGGGAGCGGCCTCCGGCCGCGATGCGGTACCGCGGTGAGCGCCGATGTTGCAGCGTCTTGGGCAGAAACTGGCCCTTCATATGCGTGGTGCGTCCCCTATTCCCCCCCATGATCCGTGCCCGTGCGGCCTACTCGCCGAGCGTCGCCAACTCGCCCTGCGCGGCCTGCGTGATGTTCGCCGGCAGCGGCACGAACCGCAACGGCTCGGCGCGGGCCTGACCCTGCGTCAGTATCCAGCCCACCAGGTCTTTGATCGCGGCCGTCTTGACCGGATCATCGTACTGGCGGCGCAGCAGCAGCCAGGTGTAGGTCACGATCGGGTAGGAGCGCGCGCCCTCGGGGTCGGTGATCATGACGTCGAGTGCTTCGGGGATGGTATCCGATCCGCCCGTCAGGGCCCGCTGACCGGTCTCGACCGTGGGCACGATGAAGCCCCCGGCGCGATTCTCCAGCCAGGCGAGCGGGAGCCCGAGACGTTCCGCGAAGCCGGATTCCACATAGCCGATCGAGCCCTCGGTGAGCTTGATGCGCTGGGCCACGCCCTCGTTGCCGGGCGCCGTCATGGCCCCGCCGGGCCAGTCGAGGGCCTTCGCGACGCCCAGGCCGGCGGCCCAGGCCGGGCTGACGGCGGCGAGATGATTGGTGAAGGCAAAGGTGGTGCCGCTGCTGTCGCGTCGGGTGACGACCTGAATCAGCTTGTGCGGCAGCGCGACGCCCGGATTGGCCGCGGCGATGCGCGGATCGTCCCAGCGGACGATCTTGTCCTGAAAGATATCCGGATAGACCGCGCGCGGGAGGTTGAGTGGACCCTTGACAGTCGGCAGGTTATAGGTGATCGCGATCATGCCGGCCGTGACCGGGATCTGCAGCACATCGCCCTTGACCTTGGCGACATCCGCCGGGGTGAGTGGGGCGTCGGTCGCGCCGATGTCGACCGTTCCGGCGAGGAAGCGGTCGATGCCCGCGCCGCTGCCGACCACGGCATAACTCAGGCCGAGGTCGGGGTGTTCGCCGCCGTAGACCCGCATCCATTCCTTGATGATCGGCGCGGCGAAGGTGGAGCCGGCACCGTTCAGGGTTCGGGCCGCGCCCGTGGGGTTGACCGTGAACACCTCCTCCGCGCCGCGGCCTTGCGCACCGGAGTGCGCGAGTAGCAGGCCCAGCGAGAGCAGGGCGGTCCTGAGGTGGATGAATGTGCGCATCGGAGACTCCTGATGATGAAAGGGGGGCGCTTGGGCCGCACGCCCACATGATCCCCGTTCGAGATGACCCTTTGGTGAGTGTTTCATGACGGTCGTGGTGCGCCGGGTCGGGCGGACTCAGAGCGTACCGATCCGGTGAGACTACCCATGCCTTGCTCGCGAATGACGCGGCAACGGAGAGATCACACAGCCCGGACGACGAAACGCGTGCGGCTCGCCGAGTGCGCTCGTTGGAGAAGGTGGATCAGATCGCGGAGATCGCGCGCTATGGAATCATGTCCAGGGACAGGTGCTTTACGGTACCGTCGATGATCGAAAACAGCAGTCAGCGGTCCAGCCGCAGTGCGGCGCCGACCGCGATCCTGCGGCGGGCGGCCTCGCCGGCCGTGATCTCCAGGATGTAACGCACGGCCGCGGACGCGCTGGGGTAGATCGGACAGTTGCGCACGCGACAGGGCGGCACGGCGGGTAGGACCTCCAGCAAGGTTCCGTCGATGTCGAAATACAGCAGGTCCAGAGCGATCAGGGTGTTCTTCATCCAGAACTCGGCCCGCCCCGGCGGCTGGATGAACAACATCCCCTGATCAGCCGGCAGGGTTTGGCGGAACATCAGGCCGCGTCGCCGTTCGTCCTCTTGCTGGACGACCTCGACCTGAAAGGCCGTCGTGCCGACGGTGATGGTCGCCAGTTCAGCGGCCGGCAGGCACCCGGACATCGGCAGTGCCGCACAGAGCCAGCCGACGAGCGGGATTGCACGTCGCGAAGGGCGCAGCGATAGCAACAGGTAACGAGTCAGCGCCAAGTCAAATACACACATAATCGTTGTCGTTGTCGAGAATGTCTCAATGTTGGCATTGTGGGCAATAGAAGCTCGAGCGCTGTGCGATGCGCACCTGGCGTACCGGCGCCCCACAGCCGGGACAGGGCTCGCCGGTGCGGCCATAGACGCGCAGCCAGCGGGCGAAATAGCCGGGGTTGCCGTCTTCCTGGACGAAGTCCCGCAGGGTGGTGCCGCCCTGGACGATGGAGGCATCGAGTACGGTTCGGATGGTCTGCGCCAGGCGCCGGTAACGCTCCAGCCCGACGCGGTGACAGGCGCGTGCTGGGTGGATGCCGGCCAGATAGAGCGATTCGCTGGCGTAGATATTCCCCACGCCCACCACCACGCCGCCATCCATGATGAGTGACTTGACCGCGACCTGGCGCTTGCGGCTGAGCCGGTACAGGTGGTCCCCGTCGAATCCCTCCTCCAGCGGCTCCGGACCCAGGTCGCGCAGCAGGGCGTGGCGGGTCGCGGCCAGCGCGGGCGGGTCCGGCGTCCAGATCAGCAGCCCGAAACGGCGCGGGTCATGAAAGCGCAGCGCGTGGCCGTCGGAGAGTGCCAGATCGACATGGTCATGTTTCAGCGGCGGGGTCTCGGCGGGCACCACGCGCAGGCTGCCCGACATGCCCAGATGCAGGATCAGGCTGCCGTCCTCGACCTGGATCAGAATGTACTTGGCCCGCCGCTGCAGCCCCAGAATCGCCTGACCGGTCAGGCGCAGGGCCAGGTCCGGCGGGATCGGCAGGCGCAGCCGCGGCTCGCGCACGATCATCCGCGCGATGCGCCGACCCAGCAGGTGCGGGCGGATGCCGCGCAGGGTGGTCTCGACCTCCGGCAGTTCAGGCACCTCAGGGCCTCCGGGCGGGCGGTGCGATCAACGGCTGCACCTGCCAGGCTTCGCCGGAGGCGTCGCCGGTCCCCGGTTCGGCGGCTTCGGGGTCGGGCGCGAAGGGGTCGACACCGAATCCGCTCGGCGGGTCTTTGTAGCGCTCGTCCCCGAAGCCGGCCCGGTCCTCCGCCATATCATCCGGACTGAGTCTGACGGATGGCGGTGCCTCCGGGCGATCCGGCGACACCAGGGCGTCCGGGTCCGTCTCAGGTGCAAAGGGGTCTTGCGCCGCCGGATCGGGCGCGAGCGCGTCGCCGGTCAGGGCTCCGGCATCCGCCGGCAAGGTCAGGGCCGGCGCTGCCGGGGTCTTGGGTCGCAGGTCCGGCGGCGGTGCCGGCGGGGTCGGGTCGATCGCGGTGGGGTCCAGTTCCAGGAGCATGCCGTCGGTCAGGACATAGCGCAGCTTCAGATCCGGCCGACTCCAGCGGCGCCGATCCTCCGAGACCAGGAACCGCAAAGCGCTGCCATCCGCAAACTTGAACTGCACCGGCTCCCCGGACCAGTCGCCGGTCATGGGCTCGATCCGCTCAGCCGTCAGGCCGATGAGTGACTTCAGCGACTTGGCGGCCAGCGGCACCCCATTGAGCGTGGCGAACAGCGGCGGGTGCGCGTGCGGCAGCAGTGCGCGTGAGCAGTAGTCGATCGGCGGGGCGATCAGCAGGTGATGAAACCGGTCATCGATCAGATGCACCAGCCCGTCCGCCATCACGTAACGGCGCTGACCCAGGGGGTCCAGTCCGCCGAAGGCCAGCGTCAGGCCGTCCAGGCGCAGGCGCAGCTTGATCGGGTCCAGACCCAGTTCATCGAGCGCCGCGGAGGGTGCCGGGAAGCTGCGCAGGACCGGGGCCTGAACGAGGGTAAGCAATTGGTCGAGGCGGCCCGGATCCGCATCCAGTGTCAAGGGTTCCAGCATGCGCCAGCCGTCGCCGGTACGTTCCAGACGGATGCGGGGTTCGCCGGTGCGTTCCACCTCGATCAGGCGCAGGTCTGCCGCGTCGATTCCCGCCAGGGTCTGGGGGAGACGCGAGACGGTCAGTTCATGGTGGACACCGAGCGCCAGGAGCCCGAGCATCAACGCCAGGAGCAGATTCGCGAGCCAGCGTGCAGCCATGAATTAACCTCTGGAACGCGCCCAGCGCATCGTCAGGCCAGCCGCCAGAAAGAGGCCGGGCAGCAGCATCAGTGTCCCGGCCCCCAGCAGCAGTCGCCGGTTGTGGTCCAGGGTGAGGCCCGGCACAGGTTGCGGATGCGGCGGCAGGGCCGGCAATCCGTCCTCACCGCTGAGCCAGCGCAGCAACTGGAGTCCGAGTGCGCGGTTGCCGTAAGCGCCGAGTTGCGCGTTGCTCAGGAAATCCCCGTCGCCCACCACCAACACCCGCTGCACCCGGCCGTCTTCCGGCAGGTTGCGGGTCAGAGCCAGGACCACCGGCAGCGGCCCGGCCTGCTCGCCGACCACCTCGTCGCGGAACACTGTGCCGGTCAGGCGTCCGGTCTCGTTCCAACTCTGCGCGCTGCTACTGAGGAATCCGGCGAGGGTCCAGCCCGGCGCGGTGCGGGTCTCGAAGCCCACCGCGCCGGGCAGCAGGGCAGGGGTCGTGAGACCCTCCGCCAGCGCATCGGCGGGGAACTCGGCGATCACGGCGACCGCCGGGGTCGCGGACTCGAACCGCGCCGCGTCGGCGTCCACCAGGATGCCCGGCAGGATGCCGATGCCCAACTGATCGGCCAGTGCTTCAAGGCCGTTCGGTTCGCCGGGGTCCATCAGCCACAGCAGATTGCCGCCCTGATCGAGATAGCGGGCGAGCCGCTCGGTTTCGCCGGGAAAGAGCGCGATCTCCGGATGGGACACCAGGGCCAGATGGGTATTCACCGGGATCTCAGCCACTGTCGCCAGATCCAGGCTGCGCAGCAGGTAGCCTCGCTCTTTCAGTTCCTGACCGAAGCGACCCAGGTCCGTCGCTCCCTCGCCGTCGATTTTGCGTTCGCCGTGTCCCTCCAGGACCGCGACCCAGGGCGCTCGCGTGGTCCCCAGCCGGGCGATGGCGGCGCTGATCTCACGCTCGCCGAGCTGACTTAGGGTTTCGCGGCGTCCCCGGTATTCCAGCATGATCTGACCGGCGATGGAGACCTTGGCGTCGCGGGCCTGTTCGGGAAAGCGCTGAGGGTCTACGAAACGCACTTCGAGGTCCGGCCGGGCGTGGCGATAGCGGGCCAGCAGACGGTCGATGGTCTTGCCCAGGGGGGTCTGGGCGTCGCTGAACACGGTCATCCGCAGCGGGGCCTCGAGCCGCGCCAGGATGGCCGCGGACTCCGGCGTCAGGGTGTTGCCGCGCGCGCTGGTCCAATCCCAATACCGGTCGTCCTGGGCGATCAGCCAGCCGGCGGCGATCACCGTGGCGAACAGCAGCGCCGCGAAGAGCCCGTCCACCAGTGGCCGCTCGAGGCCCTGGAGTGCCGCCCGCAACACGGAGGTCAGGCGTTTCATGCGAGCCGCCGATTCGTCAATCGCCGATGGGTCAGGGCGAGAAAGACCCCGGTGAACATCAAGAAATAGGCCAGGTCGCTGAGCCGCACCGCGCCCAGCAGGAACCAGAAGAGATGCTCGTTCCAGGCCAGCCAACCGAAGAGCGACAGCCCCTGGGCGGCGAGATCCTGGGCCCGGCCGATGACCGAGAACAACAGCAGGATGCCGAAGGCGGCGAGCACGGCCGTCCCCGGCTGGGCGCTCAGGCTGGCGGCATAGAGTCCGACCGCACCGAACAACAGTGCGGCAAGCCAGAGCCCCAGGGTGGCCGCCGCGACCAGCCCCCAGTCCAGGTCGGCGGTGCCGGCCAGCAGCGCCAGGTTCAGCGCCGGCAGCAGACACAACGGCGTGAGCAGCACCGCGATCCCCAGAAACTTGCCCAGCACCACGCTGTAGAGGTGGACCGGCGCCGCTCCCAGCAGGTCGAAGCTGCCGTCCCGGAACTCGGCGCTGAGCATCCGCACGGCGATCAGCGGCGCGGCCAGCATCGCCACCACGGCGGCAATGCCGAAGAGATTGAGCGACAGCTCCTGCGACAGGCTTGCCACCCGCTCATCGGCGCCCAGACCGGTGAAGTCCTCGATCACCTTCAGAAAGACCCAGGCCAGGACCACCTGGCCGGCACCGAGCAGCACCCACAGCAGCGGCGTGAGCAGACCGCCGCGCAACTCACGGGCGGCGATGGTGCCGATCATAGTTGTTCCTCCACCCCGATCAGGTCGAAAAAGACCCGCTCCAGGTCACTGCGCTCAGCCCGCAATTCCCGTAAGCCCAGGCCCGCGGCGACCAGTTGCCGCGTCAGTTCCTCCGGGCCTTGATCGGGTGCGAGCATCACCCGAAAGCGATCCTCGCGCAGCGGGTTCGCCTCGGCCACGCAGTCCAGGGCCGCGAGCGCCGCGGCGTCCGCCGGGGGTGCCAGGCGCAGGCGCCAGATCAAGGTCGGCGTGTCCGCCCCCAACTGATCGCCGCCCACCAGCCGTCCCTGATGCAGAATCGCCACCCGGTCGCAGACCGCCTGCACCTCGGGCAGGATATGGCTGGAGAAGATCACCCCGCAGTCGCGCGCCAGTTCACGCACCAGGCCGCGGACCTCGCGAATCTGCACCGGGTCCAGTCCGTCGGTGGGTTCGTCCAGGATCAACAGCCGCGGCCGGTGCAGGATCGCCTGGGCGATCCCGAGCCGTTGCCGGAACCCCTTGGACAGTCGGACGATCGGCTGCCGCCCCAAATCCTCCAGACCGCAGCGGCGCAGCGCCTCGGCTACCGCGGTGCGCACCTCGGCGCGCGGGACCCGGTGCAGCCGGGCGCAGAAACGCAGATACTCATCCACCCGCAAATCCTGATAGAGCGGCGGGCGCTCCGGCAGATAGCCCAGCAACCGTTTGGCACCCACCGGGTCGCGCGTTAGATCGCGGCCCGCGATCTCCACCCGCCCGCTGCTCGGCGCCAGATTGCCGCTCAGAATGCGCAGACAGGTCGTCTTGCCCGCCCCGTTGGGGCCGAGCAACCCCAGCACCTCACCGCGCGCCAGCGTGAGGTCGACGCCCGCCAGGGCCGTGTGGCGGCCGAAGCGGCGGGTGAGGTCAGTGACGCGAACCAGGGTTTCCATAACCGACGCACGATACCGCCTGAAGGGCAACTTGCCAAAGGAAAGAATGCAGTCATGCAGTCCACCCGGCCAGGATGCCGGTGGCGATCATGGGCCCTGATGTGGACCGCGAGGCCGACTTGGCCCGGCCGGCCTGCGCCGGCCGACCGCACTGTTCGGCTGGGGGCTCCTTGATGCCATCGACGAGACCCTTCTGGAGAGGGTCTACCCTACGAGACCGCGTGGCCGGAACCGTGATGAAGGTCCTGGCTGACACGGTGTCTTCCGCTCCTTTTCTGGTGACACCGCTCCCGAGATTGGGCAAGTATTCCGCCCGGGCGCGAAATCAACGCAATCCCGTAGGTTGGGGTGAGGAACGAACCCCAACATTTCAGCGCTTGTTTTGAATGAGCGCGATCAGCCGCCCCGTGTCGACCTTGGTATCCGCCCCGAACAGCACCCGGCCGCTGGCCGGGCCGGCTTCGATCTTCTTGATGCCGTAAGGCCGCACGATGAGCTTCAGTTCGGTGATGGCCAGCACGCCCTTGATGGCGCGCAACTGGTCCGGCTGGAGGCCCAGATAGCGTCCGACGCCGTGGTCCTCGTGGACCACCGGGGCTGCTCGGCGCGGCCTTGATCATCGTTCCGGCCGTAGGCTGGACAAGCGCTAGCGCAGTCCACCGAACCCCGCGCCGCCGCTGGTGGACTGCGCTGCGCTTGTCCACCCTACGATCTCGCAACCTCGGTTAGCTATGTCGGCAGTGTCGAGCACAAGGACACGCCATCGTTCGCCGGTCGTCCGCCGCGTCCGCGTCCCGATGCAACCCTGAGTGATCGCGCGCTTGCAGGCAGCCGCGACCAGCTAACCAAGTAGCTGCGCACCGCCATCGCCAAGGGGGTCATCGGCGGCCCTTGGGAGGGCGAGTTTCCGCGGTACGCCTGGTATAAGACGGGTGACACCGTTTACGAAGCCCGTCTGGTCAACCGCGTGCAGGGTACCTATAAAGGCTATGGTCTGCTGCCGGACGAGTGGCCCAAGGACATCGAAACCTACTATGAGTGAATTGTGCTTCGATCTCGAATGGGAGCGGGTGGACGGCAGCCGCGGTGATGCGTTGGCGGCAACTTGGGCGCGGCTTTCCATCCGCGTTGACGCAACGACGATCACTCGAGTCAACGACTACCGCTCGCTTGGTCTGCGGGACCGCATACTGATTCCGCTCTATCCCCTCGCCGAGTGGATTGCCACGCACTGGTGGTCTTTGCTCTACGAGGTGCAAGCTACTCGCCGAGACGGCTATGAGCGTCGGCATAATCTGCGTTTCGGTCGCGAGGGGTTCGCGCTCCCGGACTTGCTTATCAAGCCAACGGGAGAGCGTGCGTTAATCGAATGGCGCGCCCTCGAACTACCGGAGGCCCGCGTCGGCTTCTCAGCCGGCGGTACCCGCGACCTGGAACTGGCGAGCATCCGCGACAGCTTGTTCGACCTGATCGAGACCGTGCTGGCACGGCTCGACCAACAGGGCGTGACGGACACCGGCCTGCACCAGGAATGGCGGGCCATCCAGGCGGCCGACGATGCCGAGGCCGCGTTCTGTATGGCGGCGGCACGCCTGGGTCAGGACCCTTACGACCTGTCGGAGCCGGAGGCCGACGCGATACTCGCCGCGGCGAACCGGTTGCCGGTTGGCTGGCAGGTTGATTTCTTCGATGTCGCCAATGCGCGAGAACTGGAGGCTCAGGTTGCGCTTATCGATGATGCCAGAGCACTGCTGCGCCGCTCCCCCGGCCCATTCGATGGTCTCGTCGCGCTGCGCGGGCGCACGGAAAAGATCGATCCGCACCGGACCCCCTGGGAGCAGGGCTACCAGGTCGCGCGGACCCTCCGGCACAGGCTCGGCCTCGGTGCCGATCTGCTGAACAGCGATGCGGCCTTGGCGGAGGCCTTTGGCATTCCCTCGCTCGGCTGTGTCAGCGTCAACGATTCGCGTGCTAAGCGGTTGTTCGACGCCATGGTTGATACAGCGGACGGAGGACGACCCGGTTTCCTGACCACGAAATCCCGGCCGGAGCAGGTGCGGTTTGCTTTCTGTCGCGGATTGTTCGAATACCTGACCGCGCCGGGGAACCCATCCGCACTCGTGACCGTCGCCAGGACCGATCGGCAGAAATGCAACCGCGCCTTCGCAGCCGAGTTCCTGGCGCCCGCGCAGTGGCTCCGCGAGCGGATCGACCGGACCCAGGTCAGCCCCGACGAGATGGACGATTGGGCTCAGGAGCTTGGGGTGTCGACCGTGGTGGTGGGGCACCAGATTGAGAACCACCGGTTGGCGGATGTTGCGGGGTATTGACCGGCGTCGGCAGGTTGCGTGTTCCTTCCTGCGCGGGCTGGTATCGCGCCAGTATCGACTTTGCGAGGCTCATGATATGCCCACCTTGGTCCTGCGAAATGTCCCCGAAGACCTGTACGGCAGGCTCAAGCAGGCCGCCGCCGACCACCGCCGCTCCCAGGCACAGGAGGCTATCGTCGTCTTGGAGTCCAGGCTGGCGGGGGCAGCCGACCAGTCGTGCAGACCCCCGGTGGCGGAAAGTCTTGACTGGCTCAAGGTCGAGGTCTGGAGTTTGCCGGTATTCGATCAGCGCACGGACGACCAGATTCTGGGCTACAACGTCGATGGCTATTGTGATTGATCTGGGAGTGGACACCAGTGCCTTGACCGGCCTCCGGTCTTGGGCAAAGCGGTTCCGTTTGAACTGACGCTTGACGCACGAGTTCTTTCAGGAAACAATGTTGCGCTTCAGCGCGTCGTGCCATCTTAGCTGTCGTTCCAAGAAACTATGGACCATCAATACTGGTCGCTGCGCGACGTCGCGGCCTATCTGCAAACCCAACGTCTTGCCTCCAGTCCGAGCACGATCTCCCGCTGGGGAAAAGGCGGACCCTGGAGTTTCCCCCTCCCAGACCAATCCACCGCCGCTTCACCGCTCTGGCGGGCGGAGCGGGTGAAAGAGTGGGCGCGAGCGTATGCGCGAGTCAAGCATCTGTCCGGGTATCAGTTGACTCACCTTCTTAAGACTTACGCAGCGCTTGGAGCAACCTGTCGACCCCAGCGAATGCCTCTAGAAACGGTAGAGGTTGCGGAGCCTCCACGGCCCTTCATCATGACGGAATCGATATTTGAAGGGATGCGGAATTTGGTTGCAGCGTACCGTGTTTTGGAAGAAACCTGGAGCGAGGAATTCGATTTCCTGGTAAAGCAGTCAAACCAAAAGTTAGGCTGCGAGCCGCTCTTACTTCCTGCCCTTGCGGTATGCGCAATCGAAAACGAAAACGCTGTATCCGATGTGTTGGCTGAATTGCTAAAGCTGCTGCCGAAGGTCGCTGTTTTCGAGGCGCTGGAACTGACGATGAATCTTGTTGGCGATGGCTGTCCGCAGTGGGTCGAGCGGGAATGGCCCGTTGCTATGGGCCATCCGGATAAAAGTGGGCGTCTGGATATCACCGCCGTCTATCCCGACGAGGAACGATTGGTGTTCGAAGTGAAGTTGGGCCATGCAGACCAATCCGACCTCGCCAAGAACGAAGGTTATACTCGGTCCCTCAACAACTCAGGGGCTAAATACTGCGCCGTAGCCTTGGTTTATGGTCGATCGCCAAACGCTTGTGGGCACGGATTTGCCCTTCGTGATTGGCGAGCGGTCTTGTTGGGGTTCCGGCGCGTCATCGCTCGGTGCCGTGACCCCAGTGTACCTCACCGCCACCTGGCGGCGCTGATACTGGTTGGCATGCTTGAACGCAGGGTCTTACACCTGAATCTGGAACGGCGCCTGGCCCACCTCGATACCCTGAGGTACTTACGGTATTTCACTGGAGCGCCGGTATGAATGAGAACGACATTGGTTTTCTGAACAGCGTGGATGATCCACGGGCGCCTTTCCTCGATATTGTTCGGGCCATCTATCGGGCCAATCGTCTGATGTGCGAGTGCGCCCGGCAGGTCTTGAAGGATTCGCTCGTCAATATTCAAGACACTTTCAACATCCCCGCTGGTCTCAACCCGGAACACGTAAACCTGGATATCTCGCCGAGAGTCGATACGCCATGGGCATGGGATTATGAAGGGGCAACGGCTGGGGCGCGGATCTGGTTGCCAGCTCCCGTAGACGCTACGTTCTGGCTTTTTATCGACTTTCGCGATCCAAAAAACAAGATCGTCGCAGCACTCGAATTTGGGAACCGTAAGCGTCGCGCCAGGTGGCGCGAGCAATTTGTTGAGGCATCCGCGTTCACCGAAGCCACATGGGGTGGATATGCCCTAGTTATGGCCTGGGACTGCCCATTACGCGACTTCGCCAAGCTGGACGATGCACTTACGAAATTGCTTCAGGCGTACTTGACTGAGGTACACCGCGCTCGGGGTTGACGCCGCCTCAGTATTCCCGGCTACCGAAACGTTACTGGGTAGGTCGGGTTACCGCAGCGTAACCCGACTATTTTGAGGTTGAACGTCGGGTTAAGGCGCGCCTTGAGCATCTGCTCTTGCGTCAATTGCCGTGCCGCGCGCGCTTAACCCGACCTACCCACGCATCGACTCACGCATCGACTCACTCAGGCGATTGCAATCGGGCCGTGGCTGCCTGCAATCGTTCCACGCAGGCCAGGACCTCCGGGGTAGCGGTCCGCAACGCATTGAGACTATCGGCAATGGCCGAGGTCTCATCGGGTGGCTCCCAGCAGGATACGCTGCCCCAGCGCTTCATAACGGCTCCAGATATCCGGAACGTGGGAGGTGATCAACAGTTGCCCGTCGCGCGCGGCGACCACCTGCTCCAACCGGGAGAGAAAGCCGGGATGAGCGACGGATGCAGGTCAGGATCGCCTTGCCGGAGAGGAATCCGTTCATGTCCTGCACCAGGCTAAGAAAACGTTCCGGTGCCGCTGGTTTAGGCATCTATCTGTCGGTCCGCGCGCCAGCGTCCTCAGGCTCCGGATTCCCCCTCGCCGGCCAAACCTAAGACCGCTTGTCGGGTTGCGCTGCTCAGGCGGAAGCCAAGGCGTTGCAAGTCGTCGGCCAGTGGTGCGACGGCGGAGATCAGGCCGGCACGCTTCGCGTCCAGCAGAATGCCCAGGGTTCCGGTCAGGCGCAGACCCAAGGTCTCGGCTTGGCGACGGGCTAGGGCATCGTCGAGAATCACGATCACGTCTTTGGCGGCGAGTGCGAGGGCAAGCACTGCGGCTTCGCCGGGGCCGAGCGCCGCGGCCAGCGCTGAGAGCGGTGCCACTTTGGCCTCACGCAGTTTAACCCAGGGCAGGTTCTCGGGTACCGGTAGATCAAGGCCAAGCCGCCGTCCTTCGGCCAATTCGGCGGCCACCGCGGTCGGCACCACGACCCGTGATACCAGGCTCGGCAGCAGGTCCAGACGCCCGAGTTGATGCAGATACTGGAGCGGCGAGGTGTTGCAGATGACCTCAAACAAGGTGGGTTTGTCGCTTCAGTTCGTCGTCGCAGAGGCAGAAAGTGTCTACACCGTAATCGGCCAGCTTGCTCAGGAACAGCACCCGCGGTAATCCCGCCAGTCGTGCTGCCGCGCCGGACGACAAACGACCAAGCTCGTAGAGTTTCACCGCGGCGGCGAGACGGATCTCCGCGGCGGCGGTGGCGTCCGACAACTTCAGCGCGAGTAGCGTGCCGTCGGGGATATCGTCGACCAAGTCGGCGATCTCGGACGGATCGAGCGGGTCCTCAGCGGCGACCGCGCGCAGTCGCTCGACCATGGATTGCAGCAGGTCCCTGGCTTCCGCCTGATCGGCGGATTCGATGACGATGCCGCCTTTGATGGGGCGCACGCACACGTGGCGGGGCAGGCCGGCCAGGTACTCCGGCGGGATCAGTAACCCACGGTCCTCGATTTGCAAGGGATTCATGTGTCTGACTCGTTTAGGGATGGGTTGACTGCTCGATTGTACCCCGTCTGACTCGGGTGTCGACCGGCTGAAGCCTCGACCTCCGGTCGCCTGGCCCCGCATGTTACGCGAGGCACGCGAGTTCGGCGCGCGGGTGCGGAGATGCTTACTGCTTGAGCAACTATGGCGGATAACCTCCGATTGCGGAGTTCAGGGTGGCAGCCAGAGTCGGTGGGCGGCAGCGAGTGCCGCTCGACGTCATGGCGGCGGTGTTTCAGGGGGCCTTGACTCCTTCCGGGAATCCGCAGTCGGTCGGCCTTTGCGTTGCCCTTTCCGGCCTTAGGGGCCAGCATTCTTAGCCTATGCAACGTCCGGCTCGATTCGGGCGGTAATCCCCCATCTCCGGCAAAGCGACCGCTCCGAGCATGCGCTAGTACGTCAGTCCACCAATCCCAAACGCCGCATCGCGGAATCAGGCGCCTTTGGTGTGTATTGATGAAGGCATGGAGCGAACGATGAGCACCGAACCGGTGGCGTCTTACGCGCGAGCCGCGGCCGGACGTCCCCACATCGGAGTGGTACTTCGCGCATTGCCTGGGCACGGTCGGCGCCGGGTATTTGTGGCCGAATATCACGATCGCTTCCGACCGGCAGCGAACCCTACTGATCGCGAAGCCAACCCGACCGCAAGTGTTCAGCGCCTTTCGCTTCACCGCCGACTGGACGGTGATCTTGCCCACGACCCAATTCGAGTCGGCACTTGATCGGTTTATGGCGCAGATTCAAGGCAAGCTGCGCGCCGATCGGGTCGCACCGACCAATTTTGACCAGATATGGACCTCAGTGGACGCGCGACTCAGCCGGCTTGGCGACAGGGCTATCATGCCGCCTGCGCACTGCGTGAACAGCACGGACTGGCGTACGAACCGCTGCCGGACCAGCGTTTCGCAGAGCGTTGCGCGACTGGAAGCCTTTCTGGACGGCGACTACTCGGAGCAGGCGCGCGAAGACGCCGCCGAGCATTTCAGTGTCTCCGAGCGGACGGTGTGGACCCTGTTGGGCAATAACGGCCGGTTGGAGCAGCATGCGCCGGACGACGACGCAGAGACCTTGGACGCTGCAGCTTGACCGTGTAGGGATCAAATTTGGTTGCGTGAGCAGAGGATCGCCCCTAGCATTGCGTCGGCATTGCCGTTTCCAGGAGTGTGATATGCCCACCTTAGTCTTGCGAAACGTCCCGGATGACCTGTACGGCCGGCTCAAGCAAGCCGCCTCCGACCACCGCCGCTCCATGGCGCAGGAAGCCATAGTCACCCTTCAGTCAGGACTGGACGGCGCGCTCGATGGATGGCGCAGACCCTCGGTAGAGGAAAGCCTCGACTGGCTGAAGGCGGAAGTCTGGACCTTACCGGTACTCGATCGCCGCACTGACGACCAGATTCTGGGCTACAACAGCGATGGCCATTGCGATTGATCTGGCTGTCGACACCAGTGCCTTGACCGCTATCCTGCTTGGCGAGCCGGAGGCTGCCGATCTCTTGGCCGTACTGGCTGTCGCAGCCAGGATCGGTCTGTGTGCACCCAACCGTACCGAACTGCTACTGGTCATCCAATCGCGGCTCGGCGATATCGGGGTCGAGCGGGCCAAGCGCCTGCTCGCCATGCAGCGTATCGTGACGGTCCCTCTGGACGAGTCCCTGGCCGATGCCGCGGCCCTGGCTTTCCGACGTTTCGGCAAAGGCCGGCACCCGGCGGGGCTCAACTTCGGCGACTGCTTCTCTTACGCCCTCGCGTTCCGCGAGCAGGTTCCGCTGCTCTTCAAGGAGAATGATTTTTCGCAGACTGATGTGCGGGTTGCGGTTTATTCTATACCCTGATCGCCGGCCAAGCGGCAGAGTGTGGTAGCGGAGCGATTCGACTGGAACTATTTGAACCTGGCCACTTATCCAGAGCAGCGTATGGGTGTCGAGAAGGATGCCGTTCACATCCCGTTCTCAAACATCTCGATGATTTCGGAATCGACAGCATCGAAATCGTCGCTGATCCGGATCTGACCACGCAACCGACCTGGTTGACGCGGTGTCTTGCGCTCTTGGCAGGGTACCAGTCGGACCATCGGTTTGCCGTCTTTGGCGATGACGACCTCTTCGCCGTTAAGGGCGGCCTCGATGAGCGCCGGGAGCGCGGTCGTGGCCTGATGCAGGTTCATGGAAACCATAACGCCCTGTCTCTCGTGGGTTGGTGCTGGTGAGTGTAGTCCGTCAGGTCATGCCAAAGCGAGCCAACGCGGCCCTCGGCTTTGGGCTGGCCTCGACCGGCTAACGGCCATAGCAGGAACATCAAGCCACCCCGGAAAATGAAAGTCCTCCGTGGGAGCGGCGTCCCGCCGCGATGCGGTGCCGCGGTGACCGCGAACGCTGCGGTGACACGCCCGGCCCCATCGCGGCGGGACGCCGCTCCCACGGGGTCGCTGCGCGACTGTCACGGTGCCTCGGCCTCCGGTCGCCTAGCCCACCAACTGCTCCACCACCCTTCCGACCTGCGCAATCCGCTGAGCGGGGTCGGTAAGATCACGAAAGAACCGCAGCTTATCCCCGCCATCAAGCTTGTATTCCTTCGGTTTCGTTTGAATCAGCTTGATCAGCCGCGCCGGATCGACCTTGGTATCCGCCGCGAATAGCACCCGCCCGCCCGCCGGGCCGGCCTCGATCTTTTTGATCCCAAACGGCTGGACAATGAGCTTGAGTTCGGTAATTGCCAGCAGGTTCTTGGCCGGTTCCGGCAATAGCCCGAAGCGGTCGATCATCTCGACCTGGAGTTCTTTCAATTCCTCCTGGTCCTTGGCGCTGGCGATGCGCTTGTAGAGCACCAGCCGGGTGTGCACGTCGGGCAAGTAATCGGACGGGAGGAGGGCGGGGATGCCCAGGTCGATCTCGGCACCGTGGTCGAGCGGCCGGTCCAGTTCCGGGGTGCGGCCGGCTTTGAGGGCCTGCACCGCCCGCTCCAGGAGATCCATGTAGAGGCTGAAGCCGATTTCGTGGATCTGGCCGGATTGTTCATCGCCCAGGAGTTCACCGGCGCCGCGGATCTCCAGGTCATGGGTGGCCAGGGTGAAGCCGGCGCCCAGGTCTTCCATGGATTCGATCGCTTCCAGGCGTTTCCTGGCGTCCTCGGTCATGGACTTGGGCGGCGGGGTGATCAGATAGGCATAGGCGCGGTGATGGGAGCGGCCGACCCGGCCGCGCAATTGGTGCAGTTGCGCCAGTCCCAGTTTGTCCGCGCGGTTGATGACGATGGTATTGGCGCTGGGCACGTCGATGCCGCTTTCGATGATGGTGGTGCACACCAGCAGGTTGAAGCGCTGGTGATAGAAGTCGCGCATGATCCGTTCCAGATCGCGTTCACGCATTTGGCCGTGGGCGACCTGGACCCGCGCTTCCGGGATCAATTCTTCGAGCTTCTGCGCCTGGTTTTCGATGGTCTCTACCTCGTTGTGGAGGAAATAGACCTGACCGCCGCGTTTCAATTCACGCTGCACCGCTTCCTGGATCAGCCCGTCGTTCCAGGGGCTGACGAAGGTCTTGATGGGGTGGCGTTCGACCGGCGGGGTGGCGATGATCGACAGGTCGCGCAGGCCCGACATGGCCATATTGAGGGTGCGCGGGATCGGCGTGGCGGTGAGCGTCAGCACGTCGACCTCGGCGCGCAGCGACTTCATCTGCTCCTTGTGGCGCACGCCGAAACGGTGTTCCTCGTCGATGATCACCAGCCCCAGGTTCTTGAACTTGACGCTGGGCTGCAACAGCTTGTGGGTGCCGACCACGATGTCCAGGGTGCCGTTGGCCAGGCCGTCGAGGATGACTTTCTGTTCTTTGGCGGTGCGAAAGCGCGACAGACTTTCCACCTTGATCGGCCAGTCGGCGAAGCGGTCGGAGAAGTTCTCGAAGTGCTGCTGGGCGAGCAGGGTGGTCGGCACCAGCACCGCCACCTGACGGCCGCCGTCGGCGGCGACGAAGGCGGCGCGCATGGCGACCTCGGTCTTGCCGAAGCCGACATCACCGCAGACGACGCGGTCCATCGGCTTGGGGTCTTCCATGTCGGCCAACACGCCTTCGATGGCGCGCAACTGGTCCGGCGTCTCCTCAAAGGCGAAGGCATCGGCGAAGGCGGCATATTCCTGCCCCGGCGCGGGGAAGGCGACACCCTCGCGGGCGGCGCGCCGGGCATAGATGTCCAGCAGTTCGGCGGCCACGTCGTGGGCCTTCTCGGCGGCCTTGCGTTTGACCTTGTCCCACTGATCGCCGCCCAGGCGGTGCAGCGGGGCGCTCTCGGGTGAGGCGCCGGTGTAGCGCGAGATCAGATGCAGTGAACTGACCGGAACATAGAGCTTGTCGCCCTTGGCATATTCCAGGGTCAGGAACTCGGTGGTCATGCCGCCGATGGTCAGCGTCTGGAGGCCCAGATAGCGCCCGACGCCGTGGTCCTCGTGGACCACCGGGGCGCCCGCGGTCAGCTCGGTCAGATTGCGGACGATCGACTCGCCGTCGCGCTCACGCGCCTTGCGGCGGCGCTCCTGGCGGACCCGCTCGCCGTAGAGTTGGGTCTCGGTGACGATCACCAAATTCGGGTCCGGTAACCACAGGCCCTGCTCCAGGGGAGCGACGGTGATATTGACCGCTTCCTGGCCGCTCAGGAAGGCTGCCCAGCCCTCGACCTGGCGGGGGCGGATACCGAAGCCGTGCAGATGGTCATTGAGCATCTCGCGCCGGCCCAGACCCTCGGCGACGAACAGCACGCGCCGGCCGGGATCGGCCAGGAACCCCTGGAGCGCCTGGGCCGGGTGCTCGGCGCGCGCCTGGATGCCGAGCGGGGGCAGGGCGCGGGTGGCGAAGTTGTGGGCTTGCGCATAGCCTTTGCGCCGCTCCTCCAGTTCAGCACGCTGATAGAGGACACCGGACTGGCCGTTGAGCCGGTGGGCCAGCTCGTCGGCGGCCAGCCAGAGTCGGGCGGGCGGCAGCAAGGGTCGCTCCACGTCATGACGGCGCTGCTCGTAGCGGGCCTCGACGCCGTCCAGGAACGCGGTGGCGGCTTCCCGGCAGTGAGCGGATTCCAGGGTCAGGACGCCGTCCGGCAGATAGTCGAACAGGGTGGCGGTCTGCTCGAAGAACAGGGGCAGATAATATTCCAGCCCGCCGGGGGTGCGGCCTTCGGAGACCTCCCGATAGATCAGGCTCGCCTTGGGGTCGCCCTCGAACAGCGCCCGATAGCGCTGGCGGAAGCCCGAGATCGCCTCCTCGCTCAGCGGGAACTCGCGGGCCGGCAACATCCGCACCTGGGTCAGGCGCTCGCGGGTGCGCTGGGTCTCCGGGTCGAAGGTGCGGATGGTATCGACTTCATCGTCCATCAGGTCGATGCGCAGCGGCTCCTGGCTGCCCATGGGGAAGCAGTCCAGGATCGAGCCGCGCACCGCGAACTCGCCGTGCCCCATCACCTGCGAGACGCAGGAATACCCGGCCCGCTCCAGCCGACGGCGGGTGGCGTCCAGGTCCAGGCGCTCGCCGATCTTGAGCACCAGTGACTGGCCGTCGACATAGTCCTGCGGCGGCAGCCGCTGCAACAGGGTGGCGATGGGCACCACCAGCACGCCGCGCCTGAGGTCCGGCAGGCGGTGCAGGGTCAGCAGCCGTTCCGAGATCAGTTCCGGCAGCGGTGAGAACACGTCATAGGGCAGGGTCTCCCAGTCCGGGAAGCCGAGCAGCGGGAGCGGGTCCGTGCCCGGCGCGCCGGCCAGGAAAAAGGCCAGCTCATCGCGCAGCCGCGCCGCGGCCTGGACATCGTCGACCAGCGCCAGCACCAGACCCGGATGATGGCTTGCCGCCGCGGCAATGGCCAGTGCCGGCGCCACCCCCTGGAGCTTGCCCCACAGCAGGCGCTCGCCGGGGCGGGTCGGCAGCGGCGGGTTCAGGGGCGAGTGCAGGACGGGCTGGGTGTCGGCGGGAGGCTTCATCGGAGGTGCGGATTACGGCTGAGGGGCGTCGGGTCGGGATCTTCGCACGGCGCCCCGGAAAAATCGCCCTCGGGGCGATGATTCAGGGACGGTCGATTGCGGTGACCTTGAACCGGTGGTTCAGCGCTGACAGCGTCGGACGTTCGTCAGAAAAAGTTGCGGCCGCGGGGTGCCCTGGAAGCGGCGCGAAAGCAGGTCCTGTTCACGCGTTCGTAAAGAAATGTAATGCCTTTGGTTGGATTCTGGAGCTGCGTCACAGCGCACAATCGCCCGGTTGCTCATTCTAGTAGTGCACGCACAGAGCACCTCGACGGTGCCGCAACGCTAGGTTTCCGGGAGTAGCACAATGTCACCTAAGCTCATCCTCTGGCTCGTTTTCTCCATGGTGTCCGCCGCCTGGTTCGCGCTTGATCCCGATGCCGGCGGCCCTTTCGTGCGCGCTCCGAACGTGGCGGTCGCGGACGCCACTCCCGCGCAGATTCCACGGATCGCCGGGAACTAAGGCGATTGCCCGTGGCGGGTCGGTCTCCGCGTCTTGGCGTGAGAACTACGTTTTCTGAACTGACTGTTTATTCTGGGTTAACTACGCGCGCGGAAGAAAAAAAGCCAGGCGCTGCCTGGCTTTTTTTGCGCACGCCATCCTTGCGTGCCGATGACTGTCCCTGCCGAGCGCGTTACTTGGCTTCGGTCTGAGCAGGCGCAGCGGGGGCGACAGGAGCGACCGGCGCGGGGTAGGGCATGCCGTAAGGGGCGGCGTAGGGAACACCATAGCCGCCGTAAGGAACGCCATAGCCGCCGTAGGGGTAGCCGTAACCGTAGGGAGCGCCGTAGCCGTAGCCGGAGCCGTAGCCGTCACCGTAGCCATAGCCACGGCCATAACCACGACCACGACCATAGCCGCGACCGGTGCCGCCGCCGCTCATGCTCATGTTGAAATCGCCGTAGCCATCACCGAACATGTCGCTGAACGCGTCGCCCATGCCGTCGCCCCAGCCGTTGTTGCCCCAGCCATTGTTGCCGTAGCCGTTGTTGCCCCAGGGGCCCCACCAGGCGGAGGCGGAGGCGGAAACACCCAAGAGGGCGGCGATCGCGGCAGCAGTAGCAAGCTTCTTCATCTTGATCTCTCCAGTTCGATTGTGTTGTTGGCAGCAAGTGGGCCACGTACATCACCACCCACGGACGAAATCATATTAGTAGTTGCTTAAATAGTCAAGTACATTTTTTCCCGGCACAACGACCGCGAACCGCGGGCGCATAAGATGAGGCGATTGCCTGAAATCGCCTTAGTCCGCGCTGTCGCCGAGCCGCTTGGCCAGTGCGATCAAATCGTCCCACGCCTTACCCTTGTACTCCGGTGACCGCAGCAGGTAAGCCGGGTGATAGGTCACGCGCAGCGGCACGGCGTCGGGACCATAGTCGAACCAGCGTCCACGCAGTCGTCCGACCGGGGTGTCGGTACCCAGCAGGGTTTGCGCGGAGATGCGGCCCACGGACAGCACCGCGCGGGGCCGGACCAGCTCGACCTGCCGTGCCAGGTAGCCCCGGCAGTGTTCGACCTCGTCAGGGCGTGGATCACGGTTGCCCGGCGGACGGCATTTGAGAATGTTGGCGATATAGATCTGGTCGCGCGCGAAACCAATGGCTGCCAACATCCGATTCAACAACTGTCCGGCGCGGCCGACGAAGGGCTCGCCGGCCCGGTCCTCATCCGCCCCGGGGGCCTCACCGATCACCAGGAGACGCGCCTGGCGATCACCGATCCCGAAAACGGTCTGGGTGCGAGTCTCACACAGGGCGCAGGCGCGGCAGCCGGCGACCGTCGCGGCCAGGGTGTCCCAATCCATGCCGGTCGGATCGGGCGGCAGGGTGGCCGCGGCCGGCGGCGTCGGACCAGGCCGCGGCTGGCCGCTGGTCGGCGCGGTCGGCGACCTGGCGTCCGCTGGGACCGGCATGGTGTTTGATGCTGGGGCGGGCTCCCAGTCCGGCTCCCAAACAGGCTCCCATCGGGAGTCGCCCTGCAGTTCGGGCGATGGCTCGGGCAGCACGACCGGCGCCAGTGGCGGCGGCTCGGCGGGTGCCGGTGCTGCCGTGACGCGTCCATTGCCCCCGGCCGCCGCTCCCCAGCGCGGAACCCACAGGTCGATCCCCATGGCGCGCAGGTAGGCGCGTCGTCGTGATTCGTCCATCATCGCGTCCGCACCGCCCCGGTCATGGCCTCGTTTATGGCCTCGTTCACGTCAGGGCTCAGACGTCCCCGGTCTGCGGATGGGCGCGCGTCGGCGCCAGCAGAATTTTGTTGCAGGCATTGAGATACGCCTTGGCGGAGGCGACGACGATGTCGGTGTCTGCCCCCTGACCGTTGACGATGCGTCCGCCCTTTTCCAACCGCACCGTTACCTCGCCCTGGGCATCGGTGCCGCTGGTGATGGCGTTGACCGAATAGAGCTTGAGTACGGTGCCGCTGTTGACGATGGATTCGATGGCCTTGAAAGTGGCGTCCACCGGACCGCCGCCGATGGCGGTGCCGGGCTCTTCCTCGCCGTCGAGCATCAGAATCAGGTCCGCCTTGGGGATCTCCCCGGTCTCGGAGCAAACCCGCAGTGAGACCAGCTTGACCCGCTCGTTGGTCGTGTCCAGGCTGGCGTCGGTGACCAGGGCCTGGAGGTCCTCGTCGAAGATCTCGTGTTTCTTGTCCGCCAGGTCCTTGAAGCGAGAGAAGGCGGCGTTGAGTTCCTCTTCGGACTTCAGGATGACACCCAGTTCCTGGAGTCGGCTGCGCAGCGCGCTGCGCCCGGAGTGCTTGCCCAGGACCATACGATTGGCGTTCCAGCCCACATCTTCGGCGCGCATGATCTCGTAGGTCTCGCGGTTTTTCAGCACCCCGTCCTGGTGGATGCCGGCTTCATGGGCGAAAGCATTGGCCCCGACCACGGCCTTGTTGGGCTGGACCGGGAATCCGGTGATGCCCGACACCAGCCGCGAGCAGGGGACGATCTGGGTGGTATCGAGCCGCACGTCGCAGTCGAACAGATCCTGGCGCGTGCGTACCGCCATGACGATCTCTTCCAGCGCGGCGTTGCCGGCGCGCTCGCCCAGACCGTTGATGGTGCACTCCACCTGGCGGGCGCCGTTGCGCACGGCGGCCAGTGAGTTGGCGGTGGCGAGTCCCAGATCGTTGTGGCAATGCACCGAGAAGACCGCCTTGTCGGCGTTGACCACCCGCTCTTTCAGCGTGCGGATCAGGCTGCCGAACTGGTGGGGGATGTTGTAACCGACGGTATCCGGGATATTGACGGTGCGCGCCCCGGCGTCGATCACGGCCTCCAGCACCCGGCACAGAAAATCGATCTCGGAGCGGCCGGCGTCCTCCGGGGAGAACTCCACGTCGTCGGTGTAGCGCAGCGCGCGGCGCACCGCGTAGACCGCCTGCTCCAGCACCTGATCCGGGCTCATGTTGAGCTTCTTCTGCATGTGGATCGGGGAGGTGGCGATAAAGGTGTGGATGCGCCCGGCAGTGGCGCCCGCCAGAGCCTCGCCCGCGCGGTCGATGTCCTTGTCGAGCGCGCGCGCCAGACCGCACACCCGACAATCCTTGATGACCGCGGCCACCGCCTTGACGCCCTCGAAATCGCCGGGGCTCGCGATCGGGAAGCCGGCCTCGATGACGTCCACCTTGAGTTTTTCCAGTGCCTTGGCGATCCGCACTTTTTCGTCGCGGGTCATGGATGCGCCGGGGCTCTGCTCGCCGTCGCGCAGCGTGGTGTCGAAGATGAAGAGATGGTCTTTGCTGCTCATGGCGTGGGGCTCTGGGTGGTCTGCGGTTTGGCGCGCGGGAAGTCTAGGGCGTCAATCTTCGCAGCAAGGGCGGCGGCTGTCACGGGGGCTAGGCGCCTACTTCAGCTTGAGTAAGGGCAGATTTGGCGATTCCGGCCTGGGGGTGAGGGTCTTACGCCCACAATCCACGATCAGATCCAGTTGTTCCAATACCACCTGACCGATCAGTGGTTCGCACAGGGGTGGGCCGACCACGCAATCCGTGACCATCGTGCGGCCCAGAATCTGAATTTCGAGACCGCGCGCGGTGGGCAATTCCTCCTTACGCTCGTCCGCGTAAGTGACGATGACCCGGTCCCCCCGCAAGAGCCCGAGCTTCCCCACCTCATCCTCCGGCAGCAAGACCATCACCGCTCCGGTATCCACCAGACAGTCACGAATGCTGGCGGGAATGGCCGCGCTGTCGCCCTGGCCCCGCTCGGCCAGCCCGACATCCAGAAAATTACGCAACCGCGCGCTTGCCCGTACTTCGCCCATCAGCGTTATCCTGTTGATGATTTTTGAGAAAGTCGCGTCTGCCCCCCGGCCGGGGCGGCGGCGATGAGGCTGAGGAAATCCGGCAGTGTCATCGGCCGATGGAACAAGTACCCCTGGAACTCGTCGCACCGATGCCCGAGCAGGAAGGCGTGGGCCTCCGGGGTCTCCACGCCCTCCGCCACCACTTTGAGACCCAGGTGGCGCGCGAGGTCCAGAATGGCGGTGACGATGACGGCGGCGGACGCGTCGGAGAGCAGATCGCGCACGAACGACCGGTCGATCTTTAGTGAGTCCACCGGCAGCCGCTTGAGATAGGCAAGCGAAGAGTAGCCGGTGCCGAAATCGTCGATCGCGAAGCGCACGCCGACGGCACGCAATCGCTCCATTTTTGCGGTGGTGTCTTCAATGTCCTCGACCAGGGTGCGTTCGGTGATCTCCAGTTCGATCGCCGAGGGTTCAACCTCGTGGTGGTGCATGAGGAATTCCAGATCCTCGGCAAAGCTCGGACGCCGGAAATAGCGCGGACTCACGTTCACCGCCAGTCGCTGGATACGGGCCCCGCCCGGGGCGGCGCGGATCGCCCCCATGGCCGCGCAGGCCTGTTCCAGCACCCAATCGCCGAACGCGTAGACCAAGCCGCTCTCCTCCGCGACCGGCACGAACTCCTCGGGTGACACGTCGGTGAGTCCCGATCCCGGCCAGCGCGCCAAGGCTTCGGCGCCGATCACCCGCCCGGCTCCATCGATCTGGGGCTGGAAATGCAGCTCCAGGGTATTGTTGGTCAGCGCAAGGCGCAGCGCACGTTCCAGTTCCATGCGGGCGACCGCGGCCGCCTGCATCTCCGGTAGAAAGAAGCGGACGGCGTTGCGTCCGGCTTCCTTGGCCCGATACATGGCCGTGTCCGCGGCCCGGAGCAGGGCGTCGGGGTCGTCGCCGTCGCTCGGATAGAGGGCGATGCCGATGCTGGCGCTGACATGCAGATCGTGGCCGTCGATCCGGTAGGGTTCGGCCAGCGCCAGGCGGACCTGCTCGGCTGCCTGGCGGGCCAGGTAAGCGGCTTCCACCGGATCCTTGGACAACTCGGTGAAGAGCAGTACGAACTCGTCGCCGCCGAGGCGGCAGGCCGTGTCGCCGTCTTTGATCTCAGCGCGCAGCCGCGCGGCCGCGGCTTGCAGCAGCCCGTCCCCGATCTGATGCCCCAGCGAATCGTTGACGGTCTTGAAGCGGTCCAGATCGAGGAACACGAGCGCCCCGAGGTGGCCGTGGCGGCGCGCCAGGGCTAAGTCCTGATGCAGGTATTCCAGCAGCATCCGACGATTCGGCAGGTTAGTCAGCGGATCATGATAGGCTTGGCGCACGATGTCGGCTTCGGCCTGTTCGCGGGCGTGACGCATTTGCAGGCTGTCGATCAGGGTGCGGTTGTGGCGGACCGCGGAGAAGGCCAGCACCAGCGCATAGAGCAAACAGGCGAGAGCGACCCCGGATCCCAGTGCGGACTCGGACAGCCACAGGCGCCCGATCAGGGGGCTCAGCACCAGCGCGGTGAACAGCAGCGAGGGCACGAGGAACACCGAGATGGCATTGACCCCGCCCGCGGTGATGCCCGCGATGACGAAGGCGAGCACCACCTGGCCTTCCGGATCACCCGCGGGGAACAGGAGCAGGCTGGTCGAACCCCAGACCAACCCGTTGAAGACCACACCGCCCAGTGCCCAGGTCAGGCGCAGCCGTTCCGGTGCCTGATCACCCGCGCCGCGGCGGAAGTAGAGATAGCCCAGGAGTCTCCCGGCGCTGAGCGCGAGGGCCGTCGCGAGCCACGCGGACTGCACGCCATCGGGGGCGCCGCGGGAGATCAGCCAGACGGTCAGGATGGCCCCGGCGCTGACGCCGAACAGGGACAGGGGCACGGCGTCGTACAGCAGATCGATCCGCTGGCGGAGGATGACCTCCGGTGCAGCGTCGGGCCGGGGTGATTGGTCGGACTGGTCCGTGGGCATCGGTGCGCGATCCGTCTGTGGATTGAGGGCGTTGCGGTCTTCGTCGGACGCCGTCGGACGCCGTCGGCCGGGTTCGCGGCCAACCGCGCCGCGGCCCTGTGCGCGGCTTGACTCAATCAATATGTTAGCCGATCCGCGCCGGGGTGTGATGGCGGTTTGTCATGGATCACGCGGGCACCGCCGGGTGCCGCGCCCGGCCGCCGGGGCAGCAGTTCCAAATTTGGGTGGCCGCCGCCAACAGCGTGTCTGCAGCGAGGCCGATGGTGGATGCGCTGCGCTTATCCACCCTACGAAACCGGCTCCGTTGTAGGGTGGATAAGGCGCGCCGCTCGGTCTTAGGGACTCGGCACGGCGGTCGCGCGCGCCGCATCCACCAGAGGTCGCGCGGTGCCGCCCAAATTTTGAATTGCTGCCGCCGGGGCGCCGCGGATGGCTGGCGGCGGTTTTTAGGATACCCTGCGGAACTTTAATGCCGTCGCGTCGGCGGCCCCAGGCCCACCCCCGGAATCCCCATGAGTCTCTTGAGTATCGAATCGGTCGCCCTCTCCTATGGTCTCCCACCTCTGTTGGAGGACTGTTCATTCGCCATCGACAAGGGTGAGCGGGTCTGTCTCATCGGACGCAATGGGGCCGGCAAGTCAACCCTGCTCAGGATCATCGCCGGCGAAATCCAGCCGGATTCCGGCGCGGTGCGGTGCGTGCAGGGCTTGCGGGTGGCGCGGTTGGCGCAGGAGATCCCCCGTCATGAGGACGCCAGTGTTTTCGATCTGGTGGCCGAGGGGCTTGGCGACCTTGGCGCATTGATGCGGGAGTATTTCCACCTGTCGCACCATATGACGGCGGGGGTCCAGGCCGATGACCTGACGCGTCTGGCGCAGATTCAGCAACAATTGGATGACCGCGGCGGCTGGGAAATCGAGCAGCGCACCGAGCGGGTCATCTCGCGTTTAGGGCTGAACGCCGAGGCTGCCTTCAATGATCTCTCCGGCGGACTCCAGCGGCGGGTGCTGCTGGCCCAGGCGCTGGTGCTGGAACCGGATCTCCTGATGCTCGATGAGCCGACCAACCACCTGGATATCGACTCGATCGACTGGCTGGAGGGTTTTCTCAAGGACTTTCAGGGGGCGCTCCTGTTCATTACCCATGACCGGCGCTTTTTGCAGCGGGTCGCCACCCGTATCCTGGAACTGGACCGCGGGTGCCTTACCGATTGGCCTGGAGACTATGCCAACTATCTGCGCCGACAAGAGGAACGTCGGCATGCGGAAGCGCTGGCCAATGCGCATTTCGACCGCCGACTGGCGGACGAGGAGGTCTGGATCCGTCAGGGTGTCAAGGCGCGGCGCACGCGCAACGAGGGTCGGGTGCGCGCCCTGGAGTCGATGCGCCGCGAGCGCATGGAGCGGCGCGAGCAGCAAGGCTCCGCCCGCCTGCGTCTCACCGAGGGTGAGCGCTCCGGCCGACTGGTGGCCGAGGCCGACGGCGTCACCTTCGGCTGGGGCGGTGCGCCGGTGGTGCGGGATCTCAACACGCTGATCCTGCGCGGTGACAAGATCGGCATCATTGGACCCAACGGTATCGGCAAGAGTACCTTGATCAAACTGCTGCTCGGCGACCTCGAGCCGCAGTCCGGAACCATTCGCCGCGGCACCAATTTGCAGGTCGCCTACTTCGACCAGTTGCGCGCCCAGCTCAATCCGGAGTGGACCGTCCAGGATAACGTGGCCGAGGGCAGCGACCAGGTCATGGTGGACGGGCAGCCCCGTCACGTGCTGTCGTACCTGCGCGACTTCCTGTTCAGTCCGGAGCGCGCCCGCCAGCCGGTCAAGGCACTCTCGGGCGGCGAGCGTAATCGTCTGCTGCTCGCCAAGCTCTTCACCCGCCCGGCCAACCTGCTGGTGCTCGACGAGCCCACCAACGACCTGGACACCGAGACGCTGGAATTGCTGGAGTCGCTGTTGGTCGAGTTCTCCGGCACCATCCTCCTGGTCAGCCATGACCGCGCCCTGCTGGACAATGTGGTCACCAGTTCACTGGTCTTCGAAGGCGACGGCCTGGTACGCGACTACGTGGGCGGCTATGAAGACTGGCTGCGTCAGCGCGACCCGCCTCCCGCCACTGCCGCAGTCAAGACGGCCGGGTTGACTCAAGCCGCTCAGGCCGCCACCCCGGCCCCCAAGGCTCCGGCAGCCAAACTCAGCTATAAGGAAGCGAAGGAATTGGCCGAACTGCCGGCGCGCATCGAGTCGCTGGAAGCCGAGCAGGGTGCCTTGCAGACGCGCCTGGCCGATCCCGCCCTTTACCAGGGTGGTGAGGCCGCGGCCGTGGTCACCGTCAGGGCGCGGCTCGCCGAACTGGAGGCCGAATTGGCGGTTGCCTATGCCCGGTGGGAGCTACTGGAAGCCCGGCGCTAAGGAAGGGTTCACTAATAAGTTAAACACGTCCATTATTGAAAACCTTGGTTTCTAGGTCGTTGTCGTTCTCGTATTCGAGGCACGACGCGCGCGGCTGGAGTAGCCGCTTCGCAGGCTTGCAGACGGTCCTGAATCGATCCGGAATCCGATAACGATTACGACAACGACAACGACGGTCCCGAAAGCACGTGATTCACTTTGCGGTTCCTCAGCATCAATGAAAACACCACTCACTGTCTCGCTCGTCCTCGGCAGCGGCGGCGCTCGCGGGCTCGCTCATATCGGGGTCATCCGCTGGCTGGAGTCGAACGGCTTTACGATTCGTTCGGTGGCCGGGACCTCCATGGGCGCGCTGGTCGGCGGCATCTATGCCGCCGGTGAGTTGGACGCCTTTGAGCGCTGGGCGCGGGCGTTGCGTCAGACCGATGTGCTGCGGCTCCTGGATATCGCCTGGCACCCGTCCGGGCTCTTCAAAGGCGAGCGCGTCATCGAGACCCTGAAAGGGCTGATCGGCGACCGCAACATCGAGGATCTGCCGATCACCTTCACCGCGGTGGCGACCGATGTGGAGGCGGAGAAGGAAGTCTGGCTCAATCGCGGGCCTTTGTTCGACGCCATCCGCGCCTCCATTGCGGTGCCAACCGTCTTTACTCCATTCGAGATCGATGGCCGCTGGCTCTTGGACGGCGGCCTGGTCAATCCGATGCCCATTGCGCCAACCTTGAGCGATGGTACGGACCTCACCATTGCGGTCGATCTGGCCGGCCCGCGCGAGTCGGTCCCGGCGACCCGGGCCGCGATGGCCCCGGTGACCGCGCCGACGGAACCGACGGATGTCCTCGCCGGCTATCAACGCCGCATTATCGCCTTCATCGACGAGGTCCAGACCAAGCTCGGGGTTCAGCCCCAGCCATCCGGCCATCAGCCAACCGGTCAATGGGGTCTGGGGGACGTGATTCAGGGATCGTTCGAAACCATGCAAGGCATCGTCTCGCGCTTCAAGCTCGCCGCCTATACGCCGGACGCCATCGTCACCATCCCGCGCGACGCCGCGCGTGCCTTCGAGTTCCACCGTACCGAGGAACTCATCGATCGGGGTTGGCGGGAGGCCGAGCGGGCCTTGACCCATCTGATCGCGGTGCCGCCGCGCTCCGAATAGGTGCTCCGGTGCGCGCGTATCGGCGCAGGGGCTTGGGCGGGCCTTGATCGTTGTTCCCGCCGGCCGCAGACGGTCCTGTAGGGTCCGCTGTGCGGACCATCGACCGTGCAGATCGCGCGGTGGCCGAATTTTTGACCAAGGCCGGACTGTCCGAGTTAAGTAACCTGTTGCCGCAATTCTGTCCGGAGCCCTCCGGCAGGGCCACATTTAGGGTGGCCAGCGCGCGCCTGCCTGAGGTGCTGATCTCCTCCAGCATTGTGGGCAGGTCTTGTCAGCCCTTGTCGCTTTGTCTCTTTGCACGACTCGCATCGCGAATCCCTTTCAGTTTCCGGATCTCTCGTTCCAGGGCCTGCTCAATGACGAAGCAGAAGCGACCGAGTTGGATGTCCTGTCCCGCGTCCAAGCGTCGAGCTTCCGCACGCAGTTGTTGCAAGAGGCGCTTTGCCTCTGGCAATTTAATGCCTTTCAGTTTGCCATAGTCGGCGTCTTCGCCATAGACAGCGCCGTCGAGTTTGCGGCATCGGTCTTGCAACTTGAGGTGCTCGCAGTGGAATCCGACCTTTCTCGGAACGCCCTCACGCTCCAGCGTTGGCGATAGGGAGAGGCCGGTATAGGCGCAGATGCCGCCTTGCTCGGAGAACAAGGCGTCCTCTACTGCATTGATCGCATCGTTGTTCCGGCGCAGTTCGGCATAGCTGCATTCCATCCCTTCAGGCTTATCCGCCGCCAGCCGCGGCTGGCGCCAGCGAGTCAGTGCGTCGGGTTGCGGGCGCTTGACGATGGTTCTCAACGGTCATCCTCGTCGTCTTCGGGCGCCTCTGTCAGGCGCTCCAGTCGGTCCAGGTAGCTTTCCAATTCCACCAGCGACGAGGTATCGCCATTGAGCAGCGCCCGCAGTGCTTCGATGTGCCGTCGCGCCGCCGGTAAGTCGGCTTGGTCCAGCGCATCTTCGACGGTCTCCTTGAGGCCCCGCGCCTGTTGTGTCTCCGACGCGGCACCTGCCATCACATGGTCGAGGATCCAGTTGGAATCGGCACCACGGGCGACCGCGGGCAGTTGCGGGCGTCCATCATGCAGCAGCCGTACCTCTTCCCGGCTCAGTTCACCGATGATCTGTGGTGAATGGCTGGTACAGACAAATTGCAGGGACGGAAAGGTCCGTTTCAGGTCAGCGGCGACCCGGCGCTGCCATTTCGGATGCAAGTGTAACTCTAATTCGTCGATCAGCACGATGCCCGGCGTTTCGTCGAGTGCGGCTGCGCCAAAGTGCGGATTCAGCATCGTGGCCTTCGTGGCCAGGTCACCAACCAGTGCGAGCATCGCGCGTTGACCATCGCTTAAATTGTTGAACGGCTGCGCGCTGTTTCCGGCGAGGTCAATCACGACCTCGCCGATCATCGGATCGAAATGCAGGCCGGATGCTCCCGGGATGCAGGAGGCAGCGGCGCGCTGCACGGCGATAAAGCTGTCACTTCGCGTGCCCCCCTGCTGGAAGGCGATCCATGACTGGCGGGCGATCCAACGCACGAACTCCTTGGTACTTAGCCGTTGGTCGATGCTCAGGTCATACCCTGTCAGACGAGACATCCCGGTCTTGTCGGCCAAGGGCTCGGCATCACGGATAAGCCCCTGATCGCGCGGTATGCCGCACAACCTACAGATGTCATAATGCGCGATCAGCGGCAACAGGACATCGCGCTGCCTGGCCTCCTTGGTCAGCCCTTGGGCGAGGGCCTTCAGCGCGTTGGCTTCGCGGTAGGCCGTTCTACCGGGCCATCCGTTTAACGCTCGCTTCCAACTCAATTTCTGACCGAGCACGGAGCCCCTGGCGCCGACCACACAGGGAAAGTTCTCTTCCCACTGGTAACCTGCACCATTAATGATTTTACCAGGATCACGGCCCGCCGCCGCGGCGCGTTCGGAGGGATACGCACTGAATCTGACCTCATGCCGACGGATCGGGCGGCTGTAGTGGCCATCAACGCCGAGCAGCCAACTGCCGGCCGCTACTGCCAGCCCATCCAAGATACTGGTCTTACCCGAGCCGTTATCGCCGACGAACAACGTGAACTGCGGATGCAGATTAAAAGTTTGCTGCTCGAAGCACTTGAAGTTGGCCAGCGTGAGTTGGTCGATTTTCATAGTCGTCACTGACTCGACAGGTAAATTCTGTATCGGAAATCGCCGATCTCTACAGTGTCGAGTCTTACGTTCATAACTTATCCGATCCATTCTAATGGGCATCGTCTTCACAAGGCGCTGTTCGCGGAGCCAGAGCACAGCTTTCCGAGGCGGTTCAAAACTGCCTCACCCTGATGTTCAGCGTCTGTATGCGGTCAGCGATCTGCCGCGGCGTCATGTTGAGCAGGCGTGCAGCCTTGGTCTGGACCCAGCCGGCATCTTCCAAGGCGACGATAACCCACTCGCGCTCGCCCAGGTAGGAATTATCCAGGTCGACCTTGGGGACCGACTCCGTCGGCAGCCAGACTCGCCAGGAGGTGAAGGAAGCCGTCAGCGGCGACCAGTTCCGCAAACCGCTCGGCCGCGTGGGGGACTTCATCGAGTTTGCCGAGCCGCTGCTTGGTCGCGATCTCCCAGGCCGTCGCCGCACTGACGTGGACCGTGTTGGTCTCATCGGCGATGGCGGCCTGCGCCCTGGCGGACGGTTGCCGGTCGGCGGTAAACCACCACAGGAGCGCATGGGTATCGAGCAGCAGTCGCATCAACGGCCTTCCCAGGCGTCCAGTTCTTCCGGGGGTAGCGGGTCGAAGAAGGCGTCGGTCACGCGGCCTGCCAGGCGCCCCGGTTGACGCCGTGCGGGTGCGGGCGCCAAGGGCATCAGGCGTGCGTATGGCTTGCCGGCCTTGGCCAGGATGATCTCCTGACCGGCATGGGCCTGCTCCAGGAGTTTGGAAAAGTGAGTCTTGGCCTCGTGAACGTTGACGGTCAGCGTCATTGGCGGCTCCTGATGGACTCAGTGCTCGGACTAAGTCTAGCGAGAATGACGGTGGGATGGAAGAAAGGCGATGTATTGGCTTCGGGCTCGCCGTGCTGTTCGGGACCGCCCCCCAAGGCGATTTCTGTCATGTAAGGGCGACTTAAGTCGCCCTTGGACATCGGTAGATCATTTCCCGGAAATCACCTTAGCCAAAAGTCGTAATGTGTCCCCTATGGGTCAACCGCCGGATCACGATCGATCCCGGCTTGCCTTACGCGCGCGGTCGACCACCAGCAGGTCGCCATCGCGGATACTCAAAACTGACGATTCGCTGACAACCCCGCACAGGCTGCGGTCAGGCGCCCACTGTTAGCCTGGCATCCGGTCGCGGTCCGTTGCGCCAGATCCCGACCTGGGCACCGTCCCTTTGGCGCGGCGGTGTGCCGCGCTGCCGACTGGCTTCGGCCGCGGGTGCTGTCGATTGCCGAGAGGATTAAGCGGGGCCTGGGTCTCGCAGGATACGCATTATGTCAAACGCAACGCTGGTACTGCTCATCACCATGGCCATCCTGGCCCAGGTCGCGGCCGTCGGTCTGTTCGGGTGGCAGCGCCGACGCACCAGACTTCAGCAACTGGATCTGTCAGGCGGGGCGGCGGGAAGTGAGGTCAGGCCGGCTCTGGCCTTGTCCAGGCAGCTTCCTGAAGCTGAACCTGCCTTGGTTGCGGCGGGTGTGTCTCCTGCGGCCTGGTCCGGCTATCGGGAATTCCGGATCGAGCGGCGCGTCGTCGAGGACGAAGGCGGGGCTGTGTGTTCTTTCTACCTGGTACCCGCCGACGGCGGGACCCTGCCGCCGTACCGGCCCGGTCAGTATCTCACCTTCCGACTGGAGGTGTCTGACCCTGCCGGCGGTTCGCCCAAGACCCTGGTGCGCTGCTATTCATTGTCGGATCGGCCGCGCACCGACTGCTACCGCATCTCGGTCAAGCGGGTCCCGTCGCCCCCGGGTCGGTCGGACTTGCCGCCCGGCGTCGTTTCGAACTACCTTCATGACCAACTCCAGGAATGCGCCACGCTCTCGGCGCGCGCCCCGGCCGGTCACTTCTATCTCACCGAGGACGGCGCTGTTCCGATCGTGCTGATCGCCGGCGGAATTGGCATGACCCCGCTGCTCTGCATCCTGAACACCTTGACCCACCGGGCCGATCCGCGCGAGGTCTGGCTGTTCTATGGCGTTCGCAATGGCGCCGAGCACATCATGAAGGAACACCTGGATGCGCTGAGTAAGATCCAAGCGAATGTTCATGTCCAGGTGTGCTATTCACAGCCCCGGCCTGACGATCGCTTGGGCACGGATTACCAGCATCAGGGCTTCATCAACCTCGAGCTGCTGCGGCGGACCCTGCGGTTTGGCCGCCATGAATTTTATGTCTGCGGCCCGCCGGCGATGATGGAGTCCCTGGTGCCCGCCCTTCAGGTCCAAGGCGTGGCGCCGGAGGACATCCACTACGAATCGTTCGGACCGGCATCTTTGAACCAGCGTCAGGTGCAGAATACGGTGGCGGTGACCGACCCGGTCGCGGTGCGCTTCAGCGGTTCCGGAAAGACTGTCGCCTGGGACGGTTGCGCCGGTTCCCTGTTGGATCTCGCCGAAAGCCAGGGCATCTCCGTCGACTCGGGTTGCCGGGCCGGCAGTTGCGGCACCTGCGAGACGCGGATCGAGGCCGGGGAGGTGGAGTATCGGCAGCAGCCGGATGCGGATCTCAAGCCAGGCCATTGTCTGCTGTGCATTTCCACCCCGAAGACCGATCTAACCCTGGCGCTCTAGAGTCCAAGATGAATCGCTCCATAATTCGTAAAGAAGTCCTGCCGTTCGTCCTGATGTTCGGGTCACTGATCGTCGCGACCGCGATCACCGATGCCTTATTGCACGCTTACGGCCTCTATTGGATCGGCCGTTATCTGGGCATCCCCGGAACCATCCTGATCCTGCTGTCGTTCTTCTATTCCATGCGCAAGCGCAAGCTGATCCACTCCGGTAACCCGAAGACGCTGCTGCAACTGCATGAGGTCTTCACCTGGATGGGAGCGTTGATGATCCTGGTCCATGCCGGTGTCCATGTCTACGCGATCCTGCCCTGGTTGGCGCTGCTGGCCATGCTGGTCACCCTGGCCAGCGGAATGACCGGGCAATATCTGCTCGGCCGCTCACGCCGCCAATTGAGCGAAAAACGGGAGTTCCACACCCGGCACGGGGATAGCGCGGCCGAGGTTGACCGGGAAGTCTTTTGGGATGCGGTGACGGTGGACGTGATGAAGCAATGGCGGACGGTGCATTTCCCCATCACGCTGGCCTTCGGCGTTCTGGGATTCGCGCACATCTTCAGCATTTTTCTATTTTGGCAGTGGCAATGAACAAGCGCGCCGTTTTCTTTCTCGTTGCCGCCAATCTGGTGGTTCTGTTGCTGATTGCCGTGGTTTGGCCTGAGCACATGGTCGCGCCCGGTCAGGTCATGCCGGCCCACCGGGCCTTTGCGACCGACTGCTTTGCCTGCCATCAGCCCTTCATCGGCAGCACGCCCAGCCGGTGCGTTCAGTGCCACAAGCCGGCTGAGATCGGCTTGGTGACCACCAAGGGTGTGTCGATCGCCGACGAGCTGAAGTTTCCCGCGTTCCATCAGGACTTGACCGAGCAAGACTGTGTCGCCTGTCACAGCGACCACAAGGGCGTGCAGGTCTTTCACCCCATTGGCCGGTTCTCCCACGGATTGCTGAAAGTCGCCCGCCGCGATCAGTGCAGCGGCTGTCATCAGGCCCCGCTGGACAGCATGCATCAAGGCGTCGTCGGCAACTGCGGTCAGTGCCATGCCCAAGCGGCCTGGACCCCCGCGACCTTCGACCACGAGGGCCTGTTCAGTCTCACGGGGGACCACGAGGCCGCCTGTAACACCTGCCATGTCGGTAACGACTACAGTCGCTATACCTGCTACGGTTGTCATGAGCACACCCGTTCCGGAATTCGCGAGGAACATCTGGAGGAGGGTATCCGTGACTACGAGGACTGTGTCGAGTGCCACCGCGGCGGCGATGCCGAGGACGCTGAGTACGCCGCCGGGCGTCGGGACGGCGAAGGCGACAATCGCGCGGATCAACCGTCAGGGGAGAACGACGACTCCGATGAGCAGGACGACGATGATGATGACGACTGATCGGCCTTCCCGCTGGGTCCAGTCGTGCGGTTTCGGCTGAGTGCCGCCGGCTCCGGGGCCTACCTGTCGGGATGCCGAGGGCGAACGGCCCCGGCGTTGTCGGTCTATAGTGTGAGTTCGAACCCTTGGTTGGCTCCGGTCCGCGCAGCGGACACGGCAAGCCAGCCGGACGATGTACCACGAGATTGAAGAAGGTGACTGATGAAGTCCTTGACCCGCACCTTGACCCTGGCCCTCACCTTGGCATCCGCGGCCCCGCTGCTGAGCGCACAGACGGCCAATCAGCCGCCGCGCGGCCCCATGCCGTTCACGGCGTTCGATCAGGACGGCAATGGTGTCGTCACCCAGCAGGAGTTCGAGACGACCCACGCGCAGCGCATGGCCGCGCGGGCGGCGGCCGGTGCCCCGATGCGCGGGGCCGCCAATGCACCGACCTTTGCGGAGTTTGATCTGGACGGCGACGGAAAACTCATGCCGGATGAGTTCGCCCAGGCGCAGCAGGCGCGAATGCAGGGACGAGGGATGGGGCCGGGGGCGGGCGGGGGCATGGGGCCTGGCGCCGGCCCCGGCATGGGGGCGGGCGGGCCTGGCATGGGGATGGGACCCGGCATGGGCCGCAACATGCCGTCTTTCGCCGACTTCGATCTGAACGCGGACGGCAGCCTCACCGAACAGGAGTTCAATGAGGCGAAGGGCAAGCGCATCCAGGAGCGGGCACAACAAGGCTACGCGATGCGTAACCTGCCCAATGCACCGACCTTCGGCGCCATCGACAGCAACAGTGACGGTCGGGTCGACCCCCAGGAGTTCACAGCGGCCCAAGCCCAGCACCGGCAGCAAGGGATGCCGCCGCGTTGAATGGGTCAGTCGCTCGGCCGGTTTCGCAGTTCGCCGGGCGGACGGACGGCCACGCCTGGTCGGGCCGCGCATCGCTCTCATCGGATGGGTGCGTCTCTCGGATATGCGCGTTCTGATCGTCGAAGATGATCCGCTGTTGGGGGCGGGGCTGCGCACCGGGCTCGCCCAAGACGGCATTGTGGCCGATTGGGTGCGGGCCGCGGAGCCGGCCCTGCATGCCCTGAGTCTGGAGCACTTCGACCTGCTGATCCTGGACCTGGGCCTGCCCGGTCGCGACGGGCTCTCGCTCTTGCGTGAGATCCGACGCGCTGGGTCGGTCCTGCCCGTACTGATCCTTACCGCCCGCGATGCCATCGCCGACAAGGTCTCCGGCCTGGATGCGGGAGCCGACGACTATTTGGTCAAGCCCTTCGATCTCGACGAGTTGAGCGCGCGGCTGCGGGCGCTCGCGCGCCGTGGTCGTGGTCATCCTTCTCCGGTGATGCAGGTCGGGGACCTGGCCCTGGATACCTCGCAGCGCGCGGCGACCTTGGGTGGGCGGGCGCTGGCGCTCTCACCGATGGAGTACACGCTGTTGGAGGCCCTGATCGCGAACCCCGACCGCGTGGTCACGCGCGCCCGACTCGAGGCCGCGGCCCGCGGCTGGCAGGGTGAAGTCGAGAGCAATACGCTGGAGGTCCATATCCACAACCTGAGGCGCAAACTTGGCCGGGAGCGGATTCTCACGGTGCGTGGGGTCGGCTACCAACTGGTCTGCGTCCCAGGGTCATGAATTCGATTCGCCGACGGCTGCTGCTTGCTCTTTTGGGCATCTGGGTCATGGTCTGGGTCGCGGTGGCCCTGATTTCGCTTGATCGATCCGGTCATGAGATCGCGGAACTTCTGGATGGCCAGTTGGCGCAGACCGCCCATGTGCTGCATGAACTGACCCTGGTCGGCCCTTTGTCCGTCGCCGCCGCCTCCCCGCAACGGCTGTCGCCCGTGGGTCATCCCTATGAGTCCAAGTTAAGTTTCCAGCGCTGGCAGGGGGATCGACTCGTCGCCAGTTTTGGTGCCGCACCATCGCAGCCTCTGGCGCCGACGACCGGGTTCTCGGACCAGTCCATCGGTTCGGCCCGGTGGCGGGTCTTTGGTCTTCCCGGCGCGCTGCCCGGAGAGGTCGTCTTCGTGGCTCAGAACTATACGATTCGCCAGGAGATGATTCAGTTTTTGACGATCCACGCATTGCGGCCCATCCTGTGGTCGTTGCCCTTGACCGTGTTCCTCATCTGGTGGGCAGTGAGCGACGGCCTGCGCCCGTTGCAGCGGGTCGCGCGCGACATCGGACGGCGTTCGGCTGAGCGCCTGGAACCGATTGATGGGCAGAGTGTCCCGACGGAGATCCGACCGTTGACCGAGGCCCTGAACGGTTTGATGGAGCGTCTCAATCAAACGCTGGCCGCCGAGCGGCGCTTTGCCGCCGATGCGTCACACGAACTGCGCACCCCGTTTACGATCGTCCGCACTTATGCCCAGATTGCTCAGCGCAGCACCGCACCGGATGAGCGTCGCGCGGCGCTTGAGCAACTGATCCTGGGCGTGGATCGGGCAACCCATCTGATCTCGCAACTCTTGACGCTGGCGCGTCTCCAGAACGATGAGCATGACGTTCACCGCGTGACCGGTTTCGCCTCGCTTGCCAAGGCCGCGACGCGGGCGGTGACTGGCCGCCAGGCCGCCGCGGGCGCGCGATCAATCGGCTTGACCGCCGTGCTGCCGGACGGCGATCCCTGTGTGGTTTCGGTCCCGGCGACGGTACTGGAAGTGCTGGTCGGCAACCTGATCGAGAATGGGATCAAATACACGCCGGCCGGGGGCCTGGTCCGGGTCGCGGTCCTTTGGCAGCGGGAGCGCCTGCTGTTGCGGGTGACTGACTCCGGTCCCGGTATCCCGATCGGCGACCGGCAACGGGTCTTTGATCGCTTCTACCGGCCCGCCGGCCAGGTTGAGCCTGGGGCGGGGCTCGGGCTCGCCATCGTGCGGCGGCTCTGCGACCGTTACGGTATCGAGATCAGCTTGGGCGACGGCGAGAACGGGGTGGGCCTGCGTGTGGATTTGATCTTCCCCGCGCCCGCCAGAGTCAAACCACATTCGCCATTGGGCTTAAGGATCTCTTAAGGCGACCGGTGGTAGCGTTCGTGCGACAGCCGGCCTTGCCCGATACCGACCATCTGGTCTCGTTGGGCTCATATCCAGGAGGATCTGTCCGGTTACCCACGGAGGTTCCCGCCCGCACCTGAATGAGAGGAGTCCTCGATGACGACCCCCAATCCGTCGCGCGTCCAGCGCACACCACGAACAGTACAGCAGCGATCCCGGTGGCGCCCGTGGAGCCTGAGTCTCCTGATTACGACGCTCTGCCTGGCGGGACTTGCTCCGGTCTGGATGCAGACCGCCGCCGCGGCCGTTCTCAGCATCAGCAGCGCGGCATGGAGTAACCAAAATTCATTGGTGCGGGTCATTGGGCAAGGTACGCCACGTACTCGGGTGACGCTGGTCAACGCCTACAACCCAGCGCAGGTCTTGGGTACTGTCACCAGCACCTCGACAGGCGCCTGGAACATCGCCGCCAGTCAACCGAGCCCCATCCCCTGCCGGGTGCGCGTCACCCAGGCGGACGGGCAGACGGCCGAGCGCAACGTCAGCAGCGTACCGTCCACCTGTGCACCCAAGGCACCGAGTAATATCGCTCCGGCCGCCAATGTCAATGGCCCCTACAGCGGTACCACGGGCATCGCCGTCAGCTTCAGCAGCGCCGGCTCCAGCGATCCGGACGGCACCATCGCCGCTTACGCCTGGACCTTTGGTGACAACACCAGCAGCACCCAGGCCAATCCCAGCCATGTTTACTCGGCGGCTGGGACCTATACCGTTTCCCTCAGCGTCACGGACAACGGGGGCGGCACCTCGGCCGCGTCCACCACTACCGCGACCATCACGGCACCGGTTGCCTGCACCGCGCCGATCGCGGAGCATTGCAGCATCACGGCCTATACCGGACCCGCGGTGTGTGTCGCCTGCCATGAAGGCGAGGCGCGTGATATGCACGGTTCGGTTCACTACCAGCAGGGCGGCGCCTTCCCCAATGTCACCAATATCCCGACCAACTTCGCGGCGGCCGGCGAGCGGCCGGCCAAGGCGGCGGGCGACCTGGTGGCGACCGGCATGAATACCTACTGCGGCACCCACGAGAACTCCCCGCGCTTCACCTGCGCCGGTTGCCATGTGGGCAATGGGCGGTTTCCCATGGCGCAGTCGCTCTTTGAAGACTTGCCCGTCGGGTCCGCGCAGGCCAATGTCCAACTGGCGAACATCGACTGTCTCATGTGCCATCAGGAAGTCTATAAACGCTTCCCGGACTGGACCGCCGGTGGGCAGGGCTTCAGCAGCTTCAGTCTGCTCAATCTGACCGAGGACGCCGCGGGCAACCTGGTTCGCTCCGACGGCG
>Ga0247839_1000998_pt1 | contig 49455 bp, 30 predicted proteins | sample LaCruzMarch2015__6_FD_192405 | JGI IMG/M metagenome (GOLD analysis project Ga0247839, IMG submission 192405) | Freshwater microbial communities from meromictic Lake La Cruz, Castile-La Mancha, Spain - LaCruzMarch2015_16m | ecosystem: Environmental > Aquatic > Freshwater > Lake | place: Spain... | reverse complement strand
CCTGCCTCAAGGAGCGACAACGATCCCGCCCCACCACCCTCGAAATCCTAGAGACCCAATGCGACCCTATGCTCGGAATCAAGGAGCCTTCTGTGAAAAAACGTGCCGCTTAGCTTAACACCTATGGACGCCGGGGGGCTACGGCGGTGGCGCAGAAAGTTCATTCCTACCGCTACTTCGCCCGGCTGATCGACCAGCTCAAGCTTTACGGTGCGCAGGCGGATAAAGACAGCGGTCTCTTGGCCATGTCGCGCTACACGCTGGACAAGCTGGCTGATGCCGACGCTCCCGGCCTTTTTATTTCCGGAGCCAACAGCCGTTCCGAGGGCTGGGTTGAAGATCAGCGAGGCGAAGGTACGATTGGTGAAGGTTGTGCCGTCGTTCACATGGTCTGGTGGCTGTCGAAGCTGATCGAAGTCAACGGCGATCTTTCGTACGGCGACCGGATTGAGCGGGCGATCTTTAATCATCTCGAAGCGGCTCAGGATCCCCGCTCCGGACAGACGCGCTACGATGTTTGCCTCAGCGGCGAACGCAATTTCCGCAAGGGAGCGCATTGCTGCGACGGGAATCACAAACGCTTCTGGGCTGATATTGAAGGGCTGATTTACTACGGGTTCGATGGCGGACTGGCGGTTTCGCTCTACACGCCTTCGACCGCCAGACTCAAAGCGGGCGGAACGTCCGTTATTCTGTCCCAGCAAACTGCTTATCCGGCGGAGGGCACGGTGAAGCTGACGGTTGATCCCGAAAAGCCGGTCTCGTTTGCGTTGCGGCTGCGCATTCCTCATTGGGCGGACTCGTATTCGGTTACCGTGAATGGGCGTTCTGCGGACGCGCAGACGGTGCCGGGCGGCATAGAGATCACCCGCGAATGGAGTCGCGGAGATTCGGTGACGTTAGGCCTTCCGATGAAATTCCACTGGATCGCCGGGATGAAATTTTACGATGGCCGCGCCGCCCTGATGCGCGGCCCGCAGGTTTTCTGTCTTGCTCCTTCGCGCAATCCGGGGCTTTCCGAAATCAAAGACTGGCGGGAAATCACCGTCGATCCGGCGTCGGTTGCGCTCCTTCCGCCGCCGAATCCGGACGGCGCGCGCTTGCCGGCCGAGGCGAAGGCCAAGGCGCGGGTGACCGGCCGGCCGGATATGGATCTGATATTTTCAGATTTCCCGATCAGCGATGGGTTTGAAACCTATTTTCGTTTGACCGATTCGGAGGCCGCTGTTCGGGATGAGCCTTATGGTGCCCCGGACGGCGCGGTTCCGGCGGCTCCCGGTTCCTGTTCGGAGGGTGGCAGATAATCCTAAAAAACAACTTTACACAGCATTATCGATAGATAAGCATCTGGCCGCTTTATTAACCGTAAATTTGTAACAGGTTGGAGAATTTCGATATGCAACATCAGATCAGGGCGGTTTTGTTCGATTTAGACGGCGTGGTGGTTTTTACCGATAAGTACCATTACTTGGGCTGGAAAAAACTGGCCGACGAAAAGGGCTGGGCTTTCGACGAGGAAGTGAACAACGGATGCCGCGGCGTACCGCGTCTGGCTTCACTCCAGGTTCTGCTGGATCACAACAAGGTCGATCTGCCGCTCGACGAAAAAGAGCGTCTGGCGAATATCAAGAACGAGTATTACAAAGAACTGCTGAAGCAGATTAATGACGCCGATATTTATCCGGGAATTATCCCCTTCCTCAAAAAGCTGAAGGCAGAAGGCGTTCGCATGGCGATTTGTTCTTCCAGTAAAAATGCCCAGCCGGTACTGGATGCTCTAAATCTATCGCAGTATTTCGACGCGGTGATCACCGGTAACGACATCATCAATCCGAAGCCGGATCCGGAGATTTTTCTGAAAGGCGCGAAAGCGCTGAACATGCATCCGTTCCACTGTTTGGTATTCGAGGATGCGGAATCCGGCGTCGAAGCTGCACATGCCGCACACATGAAGTGCATCGGTGTCGGCTCTGCGGAACGTCTGCCAAACGCTTATGAAACGATTACCGATTATGCGGAGATCGATTTGCAGGCTTTGCTGGACGCGGGGCGCGTGAAGACTATTGCTAAAGAACCGTGGAATGTTTCAGAAGACGTTCTGAAGAAAAACCGGTTCAATTACTGGGAAACTGCATTTGCGCTTTCCAACGGTGTTTTCGGTGTGCGTGGTTCTTTCGAGGAAAGTAACGCCGGTTACAATGCGTATCCGGCGACGCTGGTCAACGGCATCTGTGGCTACACGCCTTATGAGCATCTCTGGAAAATGCCCGGCTATCCGGACGCGCGCCACGCTATTCTGAACATGGCGGACTGGGTGAATGTCGATCTGACTGTTGACGGAGAAACATTCAGTATCGCCACCGCGAAAATGAGCGCTCACCGCCGGTCGCTGGATTTGAAGAAAGGGCTGCTTGAACGCAACTTCATCTGGGAAACCCGCTCGGGTAAAACGGTGAAAGTGAAAACGGAACGGCTTGTTTCAATGGTGCGCCGCCAGATCGCTGCATTGCGCTATTCGGTCAAAGCCCCCGCCGACTGTGAGATTTCGCTACGGAGCCGCACTCAGCTGATAATGCCCAGCGCCGTAATGCCGGGCGAACAGGTTCGCGTCCGCGAAACCAAAGAGGTGGATGGTGTCGATCTGGTTTATCAGGATCTGGTGACGGCCGCCGATAAAGTGGCGATGGCGCAGAGCTACTCACTTCAGGGTAAGAAATCTGTCGAAGGCACGAATCTCATTTTTGCCTGCAAGGCGTCCGGTACAGCGGTGCTCGATAAATTCTTCGGCGTCTGCTCCACGATGGACGGCGCGGCCGATGCGATCAGTAAAATGGTGCTGGACGAAGTGAAGGCGGCGAAAGCGGCCGGGTTTGAAAAACTGCGCGAAGAGCAGATTGCATTCTGGGCTAAGTACTGGAATGACGCCGACATCGAAATCGACGGCAACCTGCAGGATCAACAGGGTGTACGTTTCAATCTATTCCATCTGAAGCAGGGTAATCCGGAGAAGGGTAACCGCAGTATCAGTGCCAACGGCCTGACCGGCGACGGCTATTCCGGCCATGTTTTCTGGGACACAGAAATGTATATGATTCCGCCTTATATCTTTTCTCAGCCGGAAACGGTTCGTCCTTTGCTGGATTACCGTTACAGCATTCTCAACAAAGCGCGTGAGCGTGCCGTCCAGATGCAGGGTAAGGGCGCGCTCTTTTCCTGGAACTCTGTGAAGGGTGAGGAATGCGGGCATGTGTACGAAGCGTCAACCGCCGAGTATCACCTGCTGTCCGACATTGCCTATGCGATTGAGCTGTACGACCGCATGACCGGTGACGAAAAGTTTGTTCTTACGCACGGCGCTGAGATTCTTTTCGAAATGTGCCGCTTCCTGGAAGACCGCGGCTGTTACGTGGACGGTAAAGGCTTCTGTCTGAACGTGGTTTGCGGACCGGATGAGTACGCTTGCGGCGTGAACAATAACGCTTTCACCAACGTGATGGCTCGGGCGATGTTCAACTACGCCGTCAGTGTTTATGAGCGCGTTAAGAAATCCGGCGGCACCGAGCTCTTCAAAAAGATCAGCCTGACAACGGACGAAGTGAAAGCGTGGGAAAAGGCTGCGGATCAAATGTATGTTCCGCACAACGAAAAGTTGGGCATTACACCGCAGGACGATTGTTTCCTCGATATGGATCCGGTGGACATGGATCTGATTCCGAAGAATACGGATATCCGTTCGCACTATCATCCGCTCAACCTCTGGCGCATGCAGGTGGTTAAACAGGCCGACGTGCTGCTGCTGATGTTTGTGCACGGTGAGCAATTCAGCAAAGAGCTGAAGGCGAAGAACTATCATTACTATGAACCGAAGACCAACCACGGTTCGTCGCTGTCGCCCTGTATCCACAGCATTATTGCCACCGAAATCGGGCTGATGGACGATGCGTACCGGTTCTTCCGCCAGACGGCACTGATGGATATTAACGACTTCAAGAACAATACCGCTGGCGGCGTGCATTCAGCCTGTCTGGGCGGTTGCTGGATGACGGTTGTAAACGGCTTCGCCGGTATGCGCGACTATCCGCAAGGACTGGAGCTTAATCCGGTTCTGCCTGCGGCGTGGAAGCGTTACAGCTTCCCGTTGGTTTACAAAGGAAGCCGCATCCGCGTTACCGTGGATGCCAAAGGGGCGAAGTACGAACTGATTTCCGGCGAGTCATTGACGGTTAAATCCGGCGGCAAGTCGGTCAAGATCGGCTGATAGAAACGCCGGGATGAAAAGAAAACGAGCCTTCTGGACGCAACAGCGACAGAAGGCTCGTTATTTTTCTCATCATTCGGTGGACGTAAGTCCGTTTCAGGCTTCGCTGGTGGCTTTGCGTCGGTAGGCGGAGGCTGTCATTTTTTCTTCTCGTGAAAAAGCCCGGCAAAAAGAAACCACGCCCGCAAATCCGCAAGCTGGCGCGATTTCGTTGATATCCATATCGGTATGTTTGAGGAGATTTTTTGCCTTGTTTAGACGGCAACGGATAATTTCTTTGGCTATAGAGCACCCGATGGCTTTGTCGAATTCCTGATAAACAAAAGAACGCGACATACCGGTCTGTGCGATGACAGCTTCCACATCAATCTGCTGGTCGAAATGATCCCATATAAACCGGATGGCTTTTGCGATGCAGGGAACTTCTACCGCAGGGATATCGGTTGAGCGGCGCAGCACAACTTCTTTAGGCGGAGTGAGCACCGGTTTTTGCGAAACTTTTTTACCTTGCATGAGGTCGTTTAAAAGTTTGGCGGATGTATACCCAAGTGTGTGCAAGTCGCAGTCGACGCTGGACAGCGGAATTGGAGCGAAGTCGCAGATGAGAGGATTGTTATCTGCGCCGAGTACAGCTACCTCTTCAGGTACGGATATTCCGGCATCGATACAGGCGTATAGAATCAGAATCGCGGCATCATCGTTTCTCGCCATAATGGCCAGCGGCTTCGGAGCGTCCCGTAGATGGCTGACAAGCCAGTCCCGCATATCCCGGTAGGAGCGGACTTTTGTACGGTTTTTATTTTTCCATTTGGCCAGCTTATAAGGTTTGCCGCTTTTCTCCAGCGCGGCTTCAAATCCAGCGCACCGTTCTTTTTCCAGCGCACCGTTGTCGAAGAAGACGAAGGCGAAGTTACGAAAATTGCGGTTTAGAAAATGTTCCGCGCCCAGCTCACCTGTTTTTGCATGGTCGCCAATCAGAATGGGATGGTGATTCTGGAGTGCGTAGCCGATTCCGACCGTGGGCAGATTAAGGGATTTGATGTATGGCAGGTAGCGGGAGTTGTCTTCATCGAGAAGGGTTATGACGCCGTCACCTTCCCAATGCTCCGGCATGGTGTTCATGCGGGCCATGCTGGCATCCAAAATCCAGCCGGCTTCGCCCGCATACTGGGCGATACCCTCATGAATTTTGGCATCGTACCACTCCAGTGCCATCAGTACGCGAGGCCGGGATGAAAAGACGCATTTGGCGTTTCTTTTTTTGATCGCGTTTGGATTATTCATAACAAGGGGGGCTTCCATTCGATGAGTTGTTCAAAGGGTAGCGACGATAGGTTCTCTCATAATTCTATTCAATTAAATTAACAATTTGGTTTCCAATGAAATGCTGGTCGTTGAGCCGTTTATTATCCGGTGAAAGCGTGGGTTAGGCAGATGATTCTTACTGTGGCTTGAAAAACCGGGTGATGCGTCCGGGCGGGAACCCGTAGACTTTTTTGAACACCTTGGAGAGGTGGTAGGCGTCGCAGAAACCGGTGCGTTCTGCCGCTTCTTTTACGCTCCGCCGTTCATTTTGAATCAATAGAAATGCCCGCTTGGCCCGTTCGAGATGCAACAGGGCCGTGGGACTGGTGCCGAGTTCCGTTTTGAACAGATGGTTGATGTGTTGCGGAGAAATGTGAAACCGTTTTGCCAATACACTGCGCGTAACCGGTTCATTAACATGTTCGCGGATATAACAGACCATTTCCGCGACGCGCTCCGAAACAGACGGGGAAAAAGCTGCCAGTCCGTCCGGATGCAGGCGGATCAGCAATTCTCTTAGGATAACATGCAACAGCTCATTTCTGCTTAGCGACGGATGCAGAAAAGCCTCGGCGCAACGGCGGAAAGTTTCCGCTATTTCCGGGTCGGAAACGGGGTGCACGCGGGGCAGGGTTTCTTTCGGCGGTAAGTCACAATGTATGCAGCTGATGATGCCGGACTCTTTCAAGTTTCGGAAGCAGTGGCGCTCCCCCGGGAGAATGACCAGCAGATGTCCTTCTTCTACTTGAATGGTCTGGCCGATAAGTTCAAGGGCGAAGATCCCCGTGTGGACCAAAATAAGCTCGGTATCGGGAATGGTGCGCGGACCCCAGAATTCGAATGGCTTGGCAATCAGCCGATAGTTAGCAATATTTGCACGAGGGATTATTGAATCTGTCTTGTCGTTTTCCATAATACGTTCGTACATTATTATCAGATATTTGTCTATTTTGTTAACGGATGTACCAGCGTATAAACGATGTCGTTAATGCTTAATTAAATCGTAATTGATGTGCCGGGGAGCTTTATGAATAACAGAGAGTGCGTTAAGTCAATCTTACATTATGAATCCTACGAGCGGATACCGGTAGTTCATTTCGGTTACTGGTCTGAGACGCTGGAGAAGTGGTATGCCGAAGGGCATTTGACCGAGGCGGAGTCGCGAACCGGATATGAAGGCTGTGTTTCAATCAACGAGAAGCTTGGTTTTGATTTCAACTGGTTCAGCACGTTTTTCTACCATGGTTCTCTCTATCCGATGTTCGACCGTAAAGTTCTCGAAATAATGCCTGACGGATCGAAGAAGGTGTTGAATGCCTGCGGCGTCGTGGAAATGGAGAAACCAGGCGCGGGCAGTATTCCGATGGAGTTTGCCCACACGCTGGTGGATCGCGCATCGTGGGATGAGCATTATCTGCCGCGCCTGCAGTTTTCAGAAGAGCGGATTCTGAAGTCCTGGGTGATGAACGCCGATGACGGCAGCTACAAGGTGTTTTCCGAGGGCGGGCTGGATGTTCTGAAAGACCAGGCGCGTTCGCAGCATTATGGTTTATATTGCGGAAGCCTGCTCGGCGATCTCCGCACCTGGCTGGGGATGGTCAACCTGAGCTACATTCAGGTGGATGACGAAGATTTATTTCTGGAAATGGTGCAGACTATTGCGGATTTGGATTATCGGAATACGGAATACATTCTCAAGACCGGTGCCAAGTTTGATTTTGCCCACTTCTGGGAAGATATCTGTTTCAAAAACGGCCCGCTGGTCGCTCCGTCGGTGTTTCATGAAGTGGTTGGGCCGTACTACAAAAAGATCACGTCGCTTTGCAACCGGTACGGCATCGATATTATTTCGGTGGACTGCGACGGCCTGATTGACTCGCTGATCCCGACGTGGCTGGAGAATGGTGTGAACACCATGTTCCCGATTGAAGTCGGCACGTGGAACGCATCCATCGCTCCGTGGCGCGAAAAATACGGGCGCGAACTGCGCGGCGTCGGCGGAATGAACAAGACCGTATTCTCCAGAGACCGCGCGGCAGTGGATGCCGAGATCGAACGGCTCAAGCCGCTGATCGATCTGGGCGGATATATTCCGTGCCCCGATCACCGTATTCCGCCGGACGCGAAGTGGGATAACGTCCGCTACTACTGTGACCAAATGCATAAAACTTTTCAGAGGTAAGTCTCTATGATCGCCGAAAACCTGCGCTGTGAATACCAGCGGAACCCGCTTTGTATCGATGCGGAGCATCCGCGGCTAAGCTGGACGTTGTCTTCGCCGGAGCGGGCAAAACGGCAGACGGCGTATCAGATTTTGGTGGCTTCCTCGGCGGAACTGCTGGCTCGGGACTCGGGCGATCTCTGGGATTCCGGCCGCATCGAATCGGCGCAGGCCGCGCAAGTGGAATACGGCGGTGTTCCGATGGAAAGTTTCCGTAGCCATTTTTGGAAGGTGCGGATTTGGGACGAACGAGGACACGCCAGCGACTGGAGTGAAGTCTCGGAGTGGGGCGCCGGCATTCTACGCGAGGAAGACTGGGGCGGAGCCTGGATGGCTTCGCAGCGCAGACTGTTGACCGCCGGGCCGCTGGAGCGCTACCGAAAACCATTTGTCACCGACAAACCCATCCGCCGCGCCGTGGTCTATTCGACGTCAGCCGGATTCCATGAAGTTTTCCTGAACGGACGCAAAGTCGGCGATGCGGTGCTGGCACCTCACTGGACGAATTTCCGCAAGACGATTTACTATGTCGCGAACGAAGTTACCGACCTGCTTCGTGACGGCGAAAATGTTATCGCCGGTGAATTGGCCAACGGATTTTTCAGTGTTCCCGGCGGGCGCTACACCAAATACACCGCATCTTTCGGTACGCCGGAAATGCGGATCATGTTGCGGGTCGAACACACCGACGGCTCCGTTTCGGTGGTCGGCTCCGATCACCTGTGGCGGGTAAAAGAAGGTCCAATAACTTTTTCCTGCATTTACGGCGGCGAAGATTTTGATGCGCGGCGCGATGATTCCGGCTGGAGCGAACCCGGCTTTGACGATTCTGCCTGGGCTCAGGCGAGTTACTACGGCGCACCGATCGATTGCCGTCCGGGCGGAAAACTTTGCGCTCAAACGGCGGCACCGCTGAAAGTGATGCAGCGTTTTCAGGGGACAAAAATTTCTCAGCTTGAACCCGGAAAATACATTTATGATTTCGGGCAGAATTTTGCCGGCTGGCCGCGGCTGAAGGTTTGCGGAAAAGCCGGCGCCAGTGTTCGGATTAAACCGGGCGAACTGCTGGAGGCAGACGGCCGACTCAATCAGCAGACTTCGGTGGGAATCAGTAAAACAGAAATTTATTTCAGCTACACGCTCAAGGGCGATGGTTTGGAAGATTGGCATCCGCGCTATTCCTACACCGGGTTCCGTTATGCGGAGGTGACTGTTTCGGGCGAGGCGGAAATTATTTCCTTAGAAGGTGAATTTATTCATTCATCGACCGAGCGCGCCGGAGCCATTTCCTGCTCCAATGAACTGCTCAACCGGATTGACCGTCTGGTTGACTATTCGGTGCGCAGTAACTTTCAGGCCATTCTCACCGACTGTCCGCATCGCGAAAAGCTCGGTTGGCTCGAGGTGGCGCACCTGATGGGCCCGTCCATTCTCTACAACTACGACGCGGCGCCGTTTTATGCCAAGGTGACGCGCGACATGGCCGACGCCCAATTGGATTCAGGCTTTGTTCCGAACTATGCGCCGGAGTACACCCTTACGCAGGGACCGTTCCGCGATTCGCCGGAGTGGGGCAGCGCGATGATTCTTATTCCGTGGATGCTGTATCAATGGTTCGGCGATACCCGTGTGCTGGCCGAAAATTATTCCGGAATGATGCGTTATGTCGACTATCTCGCGGGTGCTGCGGTGGACGGCGTACTTTATCAAGGGCTGGGCGACTGGTACGACATCGGGCCGGGTTTCCCTGGGCCGTCACAGCTGACGCCTGCCGGGGTGATGCCAACCGCTTTCTATTATCAAAACCTCCGTGTTCTTGAACGCACGGCCACGCTGCTTGGGAAAACGGATGACGCGACGCGGTTTGCAATGGTGGCGGCGAAAGTTCGCGTACGGTTCCATGAAACATTCTTTCAGGCCGATAAAGGATACTACGCCACGGGAAGTCAGGCGGCGCAGGCGATCGCGCTGGTGTACGATCTGGTTCCGGAGGAATTCCGTGCCGGTGTGATTAAGCAGCTGGTGCACGATGTGGAATCGCGCGGGAATAAGCAGACGGCCGGCGACGTCGGCTACCGCTATCTGATTCGCGCACTGATCGATGCCGGACGGGCAGACATTCTTTACCGGATGAATATCCGCATCGATAATCCCAGCTACGGCTACCAGCTCAGTCAAGGTGTCACCAGTCTGGCGGAAGCGTGGGATGCCACGCCGGCGACTTCACAGAACCACTGTATGCTTGGGCACGTTCAGGAATGGTTCATGTCCGGCCTCGCCGGCATCGGACAGGAAGTCGACTCCACGGGCTTTGAACGGATCGTCATCCGGCCGGATGTTCCGGCTGGACTGGAAAAAGTTTCTGCGCACTATGATTCAATTCGCGGCCGGATTGAAAGCGAGTGGTTTGTGGAAAGCGGGAAGATGCTGCACCTGCGGGTGAAGATTCCGGCGAACTGCACCGCCCGAATTTTTATTCCGTCTCTTGATGGAGCGGTGAAAGAGAGCGGTCAGCTTGTGCAGGAAGCTACGGGCGTAACGGCGGTTGAACGGCTTGACGGTTGCTGCGTGGTAACCGTCGGCTCTGGCGAATATCGGTTTTGTTCCGGCGCATACCGGAAAAAGGGGGAATGAAAATGCTGAAGCATCTGATTGCCAGTTCTTTGTTTTCCGCTGTCATTTTGCCGGTGGCCATAGCCGGGACGGACTTTAATTTCAAGGCGGGTTCATGGGAAGTCAGCGGGAGCCTCTCGCCGGAATTCAATCCGTCGCTGCTTAGGAATACAAAGAGCGGTACGGTGCGGGCCGACCTGCCGTACAGCTGCAGAATCAACCTGATGAAGCAGGGCAAGAGTCTGACGGGTGCGGGGCTACATTATCTTTCGCACCGCGAAGGGACGCTTCCGGACGGGACAAAATTTTTCGAGGCGACCGGCTGCTTCAATCAGATTCCGTCCAACGTCCTGCAAGTGGTACAGACTTTCCGCGCGCAGCCCGATCAGAACTGGATCGAGGAAGAGGTCGTCCTGATTAATCCCGGCCCGGTCGCGCTGCGCATTACCGATCTCGATTTTTCGTTTGGCAAGTCGCTCTATAACAAGGCCGCCAGCCAGTGGGATCCGCTGATGCCGGCGCACGAACTGATGGCCGTGCCGTTTCTGGTCGATCCGGAAAATCATCGCCACCGCCATCCGCTCTGCACGCTGCAGAACGGCAATGAAGCCTGGAAATACAAAGGCAAGCCGCGTCTGCTTTCAGAAGCGTGGGCACTGACGGATGGCAAGGACGGCTTCCTCTTCTCGCACTACTCGCAGGATCTCATCCGCATGGCACTGGCGCAGGCGATTTACAACGAACAGGGGATTGAGCTGCGCTTCGGCGGAGCGGGAGCAGAAATTGAAAAAGAGGAAGGCAATTTTCTTTTCCTGATCGGCCCGGGCGACCGGCAGAATCTCGGAACCGCCCGCTACGCCGAGTACACCGGAGGACACCGTGAAGGCGCGTTGCTCTATCGCGGTTGGATGGATGCCAAAGGCCATACGAAACCGCAGGGCTACCAGCCACCGCTGCACTGGGAGCCGCACTACGACAACCCGTGGTGGACATTCTCCCGCGAGCATATTCTTGAACAAGGGCGCAAAGGCGCGGCAATGGGCTGCGAACTGCTGTATCTCGATCCTCGCTGGGACAAAATCTGCGGCGGAATCGAATGGGATACCGAACGCCTCGGCGATTTCGCCGGGTTCAACGACGCGGCCAAAGCGCTCGGGTTGAAAGGAACCGGTCTGCACATCATGGGCGACTTTGCCGGCGGCAAACCGGAAGAATATTTGAAAATTTTTCCGGGATCGGCACGGCGGAACGCTAAAAATGAGTCTGTACTTCCGCAAAATCCTTGTTTTGCCGCTAGTCAGTGGAGCGGCCCCAAGGAGGCTTTACAGAAAAGTCTGCTGGCCGAGGACGATCTGAAGTTTCTTATGTTCGACTTTCACCGCTGGCCGGGCTCCTGTTGGGACACTTCGCACGGACATTCCGTCCCGCTGACCCGCCGCGAACACGCGCAGGCTTACTACAACCATATTGCACGCATCAAGGCCGTGCGGCCCGACGTGCTCATCGAGGCGCACGATGCGATCGTCGCCGGGGTTCCGAAAATTTATCTGCCGAAATACTACGGCCACACCGGTACGCAACGTTGGGACGAGCACTGGGCGTTCGAGTTCATGCACAACCCGCTGCTCGATCTGGTCGAAGGGCAGGCTCTTTCCCTCTACTACTACCGGCTGGCCTGTGACATTCCGATGTATCTGCATATTCCAATGTACGCCGACAATGACAACCTGCTGATGTTCTGGTGGTACGCTTCCACCGTGCAGCATCTCGGTATCGGCGGCACGCGCGTCGATTTTGCCACAGTGGGCGGCGGCGGTTTAAATCCCATGCCGCAGGCGCGTTTCGAGGCCTATCAAAAGGCGGTGGCCGAATACAAACCGCTGCGGAAATTCTTCATCGACGGCGAGTTCTACGGGCTTAATGAATACGCCCACCTGCACGTCCGTCCGGATTTGAATCAGGCGGTACTCATGATCTTCAATATCGAGCAGCAAGCGGTGGAGAAAGTGTTACGGTTCGATGCGGCGGGTACCGGATTGAAATCCGTCACATCGGCAAGCGGTGCGGAAATTAAATCCGCAGGCCGGGAAACGGTTGTCGCAGTCACAATTCCGCCAATGTCGTCCAAACTGGTAAGGATCAACTTCAAATGAAAACACCGATCACGGCTCTTACAGTTGCTTCCATGTTTATCTGCGTCGCGACGGCGGAGAAAAAACCCAACATCCTCTTTATCCTCGCCGATGACATGGGTTACGGCGATCTGGCCTGCTACGGCAACGCGCTGGCGAAGACGCCCAACATTGACCGGCTCGCTGCGGAGGGCGTGCGCTGTACCGATTTCTATGCTCCATCGGCCGTCTGCTCGCCGAGCCGTGCGGGCCTCCTCACCGGGCGTAACCCGCACCGGGCAGGCGTTTACAACCACCTTAAGCCCGGTGCGCCGGGCAAGGGCGCACCCGGCCACCTCCGCGCTCAGGAAATCACCATCGCCGAATGGCTGCGGGATAAGGCCGGCTACCAGACAGTTCACGTCGGCAAGTGGCACCTCGGCGACCTTGAGGACCCCGCCAAACCCGCCCCGTGGGAACAGGGTTTCGAGAAGTCCTATGCGTTCATTCACGGCAAACCGACTTCGAAGGATGACTTCGAGTTTGCCGTGTATCGCAATGGTCGGCCTGCCACGCCTGCCAGGGGTTCGACCGCACAGTTGGTGGGCGAGCTGTTCGCCGAGTGGGCCGATACGGTGGACAAAGAGCGCCCGTTTTTCGCCTACCTCGCCCCGCAGGAACCTCACGTTCCGCTGAACCTCCGCCCGAAGTTTCTCGCTATGCACAAGGATGCCGGCGAACAGCAGAACTATCAGGCCGATGTCACCGAACTCGACGGCCTGATCGGCTGCGTCCGGACGATCCTGAAGGTCCGAGGTCTGGACAAAAATACCCTCATCATCTTCAGCAGCGATAATGGAGCTATCATCCGTGCGCCGCTCGGCTACACCGGTACCAACGGCCCGTTGCGCGGACAGAAAGGCCAGTTTCACGACGGCGGTATCCGCGTCCCCGGAATTTTTTGCTGGCCCGGTGTTCTTCCTTCGGGCACCACATGCTCCGAGCCGCTCACGGGACTCGATTTGTTCCCTAGCTTCTGCGCCCTCGCCGGCATCGAGCCGCCCGTGATCCCTCTCGACGGCGAAAACATCCTCGCCAGTTTGACCGGGGGAAAACCGCGCCAGCGGCCGATCTTCTGGATCCGCGACTGGAAGGAAGAAGGCCCGTCGGTGGCACTCCGCGACGGCGATTTTAAAATCACCGCCATGATCGAAAACCGCTTGCTCACCGGTTTTCAAATCTACGACCTGCGCCGCGACATCGGCGAAACCGGGACACCCGCCGCCGGAATCGGACCCGAACGGCAACGCGACCTTGAAAACCGGCTGCGCGCCGCCTTCGACTCCGTCGCTGCCGATACCGTTATTTGGCCCGCCAAGGGTCACGCCGCTTCCCCGGCATGGATGGAGCAGCTTCCATAAAAATCTACGAAGAACCGAAAAAACAACAGGAGATGGATTGATGAAAAAAGACACTTGGTATCTGAACGCGGTTTTCTATCAGATTTATCCGCAGACCTTCTGCGACAGTGACGGCGACGGAATCGGCGACCTAAACGGAATTATCAGCAAGCTAGACTATTTAAAAGAGCTGGGCGTGGATGCGCTTTGGCTGAATCCGATTTTTGAATCGCCGATGCTGGATGCCGGTTATGACGTAACCAACTATTATAAGATTCATAAACGGTACGGCACGCTGGCGGACTTCAAGCGGCTGCTCAAAGAAGCGCACCGGCGCGGTATGAAGATCACACTCGATCTGGCGCTGAACCACACTTCGATTTTCCATCCGTGGTTTCAGGAGTCGCGCAAGTTCAAGAAGAACAAATATTCCAACTGGTACGTCTGGAACGAAAACGAATGGTTCCCGAAACTTCCCGGCAAGTGGCTGACCAATCATCACGGGCGGCACGAGTCGGCGTTCTCCACCTTCCATCAGGAACAGGTCGATTTGAATTTCGGTCTGGCGATACTCGCGCCGAACTGCGGGAACACGCCGAAAGATCCCGGCGTGAAAGCGCTCTGGGAAGAAATGCGTAACGTCATCCGCTACTGGCTGGATATGGGCGTAGACGGTTTCCGCTGCGACGTCCCGGATGCGGTCGGCGTGAAGGCATTCACTAATCAGCCGGATCTTTCTGCTGCGTTCTGGCAGTACATTCGCAAGGCCGTGGATGAATACGGCGACCGGATGATGGTGGCGGAACACTGGGACGACGACTCACACGCGATCAACGATCTTAACTTTCATTTACAGTTCACCAAAAACTTCTGCCTGCTCTCGACGCACAAAGACACGCTGTTCAGCGAGAACCGGCAGTATATTTGCGGCGGCAAAGTGCACGATCCGGTCGGGTTCGACGAACGCATCACGCAGCAAAACGGCAGCGTCCGGCGGAAAAATGCCGCGATTGCGATGCAGACAAGCAATCACGACCTGCCGCGTCCGAGCACCGGCAGCGAAGGCAACGATGACCTCACCATTCTCGCGCTGGCGGTCAGCCTGACGCACAACACCGTGCCGTTCATCTACTATGGCGACGAACTCGGCATGAAAGTTAACCCGCAGGCGCCGTCAGTAGAAGGTGCGGCGTTTAAAGCGCAATACCGTACACCGATGCAGTGGAACTCCAAAAAGAACGCCGGGTTCAGCGCGGCACCGAAGAGCAAAATTTATCTACCGTTGAATCCCGATTGCAAACAACGTAACGTCGAAAAACAGCTTAAGAATCCCGGGTCGGTGCTGAACGAAGTGAAACGTCTGCTTGTTCTGCGCAAGAGTCATCCGGCGTTTGCGGTAACGGCAGAAAAAATCACGGTGCTGGCGAAGAAAAACAATCCGGTTTACGCCTATGTCCGGAAAGCTTCCGGCAAGGCGGTGCTGATCGCGGTGAATCCGTCCGAGCAGTCGAAAACGGTCAAACTGGATTTGAGTGCCGCGGTTGCTGAGCGCAAGAAACCGTATTGCGCGGTTCCGCTGTTGAGCAGAGAAGGTAAAGTTTTCACCGAATTGGAGTTGTCCGGTCACAATCTGGAGCTGACTTTGCCGGCGCGCAGTTACGTCATTATGGAATTGCGGTAGATTATGAAAAAACAGCTTCAGATTGCAGGGCTATGTTGCGGGTTGGCGGCGGGGATTTGCGCCGCCGCAACCGTTCAGACCGGGCAGGAGTTTATTTACACACCGACGCCGGCGGGCGGGCCGGAAATGGTTTGGTATCTGGTGGACTGGGGCGATGGCACGGTGACTCCGACCTGGTACGGTCTAGCTGATTTTTCCCCGGAAATGTCCAAGGTCTGGAACCGCCCCGGAACTTTCAAAATTCAGTCACAGGCAATCACGGTGTCGGGCAGAAATATTCCGCTGATCAGCAGTCCGATTACCGTCGCCGGCTCAACCATGAAAGAGTCTGTGCCGCTTTCGGCAAAAAGTTCGGATGCTCCGCAGGCGACGGATGAATCGCGTCGGCCGCAAAGCTACACGATTCACTTTGACCGGATTGAAGCGGTGGATCGTTTGGAACTGGCGAAAGAGACGGGAGCAGCTTTTCCCGACAACTTTTGTATAGAGGTTTCAACCGATGGCGGCAAAGTCTGGAACGATGTGCCTGCTGCCGCTTATAACCATTTTCCTGATCCCGGCGATAAGAAGGTCTGTATTCCGCTGCACGGTTTGTCGGCCAGCGATTTGCGGGTGACCTCCTATAAACCGCCGCAGAACGCTTCTGGAAAATATGAGCTGCGGATGAAAGAGCCGGTGGCTTTCGGTGGCGGAAAGCTTTTCTGTATGGACGCCGATCCAATGGCCGAAGCGGACTGGAACAATATGTGGCTGACCTACGGCTCCGCCGCCAACGAAGTCCTGCATAATTTTGATCCGTGGTGGCCGACGACTCGTCCAGACGAGGGCGGCCTGCTGGGTATCGGCAGTACGATTTGGTCGCACTGGAATGCGATGAAAGTTTCCTGGCTGAATGACCCGGCTTCCAAGAGATATTACGAAGAGTGCGTGAATTCGTATCCTCAGGATGAACACGGCCTGATGGGTGTGGCGCCCGGAACATTCTATCATTTGGATCACTCCAAACATCCTGTCGCGACGGCTCTTTTCGTTTCCGGAGTTTCGCAATGGTATTTAATGAACCGCGATCCGGCGTTCTTGCAGACCAAAGACGCAAAGACCGGCGTTGCGCTGATTGAGAAAGTCCGCAAGGCGATGAAGTTTCTGCTGGAAGATATGGACGGTAAAACAGGCCTGCTTGCCAACCATGATTCGAAGAGCGACGGAACCGTAAAAGGATTCGGCAGTAACTACTGGGACGCCTGGCGCTTCGGATACCGGTCGGCTTACGACGCCACGGAATTCTACATTTCACTTTATTGGCTGGCACAGCTGGAAACAGCGCTGGGCAATGCGGATAAGGCGGCGGAATACATGGCGTTGCGTCCTTTGGTGAAACAGCGTTTCAACGAAGTTTTCTGGAACGAAGAAACCGGGCGGTTTATCGGCTGTGAAGGAAAAGACGGAAGCCGGCACGACTACGGGTTTACGTTTGTCAATTTGCAGGCGGTGGCCGCCGGCCTCGCCACGCCGGAACACGCAGAAAAAATTATGCAGTGGCTGGATGGCGAGCGGACCGTAAAAGGAGACACCTCAACCGGCGCGGATATTTACTATTGGAAGATTTCTCCCCGCTGCAACACGCTGGCGGCCGAAGCGATCAGACCTTCGTTCTGGGATGACTGGAATACGGAAGTCGGTCCGGGTGCTCCCGGAGAATATGGGAAACAGGTTCAGAACGGCGGTCACATTTTTTATGTGTCGCACTATGATCTGATGAGCCGGTTGCGTATTAAGGGAACTGATGCGGCGATGAAGCGGATGGATGTGATTCTGGACGAATTTCATAAAGATCAGTTGCACCGCAAACCGTCCAACAAGTTCGGTATTACGCACGTGGAGGGTATTCTGTGCGAGTTTCCGGAATCAGGTCTCGTTCCGCTGTTTATGCTGACAGGGGTTTTGGGTGTCGAACCTGAGGCGGCCGGTTTGCATATAGAACCTTCATTGCCAACGGCCTGGAGCTATGCCGGCGTCACGGAATATTGGTTTGCCGGAAAGAAATACAGCATCCGTGCTGAGCGCGGACTCCAGCAGCCGGAAGTGAATGGAACATCTATCAAAGTTCCGGCGGAAGGCCGCTGGCTGCTCAAGCCGGAAGGAGATGTAATCAAATGGTAAAAACATACAGAAATTTTATGACTGCGGCTTTGTTGCTGGGTGCCGGATTCTGCGGCGCCGCGCCGCAAACACCGGCCTATTTCGATTATTTCAGTTCACATGTTCGTCCTGACCGTTACACCCGCAATATGCTCGGCATAGTATCCAGCCGGGTTGTTGATGAGCCGTCGCGGGATGGCGGCCGTTCGCTGGAAATGAACATCGCTTTTCCCGAGATGGGTCAGTTGGTCTGGGATATTCCTGTGATGAAAATTTCCCGCATCCGGTTCAGTGTCTACAACCCGAATCCTGCCACAGACGTAATCCGGCTATCTCCGGTGCTGCTGGACACCGCAGACCGGAGCTGGAATCTGGTGAAGAGCGGAATCGTACTGAAGTCCGGCGAATGGACGACGGTGGATCTCAAACTTGCGGATGCCGCCGAAGTGACAAAAAAAGGGACGGCAACGCTCAAACCGTCCGAAATGAAAGATGCGGTCTTTGTCGTGATGTTCTTAAAGTTTGAAGTAGGAAGCGACTTCAAGGGATCTGGTCAGCCGCTCAAGCTCTATCTTGACGGCATGGAGTGTTACTAAAACGGAGGGGGCGGTATGCAGAAAGAGACGCCGGAGAAAAAGCAGTCTGACGGCCATATATCGCTCGGGAAGAAGATCGCTTATGGCTTTGGTGCGCTGAGCGGCAACTTCATGCTCAATGTGCCGTGGGCATTCATCAATCCGATTTATAATGTAGCGCTGAAACTCGATCCGGTTCTCATTGGAATCGCCACGGCTATTCCGCGGCTGCTCGACGCCCTCAGCGATCCATGGATCGGGAACCTTTCTGACAATACGTACAGCCGGTTCGGGCGGCGCATGCCGTATCTGTTTTCTGCCGCGTTGCTCACGGCGGTTCTTCTTCCGATCATGTGGATGCCTCCGGTGCATTCGACATGGATGCTCTTTTCTTTTCTGACGGTCACTGCCTCGCTGTTCGCCGTCAGCATCGCCTTTTATCTCATTCCTTACACGGCTCTCGGCTATGAGCTGACGAGCGATTACAATGAGCGAACCCGCCTGCTGGCGTGGCCGAACTACATCGGCCTGCTGGGCACGTTTGTCATCATGTGGGTGCCGAACCTGCTGTACCGCTGGACGGCGAATCCTGAAGTTCCCAACAAACTGGTTCTGTTTTCAAGTGAGTTGGTGGCCGCCCGCTGGATCAGCGTCGGGGTGGGGATTATGATCCTGATTTTTGGATGGATTCCGGTTTTCTTTCTCAAAGAACCGCATGTGACGCACCGGCAGCCGCCGGTAAAAATTCTGGATGCGCTGAAGTACACGTTCCAGAACCGCTCCTACATGGTTCTCCTGATCACTATGCTGATTATTTGCGGCGGTCTCACCACCATCGGCGTTTTCGGGTTTTATGTGAACACCTATCTGGTTTTCGGCGGCGATAAAAGCATGGGAACGGAAATTACTGCCGTCGGCGGAAACCTTTACACTATCAGTGCCTACTTCGGCGTGTTTCTGATGACAAAAATCGCCACCTCGGTCGGCAAGAAAGTTGCACTGCTCTCGGGTCTTCTGATTGCTGCCATTGGCTCTGCTTCTGCCTGGTGGACGCTTTCCGGTGAGCGTTTTTCTTTCTGGGGCCTGCCGGAATATTCCTGGCTGCCGCTGATTCCGCCGCTCATTATCGGTCTCGGACTTCAAGGCTGCTGGATGCTTATCGTCTCCATGACTGGCGATGTTTGCGATGATGATGAATTGAAGACGGGCCTGCGGCGCGAAGGGATGTACAGCGCCATGGCCGGGTTCTCGCAGAAAGTCGCGGCGGCCTTTGCCGGACTGATCGGCGGACTTATTCTGAAAGGCGTCGGATTCGATGCCACGATCGCGGAAACTTCCGGTGTCGCCCCGGATGTGCTGAGTAAAATGAAAAACTTTTTTGTTTTCGGACAGACTGGAGTTTTTCTGCTAGCGTTCGCAATGGCTCTGTTTATCCCGATTACGAAAAAGCGGGCGCTGGAAACCCGCCGTATTCTGGATGAACGAAGAGCCGCGAAAACGAACGCATAATGAAACGGAAAACAGGCTATTTGATGTTGTCACTTTGGTTGACAGGAACGCTTGCCCAAGCTGTTCAAACAGGCGAGATATTCAAGTTTAGACCTGAGCCGGCGGACGGCGACGAAATGGTCTGGTACCTCATCGACTGGGGCGATGGAACGCTCACGCCAACGTCGCACGGGCTGGCCAAATTTTCGCCGGACATCTCTAAGGTTTGGAGGGCTCGGGGCAGTTATAAAATTGAACCTAAATCCATTACCCTTTCCGGGAAAATCATTCCTCTAAAGGGAACGAAACTTTCTGTGACCGGATCGGATCTGGAGGCCTCGTCGATGATCCCGGCCGAGCAGTTTGTACAGAATTCTCCGGACTCTTCTCCTGCGTCAGGGCGGGCTCCGGAGTCGACGGATCGTCCATATATCGCGCAGAGCATCGGGCTGAACTTTGAAAAAATTCATGCCATCGATACGCTGGTTTTGAAAAAAGACGCGGATATCCCATTCCCAGACAGCTTCGGCGTGGAGTTCAGTACCGACGGCGGTAAAGTATGGAACGATGTTCCCTCGGCGACCTATAATCATTTTCCCGACCCTGGAGAAAAAGAAGTTCGGATTCCGCTCAACGGACTGGCCGCCAACGCGGTGCGGGTGACTTCGTATAAACCGCCGGAAATTTCAGATGAACAATATGCTCTTCGGCTGGGATGCCTGCGGGCGGAAGGTCCGGAAGAACTGCTGTTTGAGATGGATACGGATGCGCAGACAGCGGCCGACTGGAACAATATGTGGCTGGTCTTTGGAACGGCTAAAAATGAAGTACTGCACTATTTCGTCGGGTATCCGTGGCCGACGGATAGGCCGGACGAAGGCGGGCTGATGATGATCGGCAGCACAATCTGGGCGCAGTGGAATTCGATGAAAATTTCCTGGCTCGATGAGTCGGCGGCAAAAAAATACTTCGAGAACGTCGTCAACAACTATCCACAGGACGAACACGGCTTGATGGGCGTATCGCCCGGCGGATTTCTGCACCTTGACCATTCAAAGCATTATGTAACGCCAGCCATTTTCATTTGCGGCATATCGCACTGGTATCTCATGCATCGCGAAAAGGATTTTTTGCAAACCCGCGATAAGCAAAGTGGTGTTACGTTGCTGGAAAAAATGCGTAAGGCCATGCATTACCAGCTCGAAGATATGGAAGGGAAGAGCGGCGTAATGACCGTTCAGGACCCGCAACACGATGGCACCGCGAAGGGCACGAGCGGCAACTATTGGGATGGCTGGCGCTTCGGCTATAAATCCGCCTACGAAAATACGCTTTTCTATCAGTCGCTCGACTGGATGGCGCGGCTGGAGGCTTCTCTCGGCAATGCAGGTAAAGCCGAAGAATACCTCGCGCTGCGGGCCAAAGTGAAAGAACAGTTTAATGAAGTCTTCTGGAATGAAAAAACCGGACGCTTTACCGGTTGCATTGCCAAAGATGGCACCAGCCAGGATTACGGATTTACCTTTGTGAACCTGGAGGCCGTGGCGGCCGGAATCGCCACGCCGGAACATGAAAAGAAAATTTTTGAATGGCTGAATGGCGACCGGATTGTGAGTGGCGACACATCAACCGAAGCGGATATATACCATTTCAAAGTCGCGCCGCGCGCCAACACCTTGGCGGCCGAAGCGGTCAATCCCTCTTTCTGGGATGACTGGACGATGAAAGTCGGCCCGGGCACCGTCGGCGAATACGGTACGCAGATTCAAAACGGCGGGCATATTTTTTATGTTTCTTATTACGACCTGATGAGTCGCCTGAAAACGCTTGGAACCGCTGATGCCATGAAGCGGATGCAGGTTATTCTGGAGGAATTCCATAAAGATCAGTTGCGCCGTAAACCGGGGAATGCATCCGGCAGCACGCACCTTGAGGGAATTCTACGCGAGTTTCCGGAATCCGGACTGGTGCCGCTCTTTTTTGTCACTGGCATTATGGGAATCGAGCCGGACACCGAAGGGCTCCGGATTGCTCCGGCCTTGCCGTCCGGATGGCGTTTTGCCGGAGTTCGCGAATACTGGTTCGCCGGTAAAAAATACAGCATTCGCGCCGAAAGAGAGTTGATCAATCCGGCGGTTAACGGTGACCAGGTCAAGGTCCCGGCGGACGGAAGCTGGCTGTTGAAAAAAGACGGGACGATCGTGCCATGCAAATAAAACGAAACGTAGTGTTGGCGGGACTTCTTTGTGGATTGGCCGGTACGGCGTACGCCGCGCCTAAAACGCCGGCCTATTTCAACTTCTTTGCCTCGCCGGTGCGGCTTGACCGCTACCTGCGGAACATGCAGGCGATGGAATCTATGCGAACGGCAAACGAGCCGAAATTAAAAGGTGACCGGTCACTGGAAATGCAACTTCGGTTCACGGAACAACAACGGCAGGGTGTTTTGCGCTGGGACTTCGCGCCGGTTGCTTTTTCGCGGGTCCGGTTCAGTGTCTACAATCCAAATCCCGAGCGGTACAAAATTTTCATCAATGCGCGGTTCGTCGACAGCGAAAAACGGGTCTGGCAGTTAAACAACGGTGATAAGCCGCTCTCTTCCAAAAAGTGGAACACCATGGATGCGGTCTTGACGGAAACTGCGGTGGTAACCAAGAAAAAAGGGTCGGCGGATGTGCGCGGTTCGACGCCCGTATTCGACTATTTCGATCTCGTGTTTTTCGTACAGAAAGATTTCACCGCGGTCGATCAGCCGTTCCTTCTTTATCTCAGTGGACTGGAGTGTTTTTAGCTGAAGGTCGGCCGGAGCCTTTATCTGCGCTGTTTTGAATAAAGCGGTAAAACGAAACAATAAATTTCCGTTTCTGCTGTTTTAGTTCTTTTGCAGGATTGATATGGTGCAACGCCATAACAATCCATTGGATCAAGACGGAAAGGGAGCTCGCGCATGAATAAGCTGATTATTGGTGTCCTTCTCACGATCATTGCCGGTGCGGCAGTTGCCGAAGAATCTATTGTGGGTGATGTCAGGGTGCAGGCGCTTTCGCCGACGCTGGTACGCATCGAGCAGAAGGGTCCGAAAGGTTTTGAAAACCGGCCTACGCTGACGGTGGTGAACCGCGACTGGGCTGGTCTCCCGCTGGAGGTCAGTAAAAAAGGCGGCAAGGTTCTGCTGACTTCTTCCGCATATCAGGTTGAAATTCCGGAGGACGCCAAGGCCCTTACCGGAATCATTCTACGCAGTTCCTTGGGACAAGTTCTCTATACCGTTTCCGAGGACGATTTAAAGTTTGGCTTCCTGCCGGAGCCCGCCGATATGCAAAAAGTCTGGGTCTTGCCGGATGTTCCCCGGCTGGTGCCGCCGGCCTGGGGTGCTACGGTTGCTCCGGACTCCTGTACCGAAAACAAGGAAACATCGGGATGGGATACGGCCAATCAGGCTGCGGATTTATATCTGTTCGTTCCGGCGGGTAATTATGCCGCTTTCCGCCAGGAATTTTTGAAGCTCACCGGCCCGGTTCCGCTGCCGCCGCTTTATGCCTTCGGCCTGTGGTTCAGCCGTTACTTTCCCTACAGCGACGAACAGTTGCTGGCTCTTGGCGATGAATTCCGGGCGCGAGGATTTCCTCTGGACCTGTTGGTCTGTGACACGGATTGGCGCGTAGGAAAATCGTTTGGTTACGCCGTGAACACCAATCTGTTTCCGGATATGGCTGGCTACATTGCCAAGGCGCATGCAAAAAATATCCGGACCATGTATAACGACCATCCCGAAGCGCAGACGCCCGGGTCGCTTGATCCGGTGGAACTGGCCTATCGCGAAAAGGGGCTTAACAGTTTGCTGGATATCGGTGCCGACGTCTGGTGGTACGACAGAAACTGGAATAAACACCTGAAGCCGCCGGAAGGTCTGAATCTTTCGTTCTGGGGTATGGTGGTTTATCACGACATCACGCTCAAGAACCGCCCCGATCAGCGCCCGCTGGTCATGTCAAATGTGGAAGGGATTATGAACGGGGCGAGTATTACCCCGAGCCATCCCGCCGCGCATCGTTATCCGATCTGGTGGACCGGAGACACGATGGCTTTCTGGCATATGCTGAGGTCTGGTATTGAAAACGGAGTAACCTGCGGAATCGACCGGATGATGCCGTATATCAACGAAGATCTGGGCGGACATATTTTGGAAGAAGAGCCGAACCAGTTTATCCGCTGGTTCCAGTATGGCGCTTTCTCGCCGCTGCCGCGTCCGCACACGGCTCCGGCCGTGGTTCGCACCCCCTGGACGTATGGCGAAGAAGCTGAAAAGATTTGCCGCGAATACACCCAGTTGCGCTACCGCTTGTTGCCGACCATCTACACGGCGGCCCGACAGGTGTATGACGATGGAACTCCTCTTCTTCAGCGTTGCGATCTCGAATGGCCGCAATACCCGGAAGCCGCCAGCGGTCTCCAATATCTCTTCGGCAAAGATCTGCTGATTGCGCCCCAGTGCTCCAGCGGACTGGATAGCATTCCTGTTGCCCTGCTCAAAACACCGGAAGGAAAACAAGGACTGCGTGCGGAGTATTTTTATAACCAGAAATTTGAGGGATCCCCCAAGCTGGTGCGCACGGAAGACAAGGTTTTTTATTCTTACTCAGACCGTCCGAAAGGAGTGCCAAAAGATAATGTGTCCGTGCGCTGGACCGGTACGCTTGGTCCGGTCGGAGAAACAGCCGAATATGAATTCGGCCTGCTTTCAAAAGATGGTGCAAAGCTTTGGATCGGCGATACCGAGCTGATCAGTCGTACCGAGATATTGAAGACTAGACACGCCTTAGGCATCACTGCCGGGCGGATAAAGCTGGAGGCGGGCAAGTCCTATCCCGTCAAGGTGGAGTTCTTCCAGAAGACCGGCGGGGAGTGCAACCTGTTTATGGGGTTGGCCGGTAAGATCGACGATGCGGCGCACCAGACCCGTTCGCTCTGGCTTCCGCCGGGGCGCTGGCAGGATGCCTGGACCGGCGAAACACTGGAAGGGCCGAAAACCATCACGGTTACTTCCGATCTGGAACACACTCCGATTTATGTGCGCGAAGGCGGAATGATCTTCACGACTCCGTTGCGGATGTCCTCCGGCACGCCGGTCTGGGATAAACTCACGGTGGATGCCTTTGTTCCGGAGTCCGGGAAAACCGCGCGGGAAATCTATGAGGATGACGGACTTTCGAACGGCTACCTCAAAGAAAAATTCAGCCGGACCCGCGTTGCCATGAGCACGGAAAAAGGAAAAACGACGCTGACGGTTGAGCCGTCCGCAGGAGGATTCCTTCCGAAGGATTTCAAGCGTGACTGGACGTTACGTCTGCACCTTCCTGCCGGGAAGACGGCGGCACAGTGCCGCGTGAACGGGAAAAAAGCGGATGGTGTTAAAGTGTTAAAGCCTGCCGGAACAAGAGTATTTCCTTTCACCGGCGCGGCCCCCGGCGTTAAATCCGGCGACGTGGTAGAATTTTATGTATCAGGTTATCCGGCGGACAAGTCACTGATGATTGGCATCGAAAGTTCGGTTGCAAAATAGGAGATCGTGTATGAACAAACCAATGATTGTAGCCTTTTTAGCCGCGGTCGCCGGTGCAACGCTTGCCGGGGAATCGGTTGTCGGCAATGTGCGGGTTCAGGCGTTATCGCCGACACTGGTGCGCATTGAACAGAAGGGGCCGAACGGCTTTGAGAATCGGAATACATTGACGGTGGTTAACCGCGACTGGGCTGGTATTCCGCTGTCGGTCAGTAAAAAGGACGGCAAAGTTCTGCTGACATCTTCCTCCTATCAGATTGAAATTCCTGAAATCGCTAAAGACCTTGACGGAATCCTCCTGCGCGATCCGGCAGGAAAAATTCTCTATACAATTTCTAAAGACTATCTAAAAACCGGCTTTCTGCCGGCGCCCGGGGCTATGAAAAAAGTCTGGATGCTTTTCGATTCTCCCCGAATGGTGCCTCCAGTCTGGGGTGCGACGCCGGCGCCTGCCTCTTGTACCGAAAACCGGGAGACCTCGGGATGGGATTCAGCGAATCAGGCGCAGGATTTATATCTCTTCGTGCCGACCGGGGATTATGCATCCTTCCGTCAGGAATTTTTAAAGCTAACCGGCCCGGTGCCGATGCCGCCGCTCTTTGCGTTCGGTCTTTGGTTCAGTCGCTACTGGCCTTACACCGATCAGGAATCGTTGGCGCTTGTAGATGAATTCCGTCAGCGCGGATTCCCGCTGGATCTATTTGTCTGCGACACCGACTGGCGTGTGGGAGCTTCAAGCGGTTATGCGGTGAACACCAATCTTTTTCCCGACATGGCCGGTTACATCGCCAAAGCGCATGAGAAAAATGTCCGGACAATGTATAATGATCATCCCGAAGCGCAGACACCCGGCGCGCTCGACCCGAAAGAACTGACCTATCGTCAGGACGGTGTCGACAGTCTGCTGAATATCGGTGCCGACGTTTGGTGGTATGACAAGAACTGGGGCAAACATCTGAAAGCGCCGGACGGTCTGACTATCGAGTTCTGGGGGATGGTGGTTTATCACGATATGACGCTTAAAAACCGTCCCGATCAGCGTCCGCTGATTATGTCGAACGTAGACGGCATTTACGGTGGAATGCGGCTGACTCCAAGTCATCCGGCCGCACACCGGTATCCGATATGGTGGACCGGTGACACGCTGGCTTTCTGGGAAGAATTACGGGCGGGAATTGAAAACGGCGTTAACAGTGGAATTGACCGGATGATGCCGTACATTAATGAAGATTTGGGCGGACATATTCTGACACCTTCGCCGGAATTGTTTACGCGCTGGTTCCAGTTCGGTGTTTTTTCGCCGCTGCCCCGTCTGCACAGCTGGCCTAAAAATGTGCACTATCCATGGGCTTACGGTGAAGGGGCGGAGAAAATTTGCCAGAAGTACGCACAGCTGCGCTACAGGCTGTTGCCGACTGTTTATACGGCGGCTCACCGAGCATACGAAACCGGAACTCCACTCCTGCAACGCTGCGATCTTCTCTGGCCGGAATGTCCAGAGGCCGCCAGCGATCTCCAGTATCTTTTCGGCGACGATCTGTTGGTCGCACCGCAATGTTACAGCGGACTGGATGTTATTCCGGTCGCTTTGCTTAAGACGCCGGAAGGCGCACCAGGTGTTCGTGCGGAATATTTTGCCAATGATAAATTCGAAGGACCCCCGAAGGTGGTGCTTACGGGTGACCGTCTATTCTATGACTGGAAAAAACGTCCGCACGGATTGTCTATGAAGGAGGTTTCGGTGCGCTGGACCGGAACGCTTGGTCCGATTGCGGAGACTGCGGAGTATGAATTCGGACTCTCTTCGGTAAGCGGTTCGAAATTCTGGATTGGTGACGAGGTGCTGATCAGCAAAACCAACGTATTGAAAAACCGGCATACAATCGAACTGACAAAGGCGAGGGTAAAGCTGGAGGCAGGGAAAACTTACCCGATCAAACTGGAGTTGTCCGCGAAAGACAGCGGGGAGTGTAATCTGTTTATGGGCGCGGTCAGCAAGACCGACGATACAAAACATCAGGTTCGTTCGCTCTGGCTTCCGCCGGGGCGCTGGCAGGACGCATGGACCGGCGAAACACTGGAAGGGCCGAAAACCATCACGGTTACTTCCGATCTGGAACACACTCCGATTTATGTGCGCGAAGGCGGAATGATCTTCACGACTCCGTTGCGGATGTCCTCCGGCACGCCGGTCTGGGACAAGCTCACGGTGGATGCCTTTGTTCCGGAGTCCGGGAAAACCGTACGGGAAATCTATGAGGACGACGGCATTTCAAACGGCTACCTCAAAGACAAATCCAGCCGGACGGTCGTTGTCATGAATACAGAAAAAGGCAAAACGACACTGACAGTTAATCCGTCCGCAGGCGGATTTCTTCCGAAGGACTTCAAGCGCGACTGGACAGTGCGCCTGCATATTCCCGCCGGAAAAACTGCCGGACAGATCAGCGTGAACGGGAAGGCGGCGACCGGCACCAAAGTGCTGAAGCCGGCTGAAGGACGCGCATTTCCATTTACCGGCCCCGGCGCAGCGCCCGGGATGAAGTCCGGCGATGTTGTAGAGTTTTCTATTTCAGGCTGTCCGGCGGATAAGCCGCTCGTGATCGCTTTTGAAACGGTCATAAAGAAATAAAGGGGATCCGGTATGAATACTTCAATGAAAACATCAGGCTGGCTGCTTTCATTTGCGGCCGGCGCTCTGCTCCCGCATCAGGGTGAGGCCGGGCCGAAAGAGTCGGTGACCCGGCCTAACATCGTTTGGATTTTTTCTGACGACCATGCTTATCAGGCTATTGGTGCGTACGGCGGACGGTTGCAGGCGCTGAACCCGACGCCGAATATCGACCGGCTCGCCAAAGAAGGGATGCGGTTTGACCGCTGTTATGTCGCCAATTCAATCTGCGCGCCGAGCCGCGCTACGTTGCTGACCGGTAAGTTCAGCCACATGAACGGGAAATATGATAATCGGGTCGAGTTCGATCATAACCAGCAGCAGTTTCAAAAAATTCTCCAGACGAACGGCTACCAGACCGTGATGGTCGGCAAAATTCACCTGAACGGCAAGATGCAGGGGTTCGATTACTGGGACGTATTGCCGGGGCAGGGAAAATACAATGATCCGGATTTTTTTTCCGGGAACGGAAAGACCCAAAGCACGGGATATGTTACCGATATCATCACCGACAAGGCGCTGGATTGGCTGAAAAACCGGCGCGATCCGGCGAAACCGTTCATGCTGATGATTCATCAAAAGGCTCCGCATCGTAACTGGATTCCGGCGGAACGGGAAATGGGCCGGTATGAAGACATCGAAATCCCTGAGCCGCCGAATCTGTTCGATGATTACGCGACCCGCACGACGGCTGCCCATGAACAGGCGATGGGAATCGATAAATGCATGCAGATGGCGGGAGATTTAAAAGTCGGTCCTAAAACACCAGCGCAGTTTGCCGCGCGGAATAAATATTACGCTGAACATAAACCAACCGGCAGAGATCTGGTTAAATGGAAATACCAGCTCTACATGAAGGATTATCTCCGCTGTGTCTGGACGGTTGATGAAAGTGTCGGACGTGTCTTGCAGACGCTGAAAGAGCTCGGACTGGATGACAATACCATCGTGATGTATTCATCCGACCAAGGCTTCTATCTGGGCGAGCACGGCTGGTTCGACAAGCGGTTTATGTACGAAGAATCGTTCCGCACGCCGCTTCTGGCCCGCTGGCCGGGGAAAATTAAACCCGGTTCGGTAAACAGTCATCTGACACAGAATATCGACTTCGCGGAAACTTTTCTGGATCTGGCTGGCGCGCCGATTCCTGCCGATATGCAGGGGCGGAGCCTTGTTCCGTTGCTGAAAGGGAATACGCCGAAAGACTGGCGCACCTCACTTTACTACCACTATTACGAGTATCCCGGAACGCACAATGTCCGCCGTCATGAAGGGGTCACAAACAGCCGTTACAAGCTGATCCGGTTTTACGGCAAAGACGTTCCGAACGGCGAAGAGTGGGAGTTTTACGATCTCGAACGGGATCCGTCCGAAATGAATAGCTCCTATAACAATCCCGAATATGCGACGACCGTGCAGAGTTTGAAACAGGAAATGAACCGTTTGCGGCAGCAGTATCAAGTGCCGGAAAACGATCCGGTGCCTGTGGCCAGCAACGGCAAAGGCGCCGAGGAATAGAAAACGATGGGAAAGCGGTTATATACAGCAGGTCTCGTCAGTGTGTTTCTTGCTGTATCGGCCGCAACTTCATCGGAGATAAACAAACAGGAGGCGGTCGCGTCCTCCTGTACTTCTCTCGGAACCTTGGAACCATTTTGGCGGTATAGCGCGGCGTTGGGGCCTTTTCTCGAAGTCGGGCAGGCACTGCTCGAAGTTCCGGACTATGTTCTTTCCGGCTCCGGGAACTTTCCTTACAAGAAGCGGCCTTATCCCATGGAGGTGCCCTTTGCCGATCATCTGAGTCTGGTGCGTATTCTTGGCGGATACAATGACGGCAGTGCCGCGGGGAAATCCGATCCGGCGGTTCGCGCTCGCGATCTCGCATGGCGTGATGCTGACGGTAAGATTCATTATCGCATGGAGCTGCTCAAGCCCCGGCTGCAGCCTTATCTGGATAACGGCTACACCAATCTGACCATTGTGCTGGATAATGTTCCGTGGTGTTTTCCTGAACATCCCGCGGCGGAGGGTCTTGGCCAGAAAAGTTCACCGCGCGACCCGCAGGAATGGCACGACTTCATCAAAGCGGTGTGCGAAGAAATTGTTCGCATCATGGGATATGAAACAGCCGACAGTCTGCGTTTCCGCGTGGGCACCGAAAACAACGGCATAGCGCGCTTCAGCGGAACGCACGATGAATTCATCCGTCATTACGACGCCACGGCGGCGGCCGTCAAATCCGTGCTTCCGGATGCAAAGGTCGGCCCATTCAATATCGGCGGTGCCGGTGTGCGCGGTAATGAAAAAGCGAATGTGCGCCCGTTCGATCTGGCGGCGCATTGTTTGAGCGAGACCAATACGTTTACCGGGAAAATCGGCGCGCCATTTGATTGGATCGCCTTCTCGCGTTATTACCTGCCGGGAATTGACCTCGAAGCCAATTCGCGGGGATGCGGCGAGATCTGGGATGAATTTGAGCGGCGTGTTCCGCAACTTAAAGGGGTCTCGCGGGAAATCCATGAGTTCGGCGTCGCGCCGTTCGGTGAGACGAAAAAAGATGCATTCGTCAGCGAGGAATGCGGCGCGCTCGGCGCGGCGGCCACGGCGCAAATGATGTTCCTCTTGCGCGAGGCCGGCATTGACCGGCTTTGGCACTGGGGAATGGCCGACAAGTTTCGCGCTAAGGATAATAAGCTGTATTCTCTTTTTACCGGCCACGCCTGGCTGCTTTCAGTTCTTGAATACGCGGCAGGCGGCGAGTCGTTTCTGCTGGAACCGGCATCGGAAACTGCCGCCGGAACTAAATTCATCGGGCTGGCGAGTGTTAAGTCCGCTGGCGCGATTTTTATCTTCTCTGCCTACAACAAAAACACCGAGGTTCACACGTCTGAAACCGTCCGGTTCCGGATTCCGAAGGAAACGGTGAATCTGTCAGAAAACCATTTAAGTTACGTGGTGCTGAATCGCGATACCGCCGTGCACGACCAAATCCGCCGTGACTTTGAATCGGTGGATTTGCTCGCGGACCGGTTTAAGGCCCGTCCGGACCGCCTTGGCGGCGTTCGGGAAATGGGTAAAGGCCGTCCGGCGGAGATATTGGCGGGCGACAAGCTACCCGAATATTACAAAGTCTGGGAACGGTCGCTGACCTTAAAGCCGCTCGACTCCGGAATCGGTACGCTGACCGCGTTCCCCGACTATTATGAATTCACGCTGAATCTGACTCCGCCTGAAGTGCTGGTAATTAGTGAATCACGGCGGTAATTATTTCCGCTCGTCGAGATAGTAGCGGTCTTTGGTCGCCGCCGGGAAATTGTCGGTGCGGAACGGCGAAGCGGGCAACCCTTCTTTATTGAACAGCGTTGGTACAAACCACTTCTTCCAGCCGTAACGCACTTCCTGCGGATCCTTTACACCTTTGGCGGAAATGACGATTTCATCTTTGACCAGCTTGGCTTCCGCCGGAACAAACTTGCCGTCTTTTCCGCAGATTTCAAATGCACTGATCGCTTCGGGTTTCAGAACCAGTCCGGAGCCGATGTCTTTGAAGGAAAGTTCAATCGTTCCGTCTTCGCGCTCCATATCATCGAGGCGCGGGCCGCGGCAGATCAGATTTTTTTCACCGTAAGCCAGTTGGCGGGCCAGCAGGGAGAGGCGATAGCCGACCTTGTCTTTTGAAAGCGGGTGAATGTTTTTTTCGTTTCCGCCGTCGGTCAGAACAATCATGCCGGTATTTTTGACATGCTCTTCAGTCCAGCTCTGTGACTCACGCAGTTCCGGCCAATCTGTGGATGTATCCGCGGCCGGTCCGAAGGCGGCCAGCTGGACGAAGAGAAACGGCATGTCTTTATTCTGAAACTCTTCGCGCCACTCTTTGATAAGCGCCGGGAAAACAGTCCGGTAATGGAATCCGGCGTGCGCGTTGGCGTTGTTTTCTCCCTGATACCAGATGGCACCCTTGATCGTATACGGAATCGCCTGCGCTAACATATTATCATGAAGTCCGCTTGGCCGCTGCGAGTGCTGCGGACCCATTTTATTGACGACGCGCGGGCCCTGAGCTTTTTTGTCTTTTTGGTTGCGACTCCGTTCCCTTGTGGCCTTTTTGTTGTCATCAAGATGTTTCAGGTAGGCTTCGTCATTGGTAAAGTTTGCTTTGTAGTAGGTATCATACGCATCGAGAACCCGTTTCAGTTCCGGGCTGCTCTCCAGCGTCTTGCGGCTCATCCATGCTTCGGCCGGGGTTCCGCCGACGGAACAGGCAATGATGCCGACCGGAACCTTCAGTGTTTCGCGCAGGTTTTTGGCAAAGTAATAAGCGCTGGCGGAAAACTCAGTCACATTCTGCGGAGTGGTGGTTTTCCATTCCGGACGGTCGCTGTTCTCGCCTTCAAAACTTTTGCGCGGAATTGTGACCATGCGCAGCAGCGGATCATTGGCCGTGTCGATATCGGCCTGAACCGTTTTCAAGCTGTCCATTTTTCCCGCCATGTTGGACTGGCCGCCAGCCAGCCAGACTTCGCCGACGAGAATATTCTTCAGTTCAACCGGCGCGGCGGTTTCCGAACCTTTTAAAATCAGCGAGCGGCCTTCGGCGCTGACGGGCATTTCTTTGAGCGTGACCATCCATCGGCCGTCTTTATCAGTAACGATATCTTTGGTTTGATCCGCAAATTTAACCGTCACCTTTTCGCCCGGAGCGGCAGTTCCCCAGATACGAACCGGCTCGCCCTGTTGCAGGACGGCGCAATCGGTAAACACACCGGCCGGTTTGACCGTAGCGAAGGAGGTGAGAGTACAGAGCGAAACGAGAAGCATGATTGTCATTCGACGCATAGCAGACCCTTTCAGTTTTAATGGAAGTGAATCTCGGGAATCACCCGTAAAAAAGCCAGTTAAAAGAGCGCCTATTGTCAGGTGTTTTGCATAGCTGTTTTCCCTTTTGCTTTTCACGGGTGAGATAGTACATTCGGAGCCGCTCACCTTGAGGAGAGAACAATGAATAAGATGGATACACTCCAGATTTTGAAGCAGTACCTGAAAGAGTCCGGACTTCGGTATGGGATTCTCTCTTTGGGTATCTTCGGTTCGCTGGCCAGAGATGTTTCGTCTGAGGCGAGTGATGTAGATGTGGTTGTGCGGCTGAAAGAGCCCAATCTTTTCACCTTGTCCCGAATCCGGATAGAGCTGGAGGAGCGCTTGAACCGGCATGTGGATATTGTCAGCTACCGCGAGCGGATGAATCCGTTTTTAAAAGAACGCATACAGCAAGAGGCCTGTTATGTCTGACCCCCGGCTTGTCATCGAAATCCTGTCGCAGGTTCTCGCTTCGACAAATCGCATACTGACCCGGTTTAAGCCGGTTGAATCGGTCTCGTTCTTTTTGGATACGGAGGAGGGCCTGGAAAAGCTGGATGCAATCTGTATGCAGTTGATTACCATTGGTGAAAGCCTGAAGAACCTCGACAAAGTGGCGGGGCTGGAATTTTTGAACCGCTATCCTCAGATTGACTGGAAAAGCGCAAAAGGAATGCGCGACATCATCAGTCACCATTATTTTGATCTGGATGCGGAAGCCGTTTTTGATGTGTGCCGGGTGAACCTTCCAGACCTGATTCCTGTTTTGGAGCAGATGCTTGCAGAGGTTCGTTCTGCGGGAAGGAATTGAAAAGCGCGTCTATTATGATCCCCTCCGGCGGAGGGGTGCCGGAACGGCGGGGTGGGTTTGCAGTTTATGTGTGCGGCTTTTTTATTTCCGTAAAACGGTGCGAAGCATTTTGGACTGCGCTGGCTCGACAGCGCTTTAAAAGCGGCGTCACTTCAGACTTCCGGTACAGGAGCTGGGGAAATTAAGTTGCCCGCCGCGCCAGACAGGAACCTTGTTAAATACGGATGGATCATTTACATTTCGCGGCATATGACCGGACGTTGCATAAAACAAAAACTGATTTTGCCCGCGATTCTTTTGGCCGCGAGCTCTGCATTTTCCGCCACCTACTATGTGAACGCCGCCCGTCCCAACGACACCGGAGCAGCGACCAGCTGGGCGACCGCTAAAAAGACCATTCAGGCCGCCGTCAATTTGGCGAAAAACGGCGATACCGTTCGGGTAACGAACGGAACTTATGTTTTGTCAGCTGAAATTTCTGTCACCAACGCCATCACCATTCAAAGCGTCAATGGCCCCGGAGTGACGATTGTTGATGGGAACAATTCGAACCGGTGTTTTAATTTGACAGGAGCCTGTTCTGTTCGCGCTTTCACAATTCAAAATGGATCTGTCCCGTTTGAGCATGACGGCGGGGGCATTCTTTGCAGTTCCGCTAACTCGGTTGTATCAGATTGCTTAATTGTTAGTAACGGACTGGATGGCATCTACTGGGCGTGGTGCAATTATGGTGGAGGAATGAGTGGAGGAACTGCACGGGACTGTATTTTTCGTGCCAATAAAGCAGAGCATGGCGGTGGGGCGGCAAGCACAGTCGCTATGAACTGTATTTTTGAGCAGAACTATACAGACGGTATCAGCGGTACATTTGGTTGGGATTTTGGGGACGGCGGCGGAATGTACGGAGGTGAAGCATACGGTTGTACATTCATTGGAAATTCAAGCTTTGATGGTGGGGGTATAATTTATGTGACTGCCTATGACTGTTTGTTTAAGAACAACAGCGCTACTTATTCCGGCGGGGGAAGTTTTAATAGTGCAACGATAAACTGCACATTTACTGGTAATTCTGCGAATTTTAGCGGGGGGGCTTCTTGTGGAGGAATTGCCCGCAACTGTATTTTTTCCAGAAATGTAGCAGGGAGGCCCAACTACACGATCCCTGAAAGTAGCGCAGATTATACTGACACGACTATTTATAATTCTTGTTCTTCATATTTAACACATGGAGTAAACGGCAACATCACCAACGCACCCCTGTTTGTAGATGTGGCGAACGGAGACTTCCGGCTTCAATCCAATTCGCCCTGTATCAACATGGGGGATAATTCAGCGGTGTCGAACGCGACTGATCTGGCCGGAAATTCCCGCATTGTTGACGGCACCGTTGATATGGGTGCCTATGAATACAATGCCGCTTTGTGCCAGATCACGACTATTGCTGGGCCGAACGGGACTATTACGCCGTTTAATCCGGATGCGATTCGGGGAAGTAACAAAACCCTTTCGATTCAGCCAGAGATTGGATACCGCACCGAGTCGCTGGCCGTAGACGGAGTTCCTGTTGATATTGTTTCAAGCTACACATTTACCAACGTGCAAACGGCGCATACGGTCGCCGCGAGTTTTGTGGCGGCGCTTTACCCGCTAACGGTCGAAAACGGTTCGGGGGATGGTGCCTACACGATGTGGACGGTGACGCCGATCACAGCGGATGAGCGGGCCGGGAAGCTTTTCGTCAGATGGTCAGGTGCGACTCAGTATGTGGCAAACGTCACTTCCTCAACTACGACGGTGACCATGCCCGCGCAGGCTGTCAGCCTGACCGCGATGTATGTGGCCGATATTACAAAGCCGACCTTGGCATTTGAGCTTCCGACTATTGGCCTGCGGGTGACAAACGCGCTTTATACCGTGCGGGGCAGAGCGACGGATAACAAAGCTGTGACCAACGTGCTGGTGCAGTTGAACGGCGGGGCCTGGGTGACTGCGAACACGACCAACGGCTGGAAGAACTGGAGTCTGCCGGTAACATTGGCACCCGGAATAAATATACTTCACGCATACAGCACGGACATTGCGCAAAACAACTCTCCGATCTTCTTTGATGTATGCACCTATGTGGTTTACGGCGCTTTGTCGGTTCAGACCAATGGGCCGGGTATAGCCACACTCAATCCGGTGGAAGCGCCCGAAGTCGGGAAGCCCTATACGCTGACGGCAACACCACGTAGCGGATGCCGTTTTGTAAACTGGACAGGGGATGTTACGGGCGCCAGCCCCGTGATCACGTTCGTCATGACATCGAATATGACGGTCACGGCCAACTTCGCCGACATCCAGCGTCCGACGGTTGCAATCACCGCGCCGACTGCCGCTCAACGGATTGATTGGCAGGATCCGCGTTTCCCGCCGCAGTGGATTATGCCTTACAAACCGTGGCCTTGGCCTTGGATAGGGCAGTTTGTGGTGCTAGGTAAGGCACTGGACAACCGGGCTGTGGCATCGGTCTGGGTGCAGATTAACAGCAATAACTGGATGCAGGCTGCGGGTACGAATACATGGCATGCGCAGGTGTTGCTGGCGGCTGGGCCGAATACGATCCGTGCGTACAGTGTGGATATGGCGGGTAACTGCTCGCCGACATCCAGCGTTATTTGTACCTATGTGGTCTTCGGCAGTCTGATGATTCAGACGAAAGGAATAGGCACGGTCACCCGCACGCCGGCGACAACGCCGGAGGTGGGAGCGAAGTACACGATGACGGCAACACCGGGCGCTGGATATGGCTTTAAAGAGTGGACAGGGGCCTTGGTAAGCACCAATAGGGTGGAGAGTTTTGTTATGCCAATGGACCCCTTTCTCGGTATCCGGAGACCGGGCGTAACGATCACCGCCAACTTTATTGACATCCAGAAACCGACGGTAGCCATCACTTCGCCGACCGCATCTCAGCGAGTCATGACCAACGGTACTGTGATCCTGCGCGGGACCGCCGCCGACAACAGCGGTCTGAATGGAGTGAAGTACCAGCTTCGTACCGGCGAATGGACCAACGCGGTAAGCACCAACGTCTGGAAGAACTGGACGGCGGAGTATATTCCTGAAAGCGGACTCAACACCGCGAAGGTGTACAGCGTTGACGTACAGGGCAATATCTCCGCGACCTCCACCGTGGTGTTTACCTACGCGCCCGGAGCAGTCATGCAGGTGCAGACCAACGGAGTAGGAACCGTTACTCCGTCCTACAACGGCCGGGTGCTGGAGATCGGCAAGAGCTACACCATGACTGCGACCGCGCGAAGCGGATATTTGTTTAATCGCTGGACATTCGGTCTCGGCGGAGAGCCTGCCACTAATAAACCGGCGATCACCTTTAAGATGACATCAAATCTGGTGCTGACGGCTAACTTCAGCGATCCGCGAAAAATGCCTGCCGTTGAAGCGACTCCGTATGCGGAGATTATTGTGGACGGCTCAACCGCCGACTGGATCTACGTTCCCCGCACCGCATTCAGCTATGCGTCGGTGACGCAGGAAGTAGCTGCCGCACTGAGCGGAAACAACATCGCCTTATTGTTGAGCGGTTGTCCGTTCAGCACTTCCGACACCGCGCTGGTTTATTTTAAACTGCGCCTGAGTTACGGCGACGCAAGCGGACTGCATACCGTTGATTTATGGACGAGCGGCTCAGTGCTCTACGGCATGATTGACGGTCAGGTAATCACCGGCTTTGAAGCGGTTCTGTTAAACGGCGTGCTGGAAGTGAAATTCCCCGTCGAACAGGTCCCGTCGCAGGTGATTATCGAAGAGGTCGGTTGCGCCATCGGTGCCGGCGACGGAACCATGACGGAGCTTTTCCGGCTTGTCCCGCCTGCGGTTTCAGCCCGGTGACTTAAACGATTTGGAGTGCGGCGGCTCTGGCTCTGGTGAGCTTTGTCGAACCATGAGCCGATTCACGCCTGTTTTTCCGTCCGCAACCGCTCAAGCTCTGCCGCGACCCAGCGCGATTGTTTGGCGAGACCGAGCAGAATTTTTGCGTCGTTTTCGGTGAGCTTGCCGCGGCTGAAGATGCGGCGCAGTCCGAGCATCATGTGGTCGAGTTTCTCTTTTTCGCAGAATCCGGTTTCGAGCATCATGCCGCTCCACGCTTCGTAGAGCCGTTCGCGCAGTTTCCCGTTGGCTTCCGGCGAGCATTCTTCCGGCGGCGCGTAGGACGGGTTGTTGGCCAGCAGGAAGAGTTCGTAGCAGCAGACCATGACGGCGTGCGAGAGGTTGAGCGAGCGGTAGAGGTCGCTCGACGGGATGTTGATGATGTGGGTGCAGACGGCGATCTCTTCGTTGAACAGCCCTTTATCTTCGCGGCCGAAAACGAGTGCGGCTTTATGGTGCGCGGCGGACTCAAGAACGATGGGAGCGATTTCGCGCGGCAGGTAGGCGTGGTCGCGGTAGAAACCGGTGCGGGCACTGGTTCCGGCGACGACGGTGCAGTCGGCGACCGCCTCTTCCAGTGTCGGAAAAGTTTTCAGATTATCGAGCATGGTTTCGGCGCTGTAAGCCAGTTTGCGGGCTTCCTCCCAGTCGAGGGCTTCGTTCGGTGCAACCAGCGCGAGATCGGTGACGCCCATATTCATCATGACGCGACAGATAGAGCCGATATTCCCAGCATATTTCGGATCGACCAGCACAATACGGATGTTTTCGAGCGGATTCATAAATTGATTTCTAATTTGAGCAGACCGTGTGATGCGGTTACAATGCGAAAAAACGGAGACAAATGCCATGAAACTAAAAAACATTGTTTTGGTACCGGGAGTCATCCTTTTACTGGCGGCGTGTACTTCGATATCTCCGCAGCGGGCGATCGTGGCAAACGGAACAATTCAAAACTCTTCGCTCGGTTTTTCAGGATTCACTTTTGAAATCCCTGACGGATTCAAAGTTTACAACCCGGCGGCAAAGAATCCGGCCGAATATAATGAACTGCAACGCATGGCGGTTCGTATCTATGATCTCAACAAAACCTGGCATCCGCGCGATAACGAACGGTTCTACGAAAGTTTTCTGCTTATATCGGATCGGACCTGTTTTCTGCTGATTACGCTTAAATGCGACTATATGGAACCGTTCAGAGATTCACCGTTTTCCGACCGGTTCGTTACGAACTGGCAGCTGATGCCGCTTTATAATGTGACGGCAAACCGCACGGTCGAGGTCGGCGCAAACCGTTTGTCCGCGATCTACACTTGCGGCTCAGCGTATGAACAGGAGGGTTGGTATTACGCCGATCCGAAGCGTCACAGCGTGCCGTTCAACTATCAGGCCTGCAAAGTAACCGGCAATAAACATGACAGTTATGTCCTGATGGGTTTTTCATTGCCTGAGAATGCCGGAGCTCTCACCGTTCCGATGAAGCAGATGATGGACGGCATGAAGTTTTGAGTTCCGGAAAAGGGGTTGAACTTGCCGTCGATCTTCTGAATACTCCCGCGCAATGTCTGAAACACCCACAACTCCGTTGCTCCCGCTTTGCGTCGATCTCGACGGGACGCTGGTGAAAACCGATACCTTTGCCCAGGCGCTTCTGCTTCTCATCCGCACACGGCCTGCCGCGCTTTTTTCCATTCCGCGCTGGGCGTCCGGCGGACTGGCCGCGTTTAAACGGCGCATTGCGCAGGAAATCCAGATTGATCCCGCCGCATTGCCGTACCATTCCGGTCTGCTTGCCTTTTTGAAAAACGAACGTGAAAAAGGTCGTGCGCTATTTCTGGTGACGGCTTCCGATGCACAGCCCGCCCGCGCTATTGCCGAACACCTCGGTCTTTTTTCCGACGTCATGGCCAGCGATGGTGTTATCAACCTCAAAGCCGCCCGCAAGCGCGACGCGCTGATCGCCCGTTTTGGCACCGGAAATTTTGATTATGCCGGTAATGCCACCGATGACCTTGCCGTTTGGGAAGCCGCTGCCGGAATTATTGCCGTCAATCCTTGCTCATCTGTGCGCCGTGCGCTCAAAAATCGTTCTGCGCAGATTTTTGAAGATCGTCCGTCGAAGCTGAAAATATGGTTCAAAGCCTTGCGTGTTCATCAGTGGACCAAAAATATTCTGATCTTTCTACCGATGCTGCTGGCGCACGAGCTGACTACCCCAGCGCTTTACGTCAAAGCCGTGCTGGCCTTCTTTGCCTTCAGTTTCGCAGCCTCGGCCATTTATGTTTTCAACGACCTTTTTGATCTGCACGCCGACCAGCATCATCCGCGCAAAAAAAACCGGCCGTTCGCGGCGGGGAACTTGAGCCTGTCGGCGGCTGTTGTTGCCGTGCCGGTGCTGGTGCTGGCCGCGCTCGCCACCGCACAACTGCTGCCGTCCGCTTTCACCGGCATTCTTTTGGTCTATCTGATTATCACCACGCTTTACTCGTGGCGGCTCAAGCAGCTCGCGCTGCTCGACGTCATGACGCTGGCCGGACTTTATGCTATCCGCATTCTCGCCGGTACGGCGGCGTACGGTGTTGAAACTTCGACGTGGCTCATCGCATTCTCCATCTTCCTTTTCTTCAGCCTCGCCATAGTTAAGCGCTATGCCGAACTTCTGGAAGCTTCGCAGGAACATTCCGGAGCGGTGAAGATTCGCGGTCGCGGCTACTGCGAAGCCGATCTGCCGTTGCTGGCCGGTTTCGGCGCGGGCAGCGGTTGCGTTTCCGTGCTGGTTTTCGCGCTCTACATCAACAGCGCGAAAGTAGCGCAATTCTACAGTAATCCCGCCTTGCTCTGGTTGCTCTGTCCGTTGCTACTTTTCTGGATCGCCCGGGTCTGGCTGCTCGCCAGCCGCGGTGAACTTTCGGACGATCCGCTCGATTTCGCCGCGCGCGATCCGCAGACATGGCTGATCGGTGCATTGAGCGGTGCCGTCTTAATTCTTGGAAGCATTTTATGAAACCGACTCTTGTAATTATGGCCGCCGGCATCGGCAGTCGCTACGGCGGACTCAAGCAGATTGATCCCGTCGGCCCGTCCGGCGAAATCGTTCTCGACTACTCGGTGTACGACGCCATTCAGGCCGGTTTTGGCAAAGTGGTTTTTATTATCCGGCCCGACATTGAAGAAGCGTTCAAGGAAGTCATCGGTCATAAACTCGACGGGAAAATCAAAGTTGAATACGTCTTCCAATCTCTGGACAAACTTCCCGCTGGCTTTTCCGCGCCGGAAGGCCGTACCAAACCGTGGGGCACCGGGCAGGCAGTTCTTATGGCGCGCCCGGTGGTAAAGGAACCGTTTACGGTGATCAACGCCGACGATTTTTACGGACGGCAGTCATTTCAAACAATCGCGAAAAGGCTGATGGCGACGGATGTGCACAGCACCGATTTCTGTATGGTCGGTTTTTACATCAAGAATACACTTTCGCCGTATGGTGGCGTGGCTCGCGGCTGGTGCGATGTACACAACGGAAAACTCAGTCACATCGTTGAGCGCTACAACATAGAACGCAAAGCCGACGGTGTAATCCGCTACGACGGCGGTGAAATGGCCGATGATGACATGGTTTCTATGAATACCTGGGGCTTCACGCCGCGGCTGTTTGATTTTCTGGAACGCGGCTTTGAGGAATTCCTTGCTCAAAAAGGAGCCGAACTTAAAACCGAATTTTTCCTTCTGGAAGTTGTCGATGGAATGATCCAGCGCGGCGACGCCTCCGTCGCGGTTCTGCCCACTAACGAAAAGTGGATAGGCGTCACTTACGCCGACGACAAGCCGCAGGTCATGGCGGGCATCCGTGCGCTGGTTGACGCTGGCGTCTATCCTGAAAATCTCTGGGCGTAAGGCCTTTTACGGATAGTTGCGATACTGTGATGGCGTCAATCCGAGCGCTGTGCGGAAAGTGCGGTTGAAGTTGGCGATGTCGGAAAATCCGCAGTCGTGGCAGATAGTCAGAATTTTTTCATTGGTGCCGCGCAGTTTCTGCATGGCGGTTGCCAGCCGCCGTTGCTTCAGATAGTCGCCGGTGCTGACTCCGGTATATTTTTTAAACTGCCGGCAGAGATTGGCTTCTTTCAGACTGGACAGTTTGCAGAGCTGTTCCAGCCGTACCGGTTCGGCAAAATGTTTATCCAGATGGCACCGGACGGCTTCCATGCGGGGATTGAAATTTTCTGCGGCACTTTCCTGAACCGCCGGCGCGGCGCGGCAGAGCTCGATCAGAAAAAGGCGGAACAGTGCATCGATAGCCGCCGCGTTTCCGGCGGATTTCTTCTGTTGTTCATCGTAAAGCATGCGGAGCAGCTGTCCGGTTTTTTCCGGATCGCTCATTTGCAGGTGGAAGACGCGGTTAAGCCGGTGGCCTAGCATCGGATGGCTCGGAATCAGCTCGTGCAGCCGGGAAGCCAGCGGTTCCGGCAGGTCGGGCAGGGCGTATTTTGTTAAATCCCAGTACACATTCATCAGCTCTACCGGCCCGCTCGGCGTTTTTAGCGTGTGGAACTGATTGTAGTTGAGAACGGTCAGCCCGCCAGCTGACTCGTCATAGGTCCGGTCGGCGGTGACATGCCGGAAGGTTCCGTCGAAGACAAAAAGGATTTCGACGAATGCATGCGTATGAAATTCATGCGTTTTCTGGGTGAACGCTGGAAAGTAATCGAACGCCAGGCCATCCGATTGCAGACGGTGCGCTGCCTTCGATTTTGCGGCGGGCGATTTGGTCAGGTGTAAATTTTCACGGGGCATGAGGTAAACATATACAAAGACATGCCGGTTTAAACGGTATATCTTTTGCAAAAAAACGGGGGCACTATGAATGCAAGAGAACGGGTTTTGGCTGTACTGAACCGTGAAACACCTGACCGGGTGCCGGTGGATATTTGGCTGGTGCCGGAACTGGTCGAAAAATTTAAAGCGAAGCTCGGCGTCAGTGACGAGCTGGATATCTACCGTAAGCTCGACGTCGATAAAATCGCCTGGCTCGGCATTCCCTATAAAGGCGTGGTGCTCAAAGATCCGAATGAGCATCAGGAGGTCAATCACTGGGGCGTTAAATTCAAGAAGGTTGATGCCAACGCAGACTCCCATTACGGCGAAGTCTGTTTCAACCCGCTGCTGGGACTCGACTCCATTGAACAGCTCGAAGCTTATCCGTGGCCGCATCCCGACGACTTCGACTATGCAACCGCCGCCGCCGAAGCCAAAAAACTGGCGCAGGAATTTGTCACTCTCGGCCCGTGGATTTCGCTGTTCGAAGTCTATTGCATGATGCGCTCGCTTCAGGAAGCGCTGATGGACACCGTTGCCGAGCCGGAATTCCTGCACGCCGCGCTGGATAAAATCGCCTGGTCGCAGGGCGAGATGGCGCGCCGGTTCCTTGAAGCCGCCGACGGCGCGATCGACATGCTTTTCATCAGCGACGACATCGGCACACAGCAGAGCCTTCTGATGTCTCCGGAAGCGTTTAACGAATTCATTTTTCCGCGCCTGAAAAAATGGTGCGACATGGCGCACTCCTACGGTGCCAAAGTATTTTTCCACACCGACGGCGCCTCGGAGCCGCTGATTCAGCGCTTAATCGACGCCGGAGTCGATGTGCTCAATCCGATTCAGCACGTCTGCCCCGGAATGGACTGCAAGGAGCTCAAAGCCAAATACGGCGACAAACTTATTTTCCACGGCGGCGTGGAGAATCAGAAAATTCTGCCCTTCGGTACGCCGGAAGAAGTCGCCGCAGAAACGCGGGCGTGTCTGAATGAGCTCGGCCCGGACGGCTACCTGCCGTGCTCCTGCCACTTCGCGCAGGCCGACACGCCGGTCGAAAACGTCATGGCGCTGATTGAGACGGTGCAGCAGTATCGCCGCGTTTGAAATTCCTCGCAGAGCCGCAGAGATTTGTAGCCGCGATCCGTGATCGCGGGTTAGAAGGGAATCCGAGGTCAAGGACCTCAGCTACAAGGTGGAACGCGACCGCCGGGCGCATTCAAGTTTCTATCTGCAAGGCCGCCGGGACGGCGGCGGTACGTACCGCAGGCGTCCCGCCTGCCTTGAAACAGCCGCACCGTTAGAAACTCTTCCAGACATTGGAAGCCGGTTGCTCTCTTCGCGCTTCCCTGCTAAAACGTCCTCGCATTCGGATTTCACGGTGGTAGAAAAAATATTTACTGCCTACTAAACGTTAGCCAAGAAAAATGAATATGACACTGTGTGAAGCATGCGAAGTTGAATTGGCTTCGGTAGTCGAGCCATGTGATGACCAACAGACACCGTACCGTCTCTGCTCTTCATGTCATAGCCGACTGCAGGCCAGAGCCTTGCGCCCACTGGAGTGGTACAATCTGGTCAAACGCCATGGTCATCAGTTTCTCTTGCATGACGATTTCTATACGGATGACGGTATGGCGGATCAACCGATCGGCGATGTTGTTGAACCTGAGCGCTTTCCTGTCCCCATTCTTTCGGATGTCTCGGGCGATCCTGACGCTCTGCTGGATTACTCCCTCACACGTTGGTCTCTCGATGAAGAAACATTTATTGCTTGGTCACAGCTTCCCATATCTGGCGTCTTGAGCACACTGACGACCCGCTTTGCTGAAACCATCAACGAGGGTGTACGCTCAAAGATTCTCAAAATTTGTGCTTCGTGCGCTGGCGAAGCTGCCGCCGACTTCGTCACCTACGCTTGGGGTGACTATCCTGAACATTGTGATCTGATGTCGCTGGCTGAGGCCAGCGCTTCTTGCCTGTCCTTCGAGGATGGTTTCGGTCGCGTGCTCCAAGCCTTGGCGGCAATGCCGGACGAACAGGCGAAGAGGGACGCTATGTTATGCCTCGGGTACTTCTCTTCTCCTCGCACTCTCGATTGGATTGAGAGGTGTATTTATTTCCCAATAACGGAGTCGTGGGGATACCTTGCCGCTTCTTCGGTGATAGATTGGAAGCGAATCAAGGACTGGTTGGCGGCAGGCCGTCCTCTGAGCCTCGTGGCCATCGATGCCTTGTGCGCCATTCAACGAATGCCCACGCCATTCCTGAAAAAGAGAGGAGCGACTCTCTCCAGTCCTCCGACGTTTGAGGAGCTTAAGCAAGTTCTCGAAGTATACGTGAAACAAGACTCGGTTCCGCGTGTATCGCAGAGAGTCGTAGCGATACTGGCGAATCCCAGTAGGATTACAAGGGATGGCTAACACGGGCATTGACACGTACATTTCAGACCACGCCGATTCGCGTTCCTGTCTGAAATGATGATCACGCTGATTGTTTTAAAGCCAAAAAGAAAAAGGTCTAAGGTTTGTCCATCAAAGTTTATATTCTCCGGGCTTTGTGAACGCATAAATTTTTGCGTAGCGATTCACGATGCGGTAGCCGCGGAGGCGGAGGTATTCCGGCGTGGCGGAGCTGTTCTGTTCGTCGGCGGTTAGCGGAACGAGTTCGAATCCGTCGTTTTTAATTTTCAGATTTTTGACGGTTGCTTTGGCTCGGTCTGCCGCTTTGATGACGAGAGCGCAGCCCGCTGTGATTTCGACGTTTTCCAGCGCGATGTCCTGGCCGTCGAGGACGAGCGTCGCGTCGCCGGATATTTTCCCGCCTTTAATTTTTTCGCGGACTTCGGCGAGTGTCATGGCGAACGACGGACGCAGCAGAACGCGCGGGCCGGGGGTGAACGGTATGCCGAGAATCAGTTCTTCCTTCGCTGTTTCCACGTTCATTCCGGCGGCGGCGAGTTTCATGCGGCCGGCGAGGTAGAAGTCAGATTCGGCGGTAGCGCCGGATTCCGGCGGTCCGCCCGCCGCGTGTTTGGCGGCGGCGTCTTTGATATTGTTTTTATTGGCCGAAAAGCACCAGCGGCGGTCGAAGATGGTGACGCCGACTTTTTCGTCCGGGCCGAATAGTTTCGGCAGATCCTGCATCATGGTTTCGAGGCGGGTCGGACTTTTGAAATTAGTTTTAGTTGCGTCGGCGTACTTCGGGTTGACGAATTCGGCGATGATGCCGCGGGTGCGCTCCAGAATTTTGACGTACGAAGCCATCCGGATGACCAGCACGTTGATGTTGCCGGGGAACATGGAGAAGCCCTGCGCATCCGGTACGTCGCCTTCCGGGCTGACGGTGGCGCGGAGCAGGGGATCAAGCTGGTTATATTCGACGTTCAGCGTCAGCTCGGTTTTGCCTTTGACCAGTTTAGCCAGTCCGCCGACCGCTTCGCCGGGGATGCGGTTGACGGCGATGGAGTTGAAGTCGAACCCTTTTTCGACGGAGACGCCGATGGCGGCGGGCATGGCATTGAAAACCTGTCCATTGGTATCCTGAATGAAAAGCAGATGTTCGATGCCCTGTTTGGCCAGTTTGGCGGCGAGGCCGGTGCTGTAAAGCAGCATGTGGATGTCACCGTGGCCGTGCGGCTTGAGGATCAGTTTGTACTTTTCCGCCAGCGCGAGGCGCCCGTCGTTATCGGCGATGGCCGGTACCAGCTCTTGCTTGAGAATGTGAACCTGTTCCTTTTTCAGGCCGAACCAATGGTTGGCTTCGAGCGCGGCGACGGTTTTGGCGTTGGTGTCGTCGGAGGTCATGATGATGAACGGAACTGAGCGCGGTTTTTCCATGCGCGCCTCCATCGCCTTGAGGCAGGCGGCGTAATGCGCGAGATAGGAGGTCGTTTCGGTTACTTCAACCGGAATGTCGAGCTTGATGCCGGAATAGCCGAGCCGTTCGCCGAGTCCGCCCGCCACCAGCACGATGGCGGTTTTATCAAACTGAGCTTTACCCAGCGCTTCGTAGTGATCGTAGGCGGCGTCGAATTGTGTCAAATCCACCTTGTCCGGCTGATGCGGAATAAATCCTTCGAACGGATTGGCTCCCGTTTTGGCTTCGGCTAGGAGTTTCCGAGCATTGGAAATATAGCCGGTCAGCCCGCCGGGGTAGGACTCGTTAATGCGGGCCAAGCTTTTCAGGAAAGCGGCTTTGGCTTCGTCGTTGATTCCGGGCGCGTCCCAGGTTTCAAAAAGGTGTTTCTGACCGTTTGTCAGTAATTCTTCGACCAGCGCCTGTTCGGTTTTGTTCTCAGTAAGGTTCTGAATATTCATAAAATTCCGCTGGTGCCCGGGGCGGGACTCGAACCCGCATGACCTTTCAGTCAAGGGATTTTAAGTCCCTTGCGTCTACCATTTCGCCACCCGGGCATTTTTATATAAATCATTTTTGTTTAAGCATTTAAAAAAGCCGTAAGTGGTCGCAGCAAATTTGTCGCACTTCGGATGTATTAACCTGCTTGTAGTACCCCCCTAGACATACTGTTTGGGACATAACCAAACATCACCGGCCAGCAACACCACGGGGGCAACGTGACGGAGCGTACCAAAGACTAAGATCAAGACAAGGCGCAAAACAATGAGCGACCATAAAGGCCGTGACATGCCTTCTACCGACGAGCTTCTTCATGCGGTTTTGGTAAAAAACCGTTCTTGTAGCTCGCAAATGGGCATAGTTATGTGGATAATGAAGGGCAGATAGACTCAGGTGTGCTGGACGTATTCTGGAAGGACGATTATGAGATACAAAGTCATCAAGGAAGTTGTTATCGCGGCGGTGTTGTCACTAGGGGCTTTGGCCCACGGACAATCCAGTAATGCCGTACCTTTTCAGGCAACGTTTGAGCAAATGGCTGTGGGAACCAGTATCCTTGTCGCCAATAACACTAACGGCTGGTATGGGTACGGTAACACCAATCCTGCCAGTGCAATTGCGACCAATATTTCATATGCATGGACCAACAATGTGCTCTATCCGGTCGCAGGTGCTTCACACACCAAGGTGCTGAAATACTCGTCCGCCAGCTTGGCTAGCCAGTTCGGCACATATCCTTCAGCTAATACAACAGTCGACTTTATGTTCTCCGGTACGCAAAACGGACTTATTCCAAGCAATACCTTGGTTGAAGGAAGTCAGACGGCGCTTTATGTGGATACCAATGGACTTTTGAATGTGTGGTACGGAGCGGACGACACAGGCACCAACAATACCTGGCTGACGTATACCAATGCCCCGATCGGAACAGCAGATTGGGCGCGGGTAACGGTCACTTTTGATTATACGACAGATGGATGGGAAACTGGTCCCGGCGGCACCGTCGGCAAGTATTTTATGGTTACATTGAACGGGGTTAACCTCATTCCGGGAACCAACGGTTTTTCCAGGAAGACCAATGAATTTTTGTTCTCTAGCGGTGAAGGCGGAGCCTGGCTACGCTCCGCAAACCCTTCCGCAGGACAAGTTCATTCCTTTGCAGTCATGGGCTCCGGTATGATGGATGATTTAGTGGTCACGACCGATGTCGTGACAAATTTTTTCCCGCCGCGATACACGCTGACAGTTGATGGCGGTAGCGGCAGCGGGGCGTATACCAACCAGCAGTTGGTAGCAATTACAGCGGAGGCTCCGGCTACCGGAAAATTATTTGACCGTTGGACTGGAGACACACAGTATGTGGCCAGTGTCACCTCCGCGACGACTACAGTGACGATGCCGGAACAGAATGTTGCCCTGACCGCGAGCTACAAAGACATCCAATACACTCTTATCGTCAATAGCGGTAGCGGTAGCGGATCGTACATTTACGGGGAACAAGTTGGCATTACCGCGGACGCTCCGGGAGCAGGAAAGGCCTTTGACAGGTGGATAGGGGATATTACCTACGTAGATAGCGACATTTCCCCGACCGCTACAGTAACCATGCCTGCGCAGGGCGTCACTCTGACTGCCACCTATAAAGATGTCTATACCTTGACGGTTGGGAATGGTAGCGGCAGCGGCTCCTACACCAATGGTGAGCAGGTGGAAATCACAGCAGATGAACCGGCGATGGGGCAGGCCTTCAACCAGTGGGTCGGTGATACAAATTATGTGACAGACGTTCATGCTTCGACCGCCGTAGTCACGATGCCGGATCAGGCAGTTGCTCTGACAGCGACGTATGTTGATGTCTTTACGCTCACGGTTAGCTCTGGCAGTGGTAGCGGAGTGTATCCGAGTGGAACGCAAGTTGAAATCTCGGCGGACGCGCCTGCTGCCGGTAAGGTCTTCGACCGCTGGAGCGGCGACACGCAGTATTTGGACAGCGAAACTTCTTCAACGGCCACGGTGACGATGCCCTCACAGGAAGTCACCCTGACAGCGGCCTACAAAGATGTTGAATATACCCTGACAGTTAATGGCGGAACCGGCAGCGGCTCCTATATCTATCAGCAACAGGTGGAGATTGCGGCGAATGCTCCAGTTGCCGGAAAGATCTTTGATCGTTGGACCGGAGATACTCAGTATGTAGCCGACGGTACTTCATCGAACACCACGGTGACAATGCCTGCACAGGCCGTCACTCTGACTGCGACCTACAAAAATATTGAATACGCCCTGACGGTCAACAGCGGTAGCGGTAGCGGATCATACACCAACGGTGCGCAGGTACCGGTTTCAGCCGATACCCCCCTGACCGGGAAGACCTTTGATCATTGGACCGGATCCACGCAGTATGTGGCCAGCGTCACCTCCGCAACGACTACGGTGACGATGCCGGACGGTGCAGTTGCGCTGACAGCGACGTATAAAGATGTTCTGTACACCTTGACGGTGACCGATGGCACCGGATCGGGTTCATCCTATACCTATCAGCAGCAGATTCCGGTTTCTGCGGATGCTCCGGCGTCCGGCAAGACCTTTGACCAGTGGACCGGCGCAACGCAGTACGTATCGAGCGTCATCGCGTCGAACATCACGGTAACGATGCCGGCG
>Ga0247839_1000993_pt1 | contig 49515 bp, 40 predicted proteins | sample LaCruzMarch2015__6_FD_192405 | JGI IMG/M metagenome (GOLD analysis project Ga0247839, IMG submission 192405) | Freshwater microbial communities from meromictic Lake La Cruz, Castile-La Mancha, Spain - LaCruzMarch2015_16m | ecosystem: Environmental > Aquatic > Freshwater > Lake | place: Spain... | reverse complement strand
AAAACCAATCATCGAATTCTTGGAATGTCGCCGGATAATCAATTCCGGAAGCAGGCTGTCTCAAATTACCCATGCCGAAAAACTACCTGTTGCGGTCGGTTGAGTAAAGTGCATACCCCGTTTATTTTAATACTGGGCTTGCTGTTAGAGGGATACAGCGCCCCATCATCAAAAACTGTTCGGTTGCCGCACCCGTGACGGACAGTGACATGAGCGATACTTCGCCGAACTTCCTGCCGGACTTCGGCATTGATGTTGGCGACTGCTACAGTCCGGAAGTTCAGAACTGCTCGGTTTCCGGTGCCCGTACCGCCTACAGCATGGTGATGACCGGCATCAACGAACAGGAGGACGGCGGATTTTTCAACTGCACGGCCGATTACTGCCGGTTGGGCGCAGAATACTATATCCCGAGCGGCACGCGGGCGGGCTTTCAATTTAATAATTGCGACTTCCGCGCCCGGGATAACGGACTCATCATGCATAACCGGCGGTGTTTCCATGTCAGCGAAAATACCTTTCGGCAACTGTCGCCGGCTTATCCGCTGGTCGATGTCAGCACCATAAACGCCCACGTCGGTGTGATCGTGCGTAACACCTTTGCCGGAGACCTTTCTGGCGGACGCGTGAATATCCTTATTGGTGCCGGAGATCAAATTATCATCATCGATGCCAACACGCTGTCGGGGGAACAAAGTGCATCCATCGTAATTGATCCGACGGCAGCCGAAGTTCTGGTGCAGGATACGTTGACCGGCACGAATGTCTGGAGCGTTGACGCCTCAGGTTTGTGGACCAATTCGACCAACTGGTCGGGCGGAACAGTTCCGGGTATTTCCGGTGGCGGCGGCAGCATGGACACAGCGGTATTTTCAACTGGTCTCACAACAAACCGGATAATCACGGTGGATGCCAACCGGAATATAGGCACCATCATTTTCGCAAATCCGGCTGACCAGGTGGCAACAAATAATTCGACCAGTGTCGGCTATACGCTCAGCGGCGGCAGTCTGAAGCTGAGTAACGGCAGTGTGATTCAGGTCGCCGATCAGTCGGGTACCAATACAACCACGATCGACTCGGACATTGTGATACAGGATGACGGAGGTTCGGCTACTTTTCGTAACGATGCCGTCGGGAACAAAGCCGGACTGTCGATCGGCGGAGCCGTTTCAGGAAATTCCATCGCCGGTGAAACGACCACCGTTTATCTCGATGGCGTAAGCACCTCTGCGGGCAACAGTAAAACTCTTCGAAACAACGAAGTAGGAGATATTTCAGACGGGGTCAAAGGGGGTTGCGTGAAGTTGGTGAAGAACGGAACAGGACTTTGGACCGTCGGTTTAGCCAGTACATTTACCGGAGGATTTGACGTTAATGCAGGGACGATCCGGTACTACTCCAGCGGAACTGTGGGATTCGGCCAAGAAACGGTTACGGTTGCGGACGGCGTTACCTTCAGCCACGCCAATGACCGTTCGCTGACAATCACAAATCCCGTGGTTGTGAATGGCAACGTAACCTTCTCCGGGGCCGATAATGTTGTGTGGAACGGCGCGATGGATTTCAGCTCGGCCGTACGGACGATCACGATGGGGAATGCGGCCAACTGCACCAACGTCGTATTCTCAGGCCAGATTTCTAATGGCGGCCTGATCAAGGCAGGTGCAGGTTCACTGATTCTATCCGGCACCAATATCTACAGCGGCGGTACAACGGTTTCTAACGGCGCGCTGATTGGCGTCTCGGATGGTGCGCTGGGAGACAGCACTGTCACGGTGCTGGGCGGTGCAACACTGATTCTCAGTGCGACCAATTGCATAAATGACACGGCCCGGTTGGTTGTGGCGACCAATGCCGTTTTAAATCTTAACTTTACCGGCACGGATACCGTCGCCGGAATCTCGCTGGACGGCGGAGCTAGCTGGTTGCCGTTCGGTAGCTACACCGCCGCACAACTGGACGCGCTGGGTGCCGGAACCTATGCCGGCTCCGGCAGCCTTCTTATTGAAGGGTTTGCCAGCGATCCGGCGAACACGCCGTATTCCTGGCTGGCACAATACGGACTCACCAATTTCAATACCGATGTCATGGCGGATATCGATCGCGACGGATTACTGACCTGGCAGGAATATATTGCCGGCACCAATCCGACTAATCCGGCGTCGTGTCTTCGGATCACTGGTGGCAGCGCAACTTCTCAAGGGACGGTCATTCGCTGGTCGAGCGCGTCGAACAAAATCTACAATCTCAGCCGGACCACCAATCTGATGGAAGCCTTTGCCGCCATTGCGGGAGCGACAAATCTGCCCGCCACTCCGCCGGAAAACGTCTATACCAATCCGGTGCAGAGCGGTGCCGTTTTCTACAAGATCAGCGTGCACGAGTAGGATTAAATGATAGGATTGAAGCGGAACGATTTCAGAATCGCTGCATTCGCAAAACGGTTGTTATAAAACGTGAAATGGCCTTGGTCGATATCGTGTGATGGGTAACAATATTTGTTGCGATTCGCATGGGAAGAAAAAATATGAGACGTTGTACAGGCATGGGAGTTCTGGCCCGAGTTGCGACGCTGGTCTTGCTGGCTGGCGGCTCAGTCTTCGCGCTGGATATCACAGTCACTAACGCGACTTACGGCGCGACGCCCGACGACGGGACTAATGACGCGCCAGCTTTTATCAGCGCGCTGAACGCTATTGCCGATGCCGGGGGCGGAACGCTGACCGTCCCGTGCGGCAACTACGACTTAACCAATAAGGTCACGGTTGACCTTCATGCGGCGACGGTGGTCATCGCCGGCGACGGAGCCGACGTCACGACGTTCCGTTGCACCAGTAACAACACCGACGGCGTGTTTTTGTTCAACAACAACAGCGGCGAAAACCAGTTGACCTTGAAGGATTTTACGATCGAGGCCAATCAGTTCGGCGGAACGGCTGTCGGAGTATTTAATCCTTCTTTGTCCACGAATCCGATCTGCAGTCTGCGGATGGACAATGTGGTCATAAATCCTGCGACCGGCACGAAATGTTATTTCATCCGTCAGGTAGATGCCGCCAATCTCAAATCACCGGTATTCTTCAATGTGCTTCCCTCCGCCGGTTTAGACCTCCCCAGCTTGTACATGGAGGGGTTCCATATCGAAAACGTTGATTCACCAACTTTCGACCAGACGTATACAAGGCACATCTCTGCCGGCTACACGCTCACCGGCATGCGCGGGGCGGCGAATTTTATCCGCGCCTATGCTTCCGGTACAGCATATCCCTTCACCCTGCAAGCCGTGCCTGGAGCGGGCGCCACGCTGTCCATGCGCCACTTCCATTCGTCCGGTGCCACGGTGAATATAAATGCTTTCAATTTTGACCGCATCGATATTCTTCAGCATTTGTGCTACGCAGACGGTAGGAAGGGCGTCCCGAATTTTGATTACATCTTCACCGATTGCGCGAACGTGACCGTTAGGGGCACCATCTTCCATGTCACGGTGAGCGTTCCGCACACCATGATTTCGCTGAAGGGAACCACCCACAACGTACATATTGCAAACTGTATCTTCAGGTCAGCGGGAGCGACGGTTCTTCAGCAGGATCCGGAGGTCAGAGGGGTCAGTATGGTTGGAAGCTTTGATGTCAGCGCGCCCAATAATTGAAACAACTTCAAAGGAATACAGCCATGAGTGGTTTTATCCAGAAGAATAGATACAGAGGCCTCGGGCTCGGCCTGCTGGCGTGCCTTCTGTTTTTCTTTGCGGTGAATCCTTGTCTTGCGATGGTACACATCGACGTGACGAAATCTCCGTACAGTGCGAAAGCCGGAGATGGCCTTGACGATAGCGCGGCGTTCTCAAACGCGCTCAAAGCTGTGTATGAGTCGGATCCCCGGGGCGGCTACCTGTATATCCCCAACGGAACCTACGATTTCAATACGCAGGTTTACATCAACCCGACCAGAGCCTGGGATCTGGAGATTCAGGGCCAGTCCAGAACCGGCGTAGTGCTGCGCTGCAACAATACCAACGGGGTTTTTCTGCTCGATAACGACAAAAGCACCCGTGCAAATCTTCACACCACGCTGCGTGACGTCACCTTCCTGGCCAACGTCGCCGGTGCCGGAACGGCCTATGCATCGATCGTGCCGACGGGCGGCACCCCGGCAGAACGGATGCAGCAGGTGTTCAACATTGATGTGACGTATGCGAATACCAACTGCTACTTCGACAACGGCATCAATATCTTCGGCGCCAACCGCCCGCTGGTGGACGGGGTCACGATCAATTCGCCCACGAACAGCGACGTGAGCGACAGCTCCATCAACTTCCGTATGAAAAAAGCCATTAATCTGGACGGTTCGTACAATTCGGTCGTGCGCAACACCGTGATCAATGGAGCCGACACGGCCATTTCGGTGGCGATGCCTTATCCGGTTGAGACGGAAGGCGGAACCTGCCTGAACGTCGCCGTCAACTACGTCAAAACCGGCTTTGTCTACAGCATCGTCGCCCAAACCCGGGCCATTGTTGAAATCGGCGGCTGCGACATCACCGCACGCGATGTCGGTGTCAGTTTTGAACATCGGGATCTTGTGGTCATTGGGGAAAACATCTTCCGGCAGCTTTCGACGGACTATCCGCTGGTGGATATCCGTCTGTTCGGCAACTCCCCGATCGACACCATCGTGCGCAACACGTTTGCCGGCACGCTCGCCGGCGGACGCAAAAACATCACCATTGATTCCAACTGCTATGACATCGTCATTGGACAAAACACCCTGTCGGGTCCGGTAGCCGATGCGATTGTGGTGCATCCCGCCGCCACCGAAGTGTATATCACCGGCAATAATAACGCGACTAACGGCCCGGCCTTCATCACCAACGCGTTCACGAAAGCAGGCGCGACAGCCGGTTATGCCTATTCCGGTTCACTCACCGATACCGCTGGCGATCCCGACGGCGATGTACTGACGTTTTCTAAGGACAGCGGTCCCTCGTGGCTGACGATGAATTTCGATGGCACGTTGTCGGGTATTCCGGGTGCCGGTGATGTGGGTACCAACGTCTTCGCCATCCGCGTCTGGGATGAAGGCAGTCTTTCCGCCGCCGCCACGATGACGATCACGGTCGCGCCGCAGTCGAGCGCGCCGCTGGTATGGCCCGGCAGTGCGACCTTCATATCTATCGCCGCCGAAGACGGTTTTGTTTCGGAATCGGCGCAGGGCTCGGGTATCGGGGGGGATGACAACTCGGCGACTTCCACCTCCGGCGGTATGCGGCTGGGCGATCACGCCACCAACACTCAGTACAAAACTATTGCATCCTTCGACACATCGGTGCTGCCCTACGACGCGACGGTTACCAATGCAACCCTGAAGCTTTGTCGGTCCGTCATTTCCGGCGATAATCCGTTTCTCTGGGCCGGCGGTAACTCTGCTCTTGTGGATATCAAGGGAGGTAGCGGCTTTAGTGACAGCACGGTGCTTTCCGCAGGCGACTTTCAGGCCGCCGCCGACGCCACCAACGTGGCTACCATGAGCTATCCGGCGGCTAACAACGACTGGTCAACAGGCACACTCAGTTCAAACAGCCTCCAATATGTCAGCCGAACCGGCACAACGCAGTTGCGCGTCTATATGTCGATCCCCACCGATAACAACAATACCAACGGCTTCATGGGTCTTTGGTCCGGGGATTCTGTAACCAACTGGCCGGTTTTCGTGGTCGACTACATGCTGCCTAATCACTCGCCGGTGTGGAACACCAATTTGTTTTCCAAAGCTGACGCCACCGAAGCCGCCGCCTACAGCCATTCGGTCGCGACCGACGCCACCGATTCCGATGCGGGCGACTCACTGACTTTTTCGAGGGTCTCCGGCCCGGTGTGGCTGATGGTAGCGACTAACGGCACCCTTTCCGGCACGCCGCATAACTCCAACGTTGGTACCAACAGTTTTGTCGTGCGTGTTACGGACACCCACGGAGCCGCCGTTGACGCAACACTGAACATCAACGTCCTCAACATCAACGGCGCGCCGGAGTGGAGTGTCAACCCCTTCGACAAAGCCGATGCCACCGAAGAGGCCGCCTACAGCGATTCGATTGCCACTGATGCCTTGGATGGGGATGCCGGTGACGCGCTGACATTCTCAAAGGTCTCCGGCCCGGCGTGGCTGATGGTGGCGACCAACGGTGTGCTATCGGGTGTTCCGGTTAATGGCGATGACGGCCTCAACACCTTTGTGGTGCGCGTAACCGATGCTCTTGGTCTGCACGCCGAGGCGACGATGTACATTCTCGTCGACAACACACCGGTTCAGTCTCCGGTATTTTCCCGTCCGGTTATTTCAGCCGGCAATCTGGTTCTTAGCGGAACCAACGGGGTCGCTGGCGGCACCTATTATGTGTTGTCCACAACCAATCTGATGATTCCGCGCACAAACTGGATTGTGCTTAGAACGAATACGTTTGGCTCGAGCGGAGAGTTTTCATTCACCAATGTGGTCGACCCGGCAACTCCGGCCAGATTTTATTTGATCCAGTACTGAACTCCGGTCGACTGGTGGTGTAATCAAGGGTTGAACCGGTTTGACCTCAGTCCTATGCTCCCGCTCTGAAAATCGTGAATAATTTCCGTCCATCCAAACGGCGCGGCGGTCGACTGGCGTTCGCGCTCAGTTGTCTGTTGCATCTTGCAGCAGGAATACTGATCTTTTTTATGGTGCGGAGCGTTGCGGTCGAGCAGTGGCCGTCGATGGGTCCGAAAGCGGTTACGATGTTTGATATTCAGCAGGCGGAACTGCATCCTGCCGCGGTGGCACCCGCTCAACCGTCACCACCTCCGCCTGCACCTGAGCCGGCGGAGATGCCGCCCAAAGAAACCCCGAAGCCGCCGGAGCCGGAACCCCGACCTGAACCTGTGGTTTCGCAACCGGCGAAGACCCGTGAAACGCCGGTGTCTGCTGCGGCGCAAACCGCGCAGATGGCTCAGCAGGCCGCTGCACCGGAGGCGCAGGTAGAAGCCGCTGAACCGATGGCAGGTCAGGGCCGGATCGGGGAGGTCGGCTGGCGCATGCTGGCGCTTGCAAAGCTTCGTGCGATGGTCGAGCAAGAAAAATTTTATCCGCTGTCAGCGCAGAAAGCCGGCTATACAGGACGGTTTCGTGTACGCATTCGTCTTGAGACGGACGGTACGATTTCCGGCTGTGAAATTGCCGAGCGGCGCGGACATCCACTACTCGGTAAAGCCGTTGAAGTGACGCTTGAAAAAATCAGGGGCAGAACGCTCGGCATGGTTCTGCCGGAGCGGTTTGATATTCTTCTGCCAATCGAATTTGAATTGAAGTGACAGCCTGAATAAGGAAAAGGGATGAATTGGGATGCAATCAGAATGTGGACGGCGATTATTCTGTTGCTGGATGCGGCGTTCGGACTTTGGAACCACGACCGGTTTCAGGCGCTGGTGCCGAAGGTTAAAATTGTACGCATAGCGTTGATTGAAGCCGGAGCGGCGCTGATTCTGGTTCTGCTCTGCCGGTGGCTGTGATTGCCTTTGCATCGTCTTCTATGCTTATATCCACGCCCTGCGGGAAGTAGTTAAGGGCGGTGTACGGAGTGATTTATATGGTTGGGTCCATGTTGATACGAGCTTCCGGTGTAATTCTCTTTTTGAGTTGTCTGTTTGCACCGCTAACAGGGCGGAGCGCTGAGGGGCAATCTGAGTGGCCGCCATTGACGGGGATCTCGCTGGCACACGGCGACCTTGATGTTCGGCTTTACGCGACTTCGGGTAATGATCCGCGTGCACTGGTTGTTTTCGGATCAGGTGACGGCGGGTGGAGTGCGTGGGAGCACGTTATCGCTACCTGGTTGCAAGAGGCCAATCTGGCCGTTGTTGCATTTGATTTAAAAAAATATTCAGCGACGGATTTTGACCAGCCAGCCATTGCGAAGGATATGTCTGCCGTTGCGGATTTTGCGGCGAAGCAGTTACGTGCAGAAGGGTTGCCGGTTCTTTACGGCGGGTGGAGTATGGGTGCCGCGCAGGCAATTGCCGCAGCCAAAGGGACAAACCGGCATTCGAAGCTTGCCGGACTGCTGTTGATGAGTCTGGACAGCCGCGGACGCTATGGGGTTCGCCCGCCGGATCTGGTTGGTATTACACCGACTGGGCCGGGAACATTTGATCTGAATGAGTTTAATCCTGACTTGCGTGATCTCAGGGTTGTTCAATATCACGGCACCGCAGATTTTATGGCCCAGACGACCTGGATCCGTCTGCTGAAATCGCCGCACCAATTATACCTGTTAAAAGGGATGAACCACGGGTTTGACGGGCTTGGTCCAGAGTTCCGGTCTGTACTGCTGGATGGTGTGGCTTGGGCGCTGGGGGACGATTCCGCAGCGGCCGCGCCGGAAGAATCCGGACATTTACAGTCTGCCAGAGTTTTCATATACGGGATCCTTGCAGTTGTGCTGTTGGGTGTAATCTTTTCAAAGCGGATGGTGCTGACACTTCTGCCCGTTTCTGTGGCGTTGTGCGGATTTTCAAATATTCTCGATGCCCTGTTTCCGGCGTCTCCCGCCCTTATGGATGAAATACAGGCGTGGATCCCTTTGGAGCTCAGTCAAAACGGGCGGTTTCTTTTGTTTTTGTCTGGGGTGCTGTTATTGGTGCTGGCTCGGGGGCTGCACCGGTGTAAGCGGGTTGCCTGGCATATGACAGCGTTTATTCTGGCGATGTCGGCGATCCTCGATTTTACGCAGACGTTTAATTGGGATCGGTCCGCCGTTGCGCTGGTATTACTGGTGGCGCTGTTCCGCTGGCGTAATTTATTTAAAGCGCGTTCCGACATATTTTCCTTCCGGCTTGGCCTTATCGTTGCCAGCGCAACGCTACTGCTGCTTATCGGATACGGAACCGTATCTATTCACGGGCTGGGTACGCGCGGAATTTTCGGAGACCGTTTATCGTGGAAAGAGTCGTTTCGCGGAGCCGTCTTTACCTCCCTGCAGGTTAAGACCGAGCTCGATGAACTTGCCGGACGGGAGGCTGCGCATCTGTTGCATACGATCCGGCTTCAGGGGCTTGGTGTAGGTTTTTTTGCGCTGATTATGGTTTTGCGTCCGGTGATTATCCGGCGGCGTGCGCACAGTCCCGCGGATTTTGAAAACGTCACGCGACTGGTGGAAACCTATTCGGATGATCCGATGGCGGTGTTCGCCCTGCTTTCTGACAAGCATTATTATTTTGAGGAGGGCGTGGAAGGGGTCGTTGCCTATGCTCTTTGGTGGAATGTTGCCGTGGTGCTGGCAGATCCGATTTGCAGGCCGGATTGCCGGGAACAACTGGTGCATGGGTTTATTCGCCATTGCCGCAGTTGTGACTGGAAGCCGGTTTTTTACTGTCTCAACCATGTGCATCGTGACATTTATGAACGGGTTGGTTTCCAGTTGATCCGGATTGCTGAAGAAGCCCGGCTGCGGCTGACGGATTTCAAACTGGATGGCGCCCGGTTTCAGAATTTACGAACCGCCCGCAACAAGGCCCGGAAAAACGGCTTGGTATTTGGGTGGTATGGCGGTGAAGGCGCCTTGCTGGACGAACAGATGGAGCACCAGCTTCTGGATCTGTCCAAGGAGTGGCTGGCACGGAAACGCGGTGGAGAAATGGGTTTCGACCTCAGTTCTTTTAATCCGCAGCACATCCGTGAAAAGGGAGCCACCGTGGTGCGCTCGCCTGAAGGCCGGCTTGAAGCCTTTGCCACATGGCATGCCTATGCGCAAGGCAGGGGACGGTGTCTTGATCTCATGCGAAGTCATGCTGAGGCACGCGATGTGATGGATTTCCTGATTCTGGAGGCCATTCAGTCGTTCCGGGATCAAGGGGTTGAAGAGATCTGTTTCGGTAGTGCGCCTCTTGCGAACACATCCGATCCAAGCGAACATAGTATGTATGACCGTTCTATCCGGTTTGTTTTTGAAAATCTGGAACGGTTCTACGGCTACAAACGGCTGTTCTTCTTCAAGCAGAAATATCAACCCTGCTGGGAGGCGCGTTATCTTGCTTATCCTTGCGGCACATCATTGCTGCTGGTTGGCGTGGCGATTGCCGGCGTTCATCTTACGCACGGATTTCGGAGTCTGTTCCGCCGGGCCGATAAAAAACAGTAAGTTCTTTATAGGTAGAGTGCGGTCTTCGGCTTGCTTTCGAGAATGTTGTATTGCCGCAACGCCGTCATCCACCACGAGGCAAGTTTTTCGGGCGGTAGCCGCCATATCTGTTCGTGAAGCCACGCCATGCATTCCGGGTTGAGCAGCAAGGCCATCTGCTCGCGCCGGCTCAGAACATCGGGTCCTTCAGCAACAACGCGATTCTGCAGCTGAGTAAAGTAGGCGCTGTCCAGGCGGCGGTGTTTATTGCGACGTCGCAGGAGCGAGAGGTGAATGGCGTTTACGTAAGGGTCGATGACGACTTGCATAAAGCCGTAGTTTTTCCGCAGAGGTTCAAGCGGCGGAATGTGCTGTTTGCAAGCATCCAGATTGACCTGCAATTCAGCCAGTTCAAGGGGTGGCGTGCTTTCCTGCGGAGTTATGAAAAGTCCCAGCCGCCGCGATGTGGAACCTGTAGATGTTTTGCTGAGCAGTACAGAGAGGGGAATGGCACAGACTAGACCGATGAAAATAGGACTCATCCACCAGAAGAAAGCCGGATTGATCCACCATGCCAGTATGCCCCATACCGTTCCGATAAGAGCGTGCCCCCAGTGCGCCTCTATGGCCTCACCCCAGTCAATGCCGTCATCGCCGCCGCGGCGTTGGGAGCCCCAGCCGACTTCCTGGCCGGCCATTACGCCCAGAACAAAACGCGAATGGAATAACATAAGGACGGGGGTAATTAGCATCGAAAACAGGTGTTCGAGCAGAACGCTAAAGGTTGCGTGCAGGCGTCCGCCGAACGCCCCGGCATCCTGTTTCCGGCGTAAAACAAGAACCAGCCCGAGGAGCTTCGGCAGGAAAAGCAGGGAGATGGTGGTGGCAAAGAGAATAACCGCCAGCCGGTTGCCGCCGATATCGAGAAAGGAGGAAAGACCCACATCAGAATCGAATGTGCGTTGTGAAAACCGGGAGGCGATGACGAACTGCACAGTTCCGAGCAGCATGAAAAAGAGCCAGAGCGGTGAGGAGAGATAGCTCATGACGCCGAGTGTGAGGTGCAGGCGGTTGATCGGTCGGACATGCGGCGAGAGCATGAGCCAGCTGTGCTGAAAATTTCCGCGGCACCAGCGCCGGTCGCGCTTGGCCATATCGATGAGTGTCGGCGGTCCGCCTTCATAGCTGCCGCCAAGGCCGTAGGCTAGCCAGACTTCGTAGCCGGCACGGCGCATAAGGGCGGCTTCGACGTAGTCGTGACTCATGTATTTAGCGCGGGGCGTTTTACTGGCTGGCAGATCGGGTAGAGCGCAGTGTTCGATGAAGGGTGCAAGACGGATGATGGCGTTATGGCCCCAATAGTTGCCTTCGTCGGCCTGCCAGAAGTTAAGGCCAGCCTGAAAAATAGGGCCGTAGAGCGTACCGGCGAATTGCATAAAGCGGCCGAAGAGACTTTCGCTCATCGCCTGAACCGGCGCGGCCTGAATGATGCCGGCCTGCGGGTGCAGCTCCATGAGTTGTGCGAGTTTGACTAGACAGTCACCACTTATAACGCTGTCGGCGTCGAGAATGACCATGTAGCGGTATTTGCTGCCCCATCGCCGGCAGAAATCACTGATATTTCCGCTTTTGCGGTTCAGGGCGATTTTTCGTTTGCGGTAGAAAATACGGCCAAAGCCGTGCACCTGTTTACAAAGTTCCGCCCACGCCATTTCTTCTTCGATCCATTTATTCGGATCGTTTGAATCGCTGAGAATGAAAAAGTCGAAACGGGCCAGATTGCCTGTTTTTTCGACGGAACGGTAGATGGCCCTCAACCCTTCGTAGACGCGGCTGACGTCCTCATTGAAAATTGGCAGGACGACGGCAGTGACGGGAAGTTCCGGGGAGTTTGCGGTTTCGAGCAGAGAAAGTAATCGAGCCGGATCACGTTTCCGCCAGAGGATGACAAAGCCAGTCAGAGCCTGAACAACCCCGAAGGAAACCGGCAGAAAAAGTACGGTGAAAAGGATCAGAATGGCTCCTTCGCAACTGTTCATACCGCCGCGCCAGAGAATGTCCGCCATGACCCATGCGGCCAGTGTGGTGAGTAACAAAACCAGCGAAAAAAAGAAAATCCGCCGGCGCACTTTTTGTGCAACCGATAAAAGTTTTACAGCCGTCATCGTGTCATCCAGAAAAGGTACGTTAGAATAGTTATAAAAATGAGCCAGCCGATAAGCGCCTTGATCACCGGCATGCGGTTCAGCGTGTCCATAGCATCGTCGGCGAAAGCGGGGATCAGTCCCAGGTCGATCGGGCGTGGCACCATATTGCTTATTTGCAGTTCAGGTCCGGCGCGCATGAGACTGCTGCGCATGGCGCTTTTCAGATCTTCTGGGATTTGCTGGGCGGCCAGAAAAGCGTAGGGCCAGCGCAGAGGGCCGTCGCAAAGGAACAAGGCGACACGACCGTCTGCGGCAGTGAAGCTGGTGTCCGTTCCGGCGGGCAGATCCATGATGCGGGTGAACCACTCATTGAGCAGGCGGTTGGTTTCTTCGATAACCAGCGTGGCGAGAGGTGCTGGCGGAGTTTGCCCCTGCCAGCGACGGCTGACGCGGCGCAGAATCATAGTGGTAATATGCGCGCGGTGCAGATGGCTGTCCACCTCGTGAGCCCGCAGGTAGCTCTCGAGTTTTTCGTAGGCGCTGTTCCATTCCTCCGGGCTGCCCCAGGTGGGAATAAAGGGTTCTATGGGTTCCAGAAGTAGGTCCACGTTTCGCTCCGCGGCATTCCGCCGGATCTTAGAAAACAACGCATTTCGACCGGTTTGGTCTTGTCGATAGGTTCGACATCAAAAAAGACACGCCATGAGTTGCCGGGGTCATTGCGCTGAAGATGCTTGCCCTTCAAGTTCCCGTTGGTGAGGGATACAACCGGCTCAACACTGTCGGGATTATTTCGATCCAATCCTGGGCTGTTACTGAAATCGAGAACAAATTTTTTCGAGCCGGGAAATTCCGTTGCATTGCCAATCCGGGTGGCCAGCGTCCGCGCCAGAGGCGGCAGGTTTGGATCGTCCTTAAACCAGTGCAGTCGGTACGAAAATTCTAACGGTTTTTCAGGGGTAAGCGGTTCTGCAGGTTTCCAGAAGGCTACAATGTTGTCGAAATATTCCTCGCCGTACGGCAGTTCGACTAGCCGGATTTCGCCGCGACCCCAGTCAGATCCTGGTTCAACCCAAGTGCTTGGACGGTTATGATAAAAAGTTTCGAGATCTTCATAGCTGGAGAAGTTCCGGTCGCGTTGGAGAAGTCCGAATCCGCGCGGAGTTTTGTCGGCAAAGCAGGAGACCCTCACGTCGCCTTCTTTGCAGAGGGGGCGCCAGAGCCATTCATCGGTGCCCGTATGAACAAGCAGCCCGTCAGAATCATGCACTTCTGGGCGGAAATCTCCGTGGCGGGATGTGGAGCTTTCTCCGAACCAAAACATACTGGTCAAGGGTGCCAAACCGAGTTCTTTGATCGGCTGACGGGCAAACAGCGTCGCCTTAATTTCCATAACGGTGTCCACGCCGGGAATCAGGAGTATTTCATAAGCTCCTGCAAGGCTTGGGCTGTTCATTAAAACATATATCTTTATGCGGTCGGCACGGCTATCGGGCTTTTCAATCCAGAACTCGGTGAACTCCGGGAATTCTTCAGGACCTTGGCCTGCCACATTAATGGCGAGTCCGCGCGCCGAGAGACCGTAATGCAACCCTTTTCCAAGCGCCCGGAAGTATGATGCGCCTTGAAACGCAATAATTTCGTCGAGATACTCCATAGAATTGAGCGGGTAATGAATGCGAAATCCGTTGAATCCCAGATCGTCCGGGAGACGGCCGTTTATTTTGGCCTGTGAATAATTGAAAAGGTTTTTTGAAAAAGGAATCGGCTCAACCCGTCCGTTTTCAACAGAATTGACGGAAATGCGTCCGGTTTGTGACCCGCCACGATGAACAAACTGAAGCTGAAAAGGCAGGCGCTCCATACGCCAAATAGCGGATTTCGGATCAAACCGGATGTTGCGCATATCGTCGTAATTCAGACGGCTCAGTTCTTCGGGTAGGGTTTTGTCCAGAGCCTGATAAGGCGCCGCCGCCAGATTTTGTGCCCGGTTTTTGAGTGCATTGAAATCAAAACCGGAAGTTTCATCTTGCGCGGCACCATTAAGTGCCACACACACCAGTACAATTAAGACAAAGCTGAATTTATTCACGCGCGGAGCATATTCAAAGTGTATGTAAATGCACGAAAAAAAAGAGGAGGTCGCCGAATTAGCGGGTAAAGCGTGGTGTAGACAGGTTGTACGCTTCATTTCCCGTTTTAATTTGACAACGATGGAGGCTCTTTTTATGGTTCGACGCTTCTCGCGGGATGGAGGGGTGTTTTTTTTGGCATTAAACGGGCTGCCCGATAGTGTAATGGTAGCACACAAGATTTTGATTCTTGGCGTCTAGGTTCAAATCCTAGTCGGGCAAATCCACCGCTAGGACGGACAAACCGGCTCAAGAGAACACGTTATTATAAGGAATGAAGAAACTGTGAAAATTCTATCAGGAACAGCTCATCGGGATCTGGCGGAGCGTATTGCCGCCAAAGCCGGGGAGAAGCTCTGTGATGTGCAAATCAGCCGCTTCCCGGATGGCGAGATCTTTATGAAGATCGTCGAAAATGTCCGGGGGCGCGATGTGTACATCATTCAGCCGACTTCTTATCCGCCGAACGAAAACCTGATGGAACTGCTGATTATGATTGATGCAGCCAAGCGTGCCTCGGCGTCGCGTATTACTGCGGTGCTTCCATTCTACGGCTACGCTCGGCAGGATCGCAAAGATCAGCCGCGCGTTCCGATCACGGCAAAACTGGTGGCCAACCTGTTAGTGGCCGCCGGCACCAGCCGGTTACTGACAATGGATTTGCATGCACAGCAGATTCAGGGCTTTTTCGATATACCAGTGGATCATCTCTCTGCCGCGCCGGTTTTTGTGAAATATCTGCGCGAACAGAAGTTGAAGGATCTTGTGGTGGTGGCTCCGGACACCGGCGGCATGAAACTGGCCGCAGCCTATGCGGATATGCTCGATGCCGGCGTTGCCGTGGTTGGTAAGGAGCGCAAAAGCGCCGAGCGTGTTGTGGCAACTCATCTGGTGGGTGATGTGAAAGGTTGCAATACGGTACTGGTGGATGACATGACGTCAACTGCCGGTACCCTAACGGCGGCGGCTAAACTGCTGGAGCAGGCCGGGGCCGCGTCGATCCGTGCAGCAGTGACCCATTCGCTATTGAACTGCCAGGGCGTGGAAAAGCTGAATGAGTCTCCGATCGTTGAGTTGGTTACGACGGACAGTGTTCCGGCGCGCTGCGAAATAGGTAACAAGGTGAAGGTTCTTTCCGTGGCGGAATTGCTGGCCGAAGCAATCCGCCGCATACATGACAATAATTCGGTGACATCACTTTTCAGAATAACTTAGAGGAGAAAAGAGCTATGGACGCAAAGATTACATTGAAGAGCAGGGATGAAAAGGGTTCAGCCAATTCGCGCCGCCTGCGCCGCGACGGCTGGGTGCCGGGCGTGATTTACAGTGACGGCGGTACAGCCCGTGCGGTTTCGCTGCCGAAACATGAATTCGAACAAATGCTGCGTCACCATGCCAGTGAGCATGTGATGATTAAAATTCAGGTCGACAGCGGCGCAGAAGAATCTGTGCTGTTGAAAGAAGTTCAGCACCATGTAATTTCTGGCGGGGTAGTTCATGTAGACATGCAGAAGGTGGATATGAACAAGAAGCTGCGCGTAGAAGTTCCGGTCGAACTCGTCGGCGAAGCCGAAGGAGTTAGAAACCAGGGCGGCGCGCTCGATCATCTGTTGCACCACGTTCAGATCGAATGTTTCCCTGCGGATATCCCTGAAGAAATCAGTGTGGATGTGACCGGACTGAAGCTCGGTGAGACACTCACAATTAAAGACATTCAGAATACTGGTGCGAAGTATACGATTTTGATGGATGCAGACGTCGGAGTAGCCTCAGTTTCGTTGCCGAAGGTAGTCGAAGAGGAGCCGGTTGCCGGAGAAGCCGGTGCTGAGCCGGCCGCGCCGGAAGTGATTCGCGAGAAGAAACCGGAAGAGAAGGCAGAGTAAGTTCATCTGCTTCGGAGACCGTTTGAGTGAAGGTTATTGTCGGGCTCGGAAATCCAGGGCGGGAATATGAAATGACCCGCCACAATATCGGGTTTCTGGTGCTGGATGAACTCGCTGAACGACAGGGTCTTTCTTTCCGCCGGAACTGGTGGCTTCCTCTGCGGGTAGCCAAGGGGATGATCGGACGCGAAGCGGTGCGGTTGATAAAACCGCAAACATTCATGAATCGCAGCGGGCGGGCGGTTGCCCCCGTGCCCCGCAAAGAAGCCGGGAAGTCCGGTGATTTATTGGTGGTGTTTGACGATGTGGCACTCAGTTGGGGTCAGTTGCGTGTACGGGCGCAAGGTTCTGCTGGCGGACACAACGGAGTACAGTCCATTTTGGATGCGTTGGGGGACGGCGCTTTCGGCAGGATTCGGATTGGCATTGGCCCGAAACCTGATAGTGTGCCGCTTTCAAATTATGTCCTCGGCCCGTTTTCGGATGCCGAGAGAAAGAGTTTGAAGGATGTGGTTAGCCGTGCCGCAGATGCGGTGGAGGTGGTCTGTACCGCAGGGGTTGAGCAGGCCATGAACTGCTTTAACAGAGTATAGGAGTAAGGAGAGAGAAATTGAAAACATTGTATGAGGGACTTTTTATTTTCCCGGAAACACTCGAAGAAGCGCAACTGGATCTGGCTATTGAAGCCGTAAAGGTCGAGCTGGAAAAGCTGGGCGGCTCACTCGAAAGTTCGACGCGGCTGGGAAAACGGTCGTTTGCCCGTCCGCTCAGAAAGAAGAAAAACGGTATTTATGTGGTGATCATGTTCCGTCTTGAAGGCGGGCAGATTGATGCGTTCAAAAATCGTCTGAAACTGGCCACCAATGTATTTCGTGCGCAGTTCATGCAGAAAAAAGACGGGGCTGTCGTAGCGCAGGAGGCATAAGATGTCGACCCTGAATCGAGTGTTCCTTATGGGCAACCTGACCCGCGATCCCGAAGTGCGGTACACGCCATCGGGAACCGCGGTTGGCGATTTGGGACTGGCCATCAACGAAAACTACAAAAACAAGGCCGGCGAAACCGTCGAGAGCACGGTGTTTGTGGATGTAGAAGTATGGGCTCGGCAGGCCGAAACCTGCGTGGAGTATCTTTTTAAAGGATCGCCCGTTTTTGTTGAAGGCCGTTTAAAGCTAGATCAGTGGACGAATCAGCAGGGTGAAAAGCGAAGTAAATTAAGGGTTCGTGCGGACCGGGTTCAATTTCTCGGGGCTCCTCGTCGTGGAGCCGAAACCGCCGACGCACCTCAAGGCAGTATGCCGCCACCTGCCGATTTTGAAGCCCCGGCGGCGGATGAGGATAACATTCCATTTTGATAAGGAAAGGTACAGATCATGGCATATATTGAGAACAAAGAAGAAAAGGGCGGCCGGCTTTTGGAAGGCGTGACCGTAATTGATTACAAGGACTCGGAACTGCTCCGCAAGTTCATGACCGAGCGCGGGAAAATTCTTCCGCAGCGTTATACCGGCGTGACCTCCAAGCAGCAGCGGGAAGTCAAGCGGGCTATCCGTCAGGCACGTGTAATGGGACTTTTGCGCTAAAGCGCAAACAGAGGAGAATCAGAAATGGCTGTAGAAGTTTTATTGATGGATGCGGTGCCCGGACTGGGAATCGAAGGCGATGTGGTGCGTGTGGCTGAAGGCTATGCTCGGAACTACCTTCTTCCGAACGGACTGGCTTCGGATGTGACCGAAGGTAAAAAACGCCAGATTGAAAAGAAGCGGATTGAACGTCTTGAACTGATGCGTAAAGAGCAGACTGCTGCGGAAGAGCTCGCGAAGAAATTCGAAAGCATCTCTTGCACGATCGCCGTGAAAACGTCAGAAGGCGGAAAAATGTTCGGCTCGGTCGGCGTGGCTCAGATTGTTGAAAAGATCGCTGAACAGGGTATTACTCTTGATCGCGGTCAAATCAAGATCGACTCGCCGTTCCACGAACTCGGCGTATTTGATGTTACTGTCACCCTCCATCCCGAAGTGAAAACTGTGCTGAAGGTATGGATCGTTGAAGAATGAGTTCTATCGATCAGAGCGGGCGTCGTCTTCCGCCCTATAGTGAGGAAGCCGAACGCGGCGTTCTTGGCTCCGCTCTGATCGAATCAACTCGGGTTATTGAACTTTGTTCCATCAAATCGCTTTCAGCCGATTCGTTTTACGTTCCCGCACACCGGTTGCTCTTTGAGCAGCTGATGGGGATGTATCAGCGCGCGCTTGCGATCGACCTGCTGACGGTCGGCGAAGATCTCAAAAAAGGCGGACGACTCGAGCAAACTGGCGGCTACGCCTTTCTCGAAGGGTTGATCGACAGCACGCCGACCTCCGCGCACGCCGAATATTACATAGAGATTGTCCAGCAGAAGCACCTGCTGCGGCGCATCATCGGTCAGGCTGCCGAAGCCATTGACCATTGCTATACGGATGAAGATGCAGAAGAACTGCTCAGCCGAACCGAGCAGGCGTTTTTCGAATTAAACGATAAAAAGACGGCCTCTTCCGAAGATTGGAAAAATGTCGTTTATAAAACGTGTGGTCAGATCATCGATGGCAACATTCTGGACAGCGGTGTACCAACCGGATTTGCCGATCTCGATAAGGAGTTGCGCGGACTTCATCGAACCGACATGATTGTACTGGCGGCGCGCCCCTCGATGGGAAAAACATCGCTGGCTATGAATATCGCGGAACATGCTGCACTTGGGCGTACGGGCGGGAAAAAGCATGCAGTAGGTGTGTTTAGTCTTGAAATGTCGCAGGAACAACTGGTTCGCCGTATGCTCTATAGCAAAGCCGGAGTGCCTGCCTGGAAAGATTTCTTCTCCGAAGGTGACCGCACAAGAATCTCATCGGCCGCCGACCAGCTTGGGAAAGCCACCATTATTGTAGATGACTCCGCCGGTCTGGATGTTATGGATTTACGCGCCCGCGCCCGCCGGATGAAACGGATTTATAACGTCGACCTGATCGTGATCGACTATTTGCAGCTGCTGGCCGATAAGCGTCGTTCGCGCGAAGGACGTCAGCAAGAAACGGCATCGATCTCGAACAGTATCAAGGCGATGGCGAAGGAGCTGGATATACCGGTACTCATTCTCAGCCAGCTCAGCCGTGCGCCTGAACAAGGCACTCGCGATGGTAAACCGCGGCTTTCCGACTTGCGTGATTCGGGTGCGATTGAACAAGACGCCGACGTCGTATTGTTGCTACAGCGTCCATCTTATTATAATAAAGAGCAGGATGCCGCTTCCGGAGAGGATACACTGGCGATTGTTGATATTGCCAAGCACCGTAACGGACCGACGGGTGAAGTGAAGTTAAACTTTTTCCGGGAATATACACGGTTTGAAGATCGAGATACACGGCACGGAACGGATGGCGCGGCGGAGTAAAAAATGATGAAAAAAACGAAAAAACTTCTGGGTGTGCTGATCTTGACGGCTGGGCTGGCCGCATCCGGTTTTTCCGCTTTGGTGCTCAGTGCTATCCGTATCGAAAATGTCGAGAACACGGTGCTGGATGAGTCTTTTGTGCAGGCCTACACCTCGTTACGTGCTGGACAGACGATTGAAAGTGAAGTGGAGCTGAATGCGGCGGTAGCTCATGATGTTGATAATCTGCGCCGCTCTGAGCGATTTTCCTATGTACGTGCCGTTGTTGAACAGGATGGCGACAAGTTCACGCTTGTTTACAAGGTGGCCAGTCGGTTGCGGTTGCGTCATATCGAAATTACGGGGGCTGAAGGCGTCGGTAACCGCAAGATCAAAAAGGAACTCGAGTTGGAATTGGGCGATTACGTTGATAAGGCGCTGGTCGGTGAAAAAGCGCGTAAGGTGGAAGCGTATTGCAGAAAAAATAAATATCCGGACGCGGCCATTACTTGGGAACTCAAGGCCGATGATAAAACCGGTGCGGCCGATCTGTTGATGAAAGTGAGTGAGGGTGAAAAGCTGCGGGTAAAGCGGATTAGTTTCGAGGGCGAACATATTGCAAGCGACAGTTTGTGCCGGCGAATGACACCTAACATTTTTCCTTCCCGGAAACCCTCCGACCGTTTCAACCCGTGGGATTTGCGAAAGGTGATGCAACAAAAGAAGACCTGGTGGATTACGCCATGGTTTGGCGCCTATAAGCCCGAAATGAAGGAAACCGATCTGGCGGCCATCCGCAAGGTTTATCAGGATCGCGGGTTTCTGGATGTAAAAATTGACGGGCCAGAACTTAAGCGGCTGGGCGACGGGGCGATTGAGCTGGTTTATCATGTACAGGAAAATGTTAAGTACCAAATCGGCTCAATCGAATTTGATGGGAACACTTTGTATGACCGCGCAGAGCTTGAAAAACAGGTTAAAATAAAGTCCGGGGCAGTTGCTTCCCGCTCGGTGATTGATGAGTCTGCCAGTGCAGTGAATCATTATTATGGTAACCGCGGATATATTCGCAACGACGTCCAGCCGGTAATCAGCACAGATCCTGAAACAAAGATTGCCAGCATTCGTTTCAGTGTACATGAAGGTTCGCTGGCTAATATTAACGAAGTTGATATCCGCGGGAATGAAAAGACCCGCGATGAAGTGATGCGCCGGGAACTGGCCGTTTATCCCGGAGAGCTTTTTCATCAGGGTAAAGTAGAAACCAGCGAGAGCCGCCTGAAAAATCTCGGCTATTTTGAAACCGTTAGCAGCTCGTATGCGCCGGCGGACGGAACCAATACCTATGACCTTACCTTTAAGGTGAAAGAAAAGGCCATGGGCAGTTTTTTGATCGGCGCAGGATTTTCCAGCGTGGATAGTCTTGTCGGGTTTGCTGAACTTTCTCATGGCAACTTCGATATCAAGCGCTGGCCGCCGGTTGGCGACGGACAGAAGATGAAAGTTCGTGTGCAGGCGGGCACGAAACGCAGCGACTTGGAAGTCTCTTTTGTTGAACCATGGTTCCGCGATCGCAAATTGGCGCTAGGTCAGGATCTGTATTATCGCGATGCTAGCTATTACAGCGATTTTTTCGACCTGCAGACATTGGGAAGCAAAACATCACTTACGAAACCGCTTGGAACGTTTACGCGCGGCACGCTGAGTTACTCGCTTGAACAGTTTAATGTTAACAATGTGGCTACAAACGCGCCGATCGAAATATCGGACGATAAAGGCTCTACGCTTAAATCAACCGTCGGAGCCAGCCTTTCAAGAGACACACGCGATCAGTTTTTTATTCCCACCAAAGGAAATTTTAGTTCGGCTGGTGTCGAGGTGTCCGGCGGGCCGCTTGCCGGTGATGAGGATATCTATATGCTGGAAGCCAAGTCTTCTCAGTTCTGGCCGGTGCTGGATGACCATGTCTTTAATCTCAAGGGTGAGGTGCGTACGGTTGAAAGTTATGGCGACAAGAACGTGCCGATTTTCGACAGGCTTTTCCTTGGCGGTCCCCGCACGATCCGCGGCTTCAAATACCGGGATGTCAGCCCGCGCGATAAAGCAACCGATACTGAACCGGTTGGCGGACTTAGTAGCTGGTATGCTACCGCTGAATATACCGTTCCGCTTTGGAGTAAAATCCGCGCGGCTGTTTTTTATGATATCGGTGCAGTTTCCTCGAGTTCCTTTGACATTTCTTCTGATATAAATTCCAGCTACGGTATTGGTGCGCGCATTGACTTGCCGATGTTTCCTTTGCGGTTGGATTACGCGATTCCGCATATCATGGATAAAAGTAATGAAGGCGCCGGCGGGCGATTTAGTTTTCTGCTGGGATATTCATTCTAACCGGAGAGAGTGTTCGATATGCAAAAAATTATACAGTTAGTGGCTTTCGTTTTTCTACTCGCCGGTGCGGTCAACGCCGCAGAGAAGATCGTTTTTATCGACCTTGAGAGGGTTTTTGACGGATTTTACAAAACCCAGCTGGCCAAAGAAAAAGTCGCAGTGCAGCAGCAGGATATCGAAAAAGAAAAACAGGTAATGGTGGAAGAGATGTCGGTCATTAGCGGCGCAGTTGATTCTCTTAAGAAAGAAGCCCGCGATGCTACCTTGACCGAGGAAATTCGCGACAGCAAACGGTTGCTGTATGAGGAGCGTCTGCTTGAGCTGCGTAACAAGCAGAAAGCCATTGAAGAATTTACCACTCGGCGGCAGCAGCAGCTTCAGGTTCAAGTTACCCGCATGAGCCAGACCATCATGGATGAAATCCGACAGACAGTTGTGGAATATGCAAAAAATGAAGGTCTTCAGGCCGTTGTCGACAATTCGTCACGTCGTGCAGCTATTGGTGTTTTTATCTACACCCATCCTGATCTTGAAATTACAGGAGCCATCCTGACTGTACTCAACAGTAAGCGTCCGGATGTGTTGAAAGAAGGATCCCTTTTTGATGATGGAAAGAAACCTGAAAGTAAACCTGTGGAGGATGGCGGTAAGTCATGAAACTTTCCGAAATAGCTGAGCGAATAGGAGGTAGGCTGGAAGGGGGCTGCGACCCCGATATTCGAGGTGTGGCGGGCATCACTGAAGCGGATGCCGGTGAGATAAGTTTTATCGCGAATCCGCGTTATTCAGGCGAAGCTGCTGTTACGAAAGCGTCTGCGGTCATCGTATCTGATGACTGGAACAGCGCCTGTTCTGCAGTGCTGGTTCGCACAAATAACCCTGACGAGGCTTTTGCAAAAGCCGCCGCAATTTTTTATACACCACCGCCGAGACCGCCCGCCGGAATTCATCCGTCGGCTTTGGTGTCCTCTGATGCGGAGATCGGTGAAAACGTTTCTATTGGTGCGCTATGCGTAGTTGAGTCTGGTGCAAAGATCGGTGCCGGTACCGTTATTTTTCCTCAGTGCTACATCGGTTGCAAGGCCGTTCTGGGGGAGGATTGTTGGCTCTACCCCCAGGTATCTTTGCGCGAAGAGGTGCGAATTGGCAAAAGGGCTATTGTGCATAATGGAACTGTCATAGGAAGCGACGGGTTTGGCTATTCCGTTGACGGCCAAGGCATCCGCACAAAAATTTCACAAACAGGAATTGTCGAAATCGGCGATGATGTCGAAATCGGAGCCAACGTAACGATTGACCGCGCTCGGTTTGGTAAGACCCGTATCGGCCATGGAGTCAAAATAGACAACCTCGTGCAGATTGCACATAATGTTGTTATTGGTGACCACTCTGTTCTTGTGGCTCAGGCCGCTATTGCCGGGAGCACATATGTTGGCAATAAAGTCATTATCGCCGGACAAGCCGGTATCGCCGGGCATCTTCATATTGGGGATGGCGCTATTATTGGAGCCAAGGGTGCGGTGACAAAGGATGTGGACCCTGGTGAGTATGTTATCGGCGTTCCTGCCATGCCGGCCGCAAAATTCAAAAGGGCCCAAGCTGGGATAATGCTTCTTCCAAAACTGAAAGAGCGTGTCGCAGGCCTCGAATCTAGGATACGCAAGTTGGAAGAAACGGGCGGATAATACACATTTGTGATCATGGGGTAAAAATTAATTCAAAAATGTACTACAATGGCTTTATAACGAGCTGGTTGCGTGGCGGTAAATAATCATAACACATTTAAAATTAATGACTTAAAATCTAAAACACGGAAGTGAATATTCGGGAATACTTCCTGCTGAAGTACAACAAATTTTTCGTGTTTAATGCGAGAGCGGCTTATAATTTAACATCATAAGGAGAAAGAAAATGGCTAATCCGACCGATCTATTTGGAGAAAATGTATTCAGCATGAAGGTCATGCGCGAGCATCTTTCTGAAGGGACTGTAAAATCCCTCGAAGAAACTATCAAAGCTGGGAAAAGCTTGGATGCAAGTATTGCGGCCGAAGTCGCTGAGGCTATGAAAGAGTGGGCTATCTCTAAGGGTGCGACGCATTATACGCATTGGTTTCAGCCTTTGACTGGCTCTACTGCTGAAAAACATGATTCATTTATTGTTCCGGATGGCGAAGGATCGGTGGTTTGCAAGTTTTCAGGCAACGAGCTTATTCAAGGCGAACCGGATGCCTCCAGCTTCCCGTCTGGCGGCTTGCGTGCCACTTTTGAGGCTCGCGGCTACACCGGTTGGGATCCAAGCAGCCCAGCCTTTATTAAAGATAATACGCTTTGTATACCGACTGTATTTTGTGGCTATCACGGCGAGGCACTCGACAAAAAAACTCCGCTGTTACGCTCTATGAAAGCGCTCGACCAACAGGCTTGCCGCCTTGGCAAGCTTTTCGGCATTAAAGCAAAACAGAAGGCGTTTGCCACACTGGGTGCTGAGCAGGAATATTTTTTGATCGATGAAGAACTCTATAATGCACGACTCGATCTCCAGCAGACCGGCCGTACACTCTTTGGGAGCTGTCCGGCGAAGCACCAGCAGATGGAAGACCACTATTTCGGTGCTATAAAAACTCGTGTACTGGCATTTATGGAAGAGTTGGATTCTGAGCTTTGGAGAATGGGTGTTCCCTCCAAAACTCGTCACAACGAAGTTGCTCCGGCACAGTTCGAAATGGCTCCGGTGTTTGAAGAACTCAACCTCGCTGTTGACCACAACATGATTGCCATGGAAGTAATGCGCAAGACTGCAGAAAGACACGGTCTTATCTGCCTGTTGCACGAAAAACCCTATGCTGGTGTAAACGGATCGGGCAAGCATAACAACTGGTCTCTCTGCGGTCCGGACGGAAAAAACTGGCTTTCCCCCGGCGACAATCCACACGAAAATGCAAAATTCATGACTATGATTTGCGCGCTGATCAAGGCGGTTGATACTCATGCTGATCTCTTGCGCGCAACAGTCGCCACGGCAGGTAATGATCATCGTTTGGGGGCTAACGAAGCTCCCCCGGCAATTATTTCCATCTTCCTTGGCGATCAACTCACGGATATTATTCAGCAGATTGAAAAGGGTGGTGCCAAGAGTTCTAAGGCTGGCGGATCCATTCACCTCGGCGTAGATACCCTTCCGACCCTTCCACGCGGCAATACTGACCGCAACCGTACTTCACCATTTGCCTTTACCGGCAACAAATTCGAGTTCCGTGCTGTTGGCTCCAATCAGAGTTGCGCCGGTTCGAACGTAGTGCTTAACACCATAGTTACCGAGGCGCTCGATGAAATCTGTACTCGGCTCGAAGCCGATGTCAAAGCCGGAAAAGATTTCAACGTGGCCTTGCAGGCCGTTCTCTCTGGCATTATCAAAAAGCATAAACGCATTCTATTCAACGGAGACAACTATACGGAAGCCTGGGCTAAAGAAGCTGCAAAACGCGGTTTGCCGAACGTAAAGAAAACGCCAGAATCGCTTGAAGCATTCACGCAACCGAAGGCAGCGAAACTTTTCAGCAAGTATGGTGTGCTGACCGAAAAGGAGCTGCACTCCCGTTACGAAATCTATAAAGAAACCTACGAAAAGGTCATTGAAATAGAATCCGGCGTTATGCTCACCATGGCTAAAACAATGATTATTCCGGCCGTTATGGCCGCACAAGGCGAGTTGGCCGCAACGATTGAAACGGTAAAAGCCTGTAAGGGTAAAACGGCCGGTTCGCAAGCAACGCTTAAAGCAATCTGTGATGAAACGGAAGTGTTGTTCAAGGCCGTTGCCGGTTTGGAGAAAGCTCACGGAGCAACCAAGCTGATCGCCGGTATGGTTAAGGTTCGCGCATCGGTTGATGCGCTTGAGAAAATCGTTCCACAGGATTTCTGGCCGCTTCCGTCCTATGCAGACATGATGTTTATGATGTAATTGTGTCAAAGGATGAAAACAGAAGGGGCTCCCTGTCAAAGGGAGCCTTTTTCTGTTTAACTTGAAGAAGTCGAGAAGTTATCAATTCAGCGCAATAAGTGGCCTTGGAAGATGTCGATTCCCAAGTAGCTTTTGACAAAATAGATGATGAGCATGATGCAGATGCCAAGGCTCAAGGCGAGGACGCCCAGTGCGAGCATTAAGGCCAGAATGTTGCCGAAGAGCGGCGCACCGTAACGGAAAGACTGTTGGGCAATGACGCGCAGGCGATAGAGCCAGTAAGGCGCGCTATAGACCTGTTTGTCGATGTCTTTCTGGTCGCGCAACAACTGCTGCTGAAGAGTTTCGATATCATATTGACGCACCGCTTCACGGACAGCTTGTTGAATGTCGGCGGGCGATGCCGGTTTTTTTATAAAACGGAATATCTGACCCTCGTTAATAGCTTTGATAAACTGTTCGGTTTCAAGAGCGGCACTGAAAAGAACGCTTTTGATTTGAGGGTTGCGCTGTTTCAGCGTGATCAGAAAATCGAGCCCGCTTTGGCCGGGAAGGATATGGTCGCATAGGATGGCCTTAACATGGCGCCCGCGCAGAACTTCAACAGCCTCCTCGGATGACTCTGCCTGATAAAGGGTATATTCCTTCTGAAACACTCGGTAGAGAACTTTCAGCATGAACGCATCGTCGTCTATGATCAGGACGGCATCTTTTTCTTTAGAGGCAAACTCTTGGGGTTTATCATTCACGTAAGGCCGAGCTCCTTATGCATTAGATGATAGATTTGATGTATCTTTGTCAAGCCTGCGGGCAGTTCGCGGTTGGAACAGATAGATGCGGCAGAGTCCGCGTCCTGCGGATGATAGCCATGCATTCCCTTGATTTTCTTAACGCCCATAAAGCTGGGGACCATTTGGATGCCTGAATTTATTAAGAAAATCAGCTCGCCGTATCGATGATCGGGGAAGTAAGTCCCTTCATATCGTAGTTCATCGTCCGGCAAAATGCGGCCTTTTGGGTGGTTGCTCAGCAATGCCGTTATTTTTCGCCGGGCATCGTTGTTTAAGAACCAGAAGCGCGCCATGGTGGAGTCATAGAACGCGACATAATCCCGGTTCCAGGTCAGGCCGAGCTTTTCGATGTCGGCGATCAGGTTGTATCCTTCGGTTATATTATGCATGCCGTGGTCGGTGAAAACATACCACGCCACCTCTTCATATCTTTTCTCCGCAGCCACAATCAGTTTGCGAATCTGCTGATCGTACCAGTGAACCAGATCTGTCACCTTCGAATCATATGCGCCGACCGCGTGCATCAGCGCATCGAGCTTCCCGAGGGAACAGTAGGCGAACTCAATCCGTTGCGATTCGATATCCGCTGTAAGGCGCGTGAGTTTGGCTTCGTCACTTACTGCGCTATCATGAACATAATGCGGAATCCGGCGGCGCGCCAGTTCGTCAAAAATCGTTTCGCCGCGCAACAGGCCGCCCGGCTCCCAAATCCGTTTCTTTTCAGCATAATTGAAAAGCGGGAGATGTTTAAACGGAATGCCGTAAAGTTGAAAATAACCGGTGAAGCCCAGAGCCTTTTTAATCAGTCGGCTTAAATAATGCCGCACCCGCCCGCGCCGGAAAATTGAATCCGGCAGAATCGCCAGTGCTCGCGTCCATTTGAATGGCGAGCCTTTCGGGTCGTAATAGAACGACGACCACATCAGGTGTTCACACGGCAGTTTCCCTGAAATAATCGACGGATCGCACGCCGAAGAATAACCTAGAATAGTGTCGAGCTTCTTACTGTCACGAATCAGCTCTTTCAGAAAAAACGGATGGCGGAGGAAAACCTCCCGTCCGAATGCATCAATGAAAATAAAGAGACTCAGTTTGGGCTTCTTCATGAAAACCTCTGCTGAAGAGCGTAGAAGGATTTGTATAGTTCTTCAAAGCTACTCGCACTGGAATGCAGCAGCCAGCGGATTTCTTCGCGGTCCGCCTGTTTTATCAACAGTAGCGGTAATGCCGCGTAGAGCCGCAAACGCGGGTGGGTGAAACAGTGAGGGATCGCATCCGTTCCGAAGGTACGCAAATTGTGCGTTGCATTTTTTAGCGGAGATCCCTCTTTTCCCAGATTCGGAAAAGAATGTGCGTATTTTTCCAGTGTTTGGAATTTCCGATTGAGCCGCCGCCTTTCATACCAGAGGAAAAACTGTTCATAGCGCTTAACGGTTTCTGCAAACTGCATGTGGATGTTATTATTCTCTATGGGTTGAAAATCCACCCGTTCCTTGAAGTCAATGGCGCGGCTGTAGGCGCTCACAAAAGCGCGCGAATCGTCCAGCCCTGACAGGTCGATTTCCGGCAGGCGGTGTCGCTTAACAACATATGAAAGATCATAGGCACCACGTAGTAGTAGTGCGCAGTCACCGAAGGCGAGATCCGCTTTGAACATAAATTTCATGAAACGCTGGCGTTCTTCACGTGTCAGTGTTTCCGGCCGGGCGAGGCGACATTTTATATCAAGTAGCAGTTTGCCGCGATTCATCAGCAGGCGTGTGCCTTCCGAGAGCGGAATGCCGTCATGCGGATAGGCTGGCAAGGCATCGAGAACTTTCTTGTTCCCGCGAATTACCCTATGGCCGTATTTCATTTCGTAATTAAGCAGAGAAAATTCGCACTTCGGCAACTTAGTGTTGAGATAGGGGTACAAATCAACCGGCAGTCCGAGTTCTCCAGAAAGTTCCTTTTCAAGCTTCTTGAGTGCTTGTTTTAACAGCGGATCAAGAGAGGTTGTTATCACGATCAGATCATAATCGTTGAACGGAAGTTCTTTGCCTTCCGGACCGATCATTGGCGAGCCTTCGCCGCGGCCGTAGCCGCCCAGCAACACCAGCGCCTTCCAATGTCTGGAAAAACTCGACGCGTAAACTGCGTCGGCGATGCGCTTCATGTCCGAATCAATTCGCTCATCAAATGCCGGCGAACCTCTGACCGAATATTTACCCACGGAGGCCTTCTTTCAGTCCGCGATAGAGACCGGTGTGGATAACGGCTCGGTAGGCGATATTATAGGGAATGGTATCGAACCGTCCTTTTTGTACGGCGTAGAGCAGATCTCGTATCCATTCCTTGCAGAGTTCCAGTGTCTGGAGGAGCAGGTTTGCTCGGCGTCCGTAGGTTTGTGCAAAGGTTACGCCGTGCCGGAATTTTTTACGATAAAGCCCTTTGAGCGTGTAGTTGTGGGAATGTTCTACCACCGAATCCGTTACCATCTTAAACCGTGCGCCATGCGCCCGGCAGAGTTTTGCCCAGGCGACATCCTCGGCGTAGCCGATGTCAGGGATTTTAATTTTTTCCCATAGTTCGCGCCGGAACGCGCAGGTAACGGCGGAAAAGAAATCGGCGTTGTCGTCCTTAATGTTTTTCGGGTCGTAGGCGCGCAGATAATCGTAGGTCACGATGAAGCGCGCGTCGGATCGTGTTACCTGAGCGCTCATAACCGCATCGGCTTCCCCGTTAAACAGCGGTTGCAACAGTTTTTCCAGCGCGTCATCGCTCTGGAAAATCGCATCGGCGTTTTGGAATACGACAAATTCATGTGTTGTAAGCGCCGTCATATCGTTGAGAACCTTGCCCGGCACATACTCTTTGGGTGCGATTTGAATCAAGTGGTGCGCATCAAGTGAATTTTGAAGAACTGCAACCGACCCGTCTATTGACCCTGAATCAACCGCCCAAAGTTCAAAATCCTTAAATGTCTGCCGGTGCAGGCTGGCGATGGCCGCCGGTAGGTGGGGCATCTCGTTCTTGGATCGCATGATGACGGCAACGCGATTCATAACCCGGCAGTCCTTTCGTAGATGTCGAGAGTCTGCCTTGCCGTACGGTTCCAGTCAAATCCCGCTGCGTACTCAATACCTTGCTGGCGCTTTGTATCGCTCCAGCCTTCGGAAAGTGTTTTTTCGAGACATTGGGAAATTTCCTCTATGCTGTGCGGATTAAACTTTGGCACCACACTTCCGGCAATTTCGCGCATAGAAGAGGTATTGGAGCAGATCACCGGCGCGCCGCAGGCGAGCGCTTCTATGATCGGGAATCCGAATCCTTCAAACAGGGACGGGAAAGCCATCAGGTCGCAGGCGCTGTAGAAAAGCGGCATATCCTCCAGCGGCAGGAATCCCGGAAAGATAATATCGTCATGCACTGGACTGGCAGCTGCGCGCGTGCGGATCGCCTCCGCACCGTTCCAGTCGGCACCCGGCAGTACCAGTTTATGTGGACTGTCCGCCGCCGCCTTAAACTGTTCGAACGCCTCAATCAGCCGGACATGGTTTTTTGCCGGATGCTCCAGCCGGGAAACATAAATGATGAACGGCTGGTCGAGTTTATACTTCTCGGCGAGTTGTGCACGAGCCGCGGTTTTTTCCGCAGGCTGGAAAATTTGGTGGTTGATGCCGGAGTAGAGCACTGTGATTTTTTCCGGCGCCACGCCGACGCGCTCGACAATGTCTTTTTTTGAATAATGGCTCACGGTGATGATGTGGTCGGCATTGTGAATCTGCGACGGGACGATACGGCGATTATAGAACATTCTCGCGGCGTCATATTTTGCGTCCATCGAAAGGGTGGCGACATCATGTACCGTCGCGACGACCGGGCAGCTTTTCCTTAGTGGAATCCGCCGGTAGCTCGGCACATGCAGCAGATCGAATTTTCTGATCTTTCCGATGATTGGAAGGACGGTGTTGTGCCACGCAATGTTAACCACCGGATGGGAAACAAAGTTGGAGTAGAGGGACTTCTGGAAGTTCGGCGCGGTCAGCTTGATCAAGTCGGTTTCGCGCAGCGGCATCATGATGTCGTAATGGCTGACCGGATCCTCCTGCTGGAGGTGCCGGATCAACTCGCGGATATAGGAAGCCACACCAGAGCGGCCACCCTGCAATACAAAAGCTGAAAATCCAATGTTCATTGACGGCGGATTCTAATCATATCCGTGTGCTTTTAAAATAAACTTCCCCGGCAAAGTTGAGGACAAAAGGGAGTTAGCGTGCTCCTTGGAGACAAAATACACCTTAGTTGCCGATCAGGAGTCAGGCGAACGCCAAGAATAGGCGGGAATAGATTCTGGCAATATCAGGATATTTCTGCGGCAGGGTGTTTCTGAATATTCATCAATCATGCGGCGTAATAAATTACTTTACAAGACAACGTAACACAGTGTTAATTAGGGAAAGAGATAACCAAACAAATAAGCCTTGGTTGATCAGCCGTTGAGGGGGCGACTTCACTGGATTTTGGCAATGCTGTGTTTAGTGATAAGCGGGGGATAATGAATAACAAGGTACTTTTCAGACTATACATCGTCGCGGCCGGGTTGTTTCTCATAAGCGAGGCTTTTGGTGACGACTTGATCATTAGCGGGGAGGCCGCCAGTAATGGATTGAATGTGGTTGTAAGCGTGCCTGAAGGATTTGCAGATCACATTGAAATTTATGCCTGTTCAAATCTAGTCGTTGGTGATTGGCGCGTAGTCACAGAAAATATGCGTCCAATTGGCAGTAATCCCGCCCAGTGGCATACAGATGCCAGTAACGTCGGTTTTTTTCTCGCAGGGAATATGGATGTCGATAGCGACAGCGATGGTCTGCCGGATGCACGCGAAAAGTATGTTCATAAAACCGATCCGCAGGCATTTGATAGTGATACCGATGGCCTGCCGGATGGGTGGGAGGCTCACTATAATCTTGATCCTCGGAATAAAGCAGATGCAATGAATGATCCGGACGATGATGGATTAAATAATCTGGAAGCCTATCAAACCCGTCCGATTTTATCGGAGTCTGATACGGATGGTGATGGATTAATTGACTCTTGCGACTTGCGTGTTAACGAATTTGATTGCCCGGTGGTTGGAGAAGGGGTTTTCAATCTGGTTGCCTCGTGGTGGTATTTATCTCCCGTGTTGGGGAACTGGCTTGGATTTGGTTCGAGCGATGAACAACTGTTAACCTTGCGATGGAGTGCCAATTTCTATTATCCGCCGCGTCCGCCGAGCTCTTTCGGCGGGTATTTAGAAGATGGCCTTTTGGTGAGCCCCGGATCTTCACAACTTCGTTGGCAAGGGATTAAGATTCCGGGTAGCAATGGCCTGGAATTATATGGCAGAGATGAATACTTTGAAGATTATTGGTTTATCTTGGGCTTGGGCTGGGGCAACGGACCTCTTCGGCCATTCTGGCAGCCTCAGCTGCCAGATGGACTTCCCTATAATATTGATAGCGAGAGCAGATTGGGCATCCCGTCGGAATTGGAGAGCGAAATAATGGCATATGCGTATAGTCAGCCATCGCTTCACTGCCCAACAAACGGTAACGGTTTTCTCTATAGTCGTTCATGGGAAGAGTACACGTATGGAGAAGGCGGTGGAGTGATAGCTACACAAACCTATTACTACTGTATTCAATTTTCTCGCGAAGCGTCTGAACCGCAACCTCCTCGAACTTCTCTGGAATACACAGACACGATGGTTGCGACAGGCGGCGGGTTGCAATCATATGGAGCCTCAACATTTAAATTCGTTTTCAATCAGCCGGTTACGAATAAAACCATCAAATGGCTGACGTACCGCTATTGTTATGAGGATTTTGCACGTGGTTATGTAGACTATGCCGTTCACCGGTGCGAGGTGACAGGAAAGGAAAGCGGACTTTTCAGCAGCGATGATCAACACATGATTGTCCCGGCCGTTGATTTGAACGGAGACTTTGATTCGGATGGCGATGTCGATGAAGCTGATTCATTTTTGCGGGCCCCGGCCACAGCAAGTTTACCGGTTGTTCCGACAGAACAGACAAACGGAATTCCCGGCAGCGGAGTCGTGCCGGTAACGATCGGCGCAAACGTGTTCGCACCCGGCATGCCTGAAAGCGTACTGAAGGTGAAGTTCTCTGGCATAGAGCCGGGGGAACACTTTAGTCTGTGGAGCACGACGAACATCATTCCAGAAGAGCCATTCCCAATAATGATGGTAGTTGGCGGGGGCAGCGGCAGATCTGAACTGATTGAGGATCCGCCGCTGCTTATTGACACCGAGGCCGGACTTGAGCATGACTGGCCGGTTAAGAATCTTCCATCATATACGCCGGGCTGCGATATTTACGCATACACATACGCGCCGGAATTCCCGAAAACGCTTTATCTTGAGTGTGTTTCCTGCGGCGCGACCAACGACGGACGGGCCAAAATTGAGCTCATCTATGAATATAATGGCGAGGAAATTTGTTCGGCGGCTTTACCGATTACGGTGATCCGCTCTAAGCTGGTGCCCGACTGGAATCATGACCGGAGTATTGATGTGACAGACCAAAACCATAACACGAACAACGCTCCGTTCCGGTTTTGGATCAATGACGACAATGACAGCGGAGATATATCCGAAGGCGACAGCGACGTTCCCGGTCAGGGCGGCGGGTGGCTTGGCTTTGAAGTGGCTAACTATAAGGATGACGTAGTGAACGGACGCAGTGACTTGATCGACTTTTTTCCGGTCTGGCTCGACGTCAAATCGGTACTGGAGCGCTATCCGGTTACCAGCGGTGCCGTTTACAAGCTGAGGCAGGCCGACGGAGCATTGAAGTTCGTTTATACTGATTTGGCGCACGATACCGCTGGCGATTTCCTTATCGCTGAAACTAATACATACGGCGTTGCAACCAACCAGAACGCCTATGAGGCTGATACCATTCAAATTACTTCCTCCGGCGTGACGTTGGACGCCGAATTTATTAATCGAATCGCAGCCGATACGAATAAGGGAGTTTTGATGATGGAAGCCGTCGATTCGTCGACCGCCCCACTGACACTTGAAATCTGGCAAGGCGATAACAAGGTTTGGGAAACCAGCCTCGCCCTAAGCCTTTCCGGTGTTGAAGATATGTATCGCAAGATCAACTTGCGAAGCATGGAGGATGCTATTCAACAAGATCCCCCGGCGAATTATCCGGATGCGCTGAGTAACGGAAAGAATGTAGTGTTTTTGCATGGCTTTAGCGTCGATGAACAAGCGGCACGTGGCTGGCATGCCGAAATGTTTAAGCGGCTTTATCAATCGGGTTCCCGAGCCATGTTTCACGCGGTGACTTGGCGCGGAGACGATTCTGGACCAATTGATCCTTTGTATCAGGAAAACGTAAATAACGCCTTTTTGACCGCACTGTATCTTGCACAGTACGTAAATGATCTTTCTGGCGACAAAATCTTGCTGGCACACAGCCTTGGTAACATGGTCGTATCTAGCTCTATTCAGGATTATGGAATGAATGCGGCCAAATATCTGATGCTGGATGCGGCAGTGGCTTCAGAAGCTTACGATGCTTCGTTGTTCAACGCTGCTACGAACGGTAATCCGATGTTGCATGCTCATTGGCAAGGATATGAACCAAGGACATGGGCTGCAAAATTCCATGAACTCTACTCGCTCCCCGACATGCGGGCAAAACTGACCTGGCGCGGACGATTCTCCTCGGTTGTGTCGAATGCGTATAACTTCTACAATTCGGATGATGAAGTGTTTGAAATCAACCCGCTGTCGGTCAGCATGATGACCGGTGTTGAATTTGATTTTAATATTTGGCTGCCCAGTTCGAAAATTCACGGACTGGATCGTCATGCTTGGCAAAAACAGGAAGTATTCAAGGGTCGCGATTATCTTGGACCGTCTCCAATCGGCTCCACGGACTGGTGGGGTTGGGGATTTCATGACAGTTTGTTGGGATCAGCCGGGCAAGCCAATGGATTGAGCACAAATGAGCTGAGAGAAGACCCAGTATTTGGACATCATCCCGATTGGTATAATGCGGACAATCTTACAACCAATCAGGTCAACCATATGCTCGCTATGGGGCTTCCCGCCATGTCGTCTTCGGCAGGGCAAACAAATGTTGCTCGCTTCAATCCGGCGGGACAACCGCCACGTAATATTAATATCAGCACCCTTAAAGTAAATGGCTGGCCAAGAAATGAAGCCCCTTATTTGCAGCGATGGTTGCACAGTGACTGTAAGGACGTGGCCTTTGTGTATACGTATGGACTTTTTGATGAGTTAGCAACGAGGGGTGACTTGAAATGAAGAAAATAGTTATTGGGCTAATATTGATGGGGCTGTTCTCTCAATCCAGTTATGCTGGGAAATATGGAACGGCTGTCACCCGCGGTGGGCAAGCGAAGATGTCGTTTCGTGTGCTGGATGATGAAGGACAGCCTGTTGGCTCAGCCACAGTTCGTGCTGCATTTTACTTCGATCTGAAAAAACAAGGCATGATCATTAGTGAAACAGATACCAACGGCGTATGTTCCGTCGAGGGAATTACTCATATGGATGTATCGTATCAGATTCAGAAAGATGGGTGCTACAGAACCGACGGATGCTATGTTTTCGGAATGGTTGAACCGCCGGTAATCAACAATTGCTGGCAGCCGTGGGACCCGACCAATACGGTGATTCTAAAGAGAATGAAGAATCCGGTTCCGATGTATGTGAAATCACTAAATGTTGGTGTTCCGGAGTTCGGCAAATCGTTGGGATTCGACATCGAGAAAGGTGATTGGGTAACCCCGTACGGGCAAGGAGCCTCTTCAGATTTATTATTTTATCCCGAACTGGCTCAGCGCAGTTCCGATGATTTCGATTATACGCTGACACTAACTTTTCCGAACGAGAAAGACGGCATACAGACGTTTAAAGGACCGACTTTTAATGAAGGAAGCCAGCTTAAATCGAATTACGAAACGCCTAAGGATGGCTATCTTTCTGAATGGAAACAATTTCGCAAACGAAGGCTGAAAGAAGGCGAAACCAACAATATTGACGAGAATCGGACATATTATTTTCGCGTCCGGACGGTTTTGGATAAAGACGGGAATATCGTTTCGGCATTGTACGGAAAAATCTATGGCGACTTCTTGAATTTTACCTATTACCTAAACCCCACACCCAACGACCGGAACATTGAATTTGATCCGGCCAAAAATCTTTTTGGTGGGCGCGACCGCTTTGCTCCCTGATATTTAGTGTTGCTGTTCTATAGCCGGCACGTTGCAAGGTCTTGGTCTCCGGTGTAGAGTGCCGCCCATCATGAACAGAAAGTTCATCTTTAGATTTCTGGCCGCGCTGGTTCTCTGCGGAATTGCGTACGGCGCGGAACCGGTGCAGATCGATTTTTTTTATGAACCGGGCTGTCATGAGTGCGAGAAAATCCAAGCCGAACTGCTTCCGGAGATTCCGAAGCGGTTTTCTGGTGCCTGCGAGATACGGTCCCATGATATCGGCGTTGAGACCAATTTTATGTATCTGCTCCACCTAGAGCATGAGCTGGGCTATACAAGTCCGGAGCGGGCGTACCTGATCGTCAATAAGCAATATGTTTTCGGGTCGTCGCCATCGCACGAAGAGTTCTTTGCGCTGATTTCGAACCTGCTTAAACGAGCTTCGCCCAGTCCAGTGGCGGCAGTGGCATCGCCGGATCTGGCGAAAACATGGTACGGCGGATTTACCGTTTCTGCTGTCGCAGCGGCGGGCCTGCTGGACGGAATCAATCCCTGCGCGATTTCGACTCTGGTTTTTTTTATGAGCCTGCTGGCGGTTTCGAAGGTTCGGAGCCGCCAGCTCATCCTGCTGGGCATTTCATTTTGCATGGCTTCGTTCATGACTTATTTGGGCATCGGCTTTGGACTGTTCCGCGTCCTGCATCTATTCGCCGGATTTACCGTGCTGCGGAGCGCGGTGGAATGGGGAATGGCTGTGGTTCTGCTGGTTCTGGCCATCCTGTCGTTCCGCGACGCCTTCCGCTTCCGGAAAACCGGCCGTGCCGCCGATGTGACGCTTCAGCTTTCAACCGGCATGAAAAAGCGGATTCACGACGTCATGCGCCGTGGGCTTGGACGCACCAGTGTCATCTGGGGCGGACTGTTGATCGGGTTCGCGGTGACGGTGCTGGAAAGCGTCTGTACCGGGCAGGTCTATGTTCCGACGCTGGTTCTGATTCTGAAGGACGGCGCCTTTTTGGAGCCGCGGGCGTGGCTATTGCTGCTACTTTATAACGCGCTGTTCATCCTGCCGCTGGTTGTCGTATTCGTCGCGGTCTACTTCGGCCTGCGGATGGAAACGCTACTCGCCTGGAGCCGCCGGAACGTAGTCGTCTCGAAGCTTCTCATGGGACTTTTCTTCGTCCTGATGGCGTTACTTATCTTCTGGGCTTAGATGTGCTTCCGTGCGGCTTTGCCGATGGAGTAGACGTTGAAGCCGAGCTTATACAGCGCTTTATGGTCGAGGTGATTGCGTCCGTCGAACAGGAAGGCTGGCTGAACCATTCCGTCAAAAATTTTCTTATAATCGAGCGTCTTGTACTCCTTCCACTCGGTCAGCAGAGCAATGGCATGTGCACCTTTGGCCGCCTTGTACGGATCCGGCTCAAATTTGACGCGGTCGATCACGTCGGCCAGATCGGTCTTGGCATGTTCCAGCGCCTGCGGATCGGTAATCACCACTTCGGCGTTTTCCGCCAGCAGTTCGCGGGCGATCAGAATGGCGGGGCTTTCGCGGGTGTCGCCGGTGTCGGCTTTAAACGCGAAGCCGAACAGCGCGATGCGCTTGCCGGAAATGGTGTTGAACATTTCCTTGAGCATACGGGAGACAAAGCGGCGCTCCTGATATTCGTTCATCTTCACCACCTGCCGCCAGTATTCGGCCACTTCGTGCAGGTTATAACTTTCGCAGAGGTAAACGAGATTCAGAATGTCCTTCTTGAAACACGATCCGCCGAAACCGACGCTGGCTTTCAGGAACTTTGAGCCGATGCGGCTGTCCATGCCGATTGCGCGCGCCACTTCGCCGACGTCGGCGTCGGTCGCTTCGCACAGCGCCGAAATACTGTTGATCGAACTAACGCGCTGGGCTAGGAACGCATTAGCCGTCAGCTTGGACAGTTCGCTCGACCAGAGATTGGTTGTCAGGATTTTTTCCGGCGGAACCCACGCGGCGTACACATCTACCAGCGCTTTAATCGCTTTTTTACCTCTGGATGTCGGATGTCCGCCGATCAGAATGCGGTCGGGATTTTCGAGGTCGGCGATGGCGGTGCCTTCGGCCAGAAATTCCGGATTGGAGAGAACGTCGAAATGCACGCCGTTCTTGCCGCTGTTCAGAATACGCTCCATCGCGGCGGCGGTACGGACGGGCAGGGTGCTCTTCTCGACCACGATCTTGTCAGAAGTCGAAACTTCCAGAATCTGACGGGCGCACTTTTCCCAGTACTGGAGATCGGCGGCGCAGCCAGCGCCGTGACCGAACATCTTGGTCGGCGTGTTCACGCTCACGAAAATAATGTCGGCATCCTTGATGCCCTTCACCACGTTGGTGGAGAAGAAAAGGTTTTTGCCGCGCGCCGCCTTGACCACTTCGTCGAGACCCGGCTCATAGATCGGCAGATTATCGGAGTTCCAGGCGTCGATCCGCTTCTGATTGATGTCCACCACGGTCACTTTGACCTTCGGATTTTTTTTGGCGATCATCGCCATGGTTGGTCCGCCGACATAACCCGCGCCGATGCAGAGAATTTTGACCATAATCAACTCCTAGAGGTTTCCAGAGACTGGCAGGATGTATAACCGTTTTCCGCACCGCCCGCCAGCCCTTGCTGCCGGAAAGTTCTGTGAGCGCTCGGAACGAGTCGGAATGTCATCGGCCAGCGGTCAGCGGTGAGCAAGGTCGAACCGGACGCTGGCGGTACGTATCGCAACCGTCCCGGTTGCCTTGTAATAAGTAACACATACAGCCGGTCTTGCCAGTTGTACGGCGGGCCGCTAAGGTTTTGTTATGAGCGAATCCAAAAAAGACCGCTTAAAAAGGCTGGCCGGAAGAGATCAGTTCATTTCCGGTGTTTACAACTATTGCGACCGATGGTGCGAGCGTTGCGTGCTACGCAATAAGTGCCTGAGTTTTGCCATGGATCCCGATCTGCGCACAGAAAATTCGTCACGCAATGATCTGAACAACGAAGAGTTCTGGCACGGCATGCACGAAAACTTTGAGTTGGTTTTTGAACTGCTACAGGAATCGGCCGAAAAGTGGGGTATTGACCTGAACGCTGCGTCCGATCCGAATTGCGAAAAACGCGAGCGTCGCCGGGAGCGCAGAGTCGAACGCGATCCGCTGTTGAAAAACGCCATGGCGTATGCCGAAGCAGTGGATGCATGGATGGATGAGCGCAGGATGTTGTTCGGCGAAAAAGTCAGGCAGGCGGAACGGGAAGTTGAGATGGATATTCCCGGTCATGATCCGTTACCGGAGGCCATCGCACTGCACGAGGCGGTCGAAGTGATATGCTGGTATCAGCATTTTCTCTATCCGAAAATCTCCCGCGCAATGAGCGGGTTGCTCGATGACGAGCGCGACATGATGGATGATGTACTTGGATCGGCCAAGATCGCGCTAATTGCTATTGAGCGGAGTATCGGTGCCTGGCAGACACTGGGCGGGGTGCTTCAGCAGTCCGACGACGTGCTGGATCTGCAAATCCGGCTGGCCCGGATTAAAACAGAACTGGAGAAGCGTATTCCTGATGCTATGAGTTTCAAGCGGCCCGGCTTTGACGGTTAACAACATATAAGTTGTATAAATCAAAAAATATACATCGTATAAGATGTATATAGTCGGAATTTAATTCCAGAAAAGCGGCAGGATGTATAACCGTTTTCCGAACGCCCGCCAGCCCTTGCTGTCGGAAAGTTATCACCCTTGTTACGGTGTAGGTGCGTTGTGGTGAAAATAAAACAGATTAACGATCAACATGTCTGATGCTCGGTAGCGTGTTCAGATAGAGCCGTTGTTAGATCATGCTGATGTAAGGCTCTCTGTCGATGATGATCTCATCCTCGTCCGAGTTGTGCTCGGCAAACCGTTTGAATGGGCGTGCGTGTTTCTCTGCAATCTCGAAAACCTCATCCACTTTAGCGGGTGGAACGAAGACATCCATCCACTGTATGCCGTTGGAAGCGGAGAAGACAAAACAGAGTTGTTCGTCCCGGGCTTCTTTCTGGGCGAATGTGATGGCCCCCGAGGGTGTACCCTTCTGCACTTGGTGCAAGGACGAGCAGACCGAAGGACCATCGCACCAATGGAAGACATCGGTAAGAGCTTGCCGAGGAATAGCGGCGACGATGACGATTGCTCCTCGCCTCCATCCTCCGCTGTTCCAAATGCGTTCGTGACCCCGCACAACGCTTTGGGACAGATCAATCGTGACGTGATGCTTCGAAGGGGTGCCCATCGACACTATCTCGTCGTATAGCAGACTCTGCTCATTTGTGCCGTGGACTCTGATCTCTCGGGCATAAGAGATCAGGGGTTCAACGACAAGGCGATGAGGCGGCAAGCGTTTGCCGACGTCAGCTCCAAACGGGCACTCGTGGTACACTCCCATATGGAATGCCCTGTTTTTTTTGAGGATATGAATGACATCTTCCATTTCTTTTTGGCTTAACAGATGGGTTGATCAAACAAAATCATAGTTACGTCACCCTCGATAGCGGTTGGTGATGGGCATACGGCGGTCGCGGCCGAAGGCTTTGGGTGTAATCTTGATGCCGGGCGGACCTTGACGGCGTTTGTATTCGCTGAGGTCAACGAGGCGGACGGCTTTACGGACGGCGGCTTCGTCGAATCCGGCGGCGAGCATTTCAGCGACGCCCATATCTTTTTCAACGTAAGCTTCGAGAATCGGGTCGAGCACATCGTACGGCGGGAGCGAGTCGCTGTCTTTCTGGTCGGGCCTCAACTCAGCCGTCGGCGGACGGTCGATGGTGGACGGCGGAATGACAACGCCCTGCCGGTTGCGCCAGCGGCACAGATCGAACACCAGCGTTTTGGGAACGTCTTTGATGACGGCGAAGCCGCCAGCCATATCGCCGTAGAGCGTGCAGTAGCCGGTGGCGAACTCGCTCTTGTTGCCGGTGGTGAGCACCAGCCAGCCGAACTTGTTTGAGAGCGCCATAATCAGCGTGCCGCGAATCCGCGCCTGGAGATTTTCTTCGGTCAGATCCGGCTTCGCGCTATGCCAGACTTCGGCCAGCGCACCGGTGAATTTTTCGTAGATCGGGAAAATCGGAATGGTGTGGAATTCAACGCCGAGATTCGCGGCGATCAGTCCGGCGTCGGAAAGCGTTTCGTTGGATGAATACTGCGACGGCATGGTGACGGCGGCGACGCGGTCTTTGCCGAGCGCGTCAACCGCCAGCGTCAGCACCAGTGCCGAATCAATTCCGCCGCTGACGGCGACCACAGTTTTTTTGAAACCGTTCTTTTCAACGTAGTCGCGCAATCCGAGCTTCAGCGCTTCGTAAACTTCTTCGATTGGATCGAGAATTTTTGGAGGGACGCCGGCCTCGGCGTCCGTGGGCATCGAGGCCGATGCCCCTCCAATGAACAGAGTGTGTTCAGCAAAAAGCGGGGCGCGGGCGGTGACATTTCCGTCCGCATCGAAAGCGGCGCTTCCGCCGTCGAAGACTAGTTCGTCCTGTCCGCCGACCTGATTGCAGAACAGTAGCGGCGCGTTGAGTTTCCGGGCGGCGGTGGAGAAAACCGCTTCGCGCTCAAACCTCTTGCCGCGGTGGTACGGCGACGCGGAAAGATTAATCACCAGTTCCGGTTTTTCGGTGGCGAGCGCGGTGCAGGCTTCGCCGTCGGGCTGCCATGAGTCTTCGCAGATGTGGATGCCGACTTTGGTGCCGAAGGCGTCAAAGGTAAACGCTTCACGACCGGCGTCGAAAACGCGCTTTTCGTCGAAGACGCCATAGTTCGGCAAAAGCATCTTGCGGTAGATGCCGGTGATTTTTCCGCCGTGGAAAATGATGGCGGCGTTATAACGGCCGGTGCTGTCGGTCAGCGGCGCGCCGACGACGGTGTAAACCTGTTTAGGCAGATTATCCGCCAGCCGCTTAAGCTGTTTATCGCAGTCCTGAATAAACTGCGGGCGGAGGACAAGGTCTTCCGGCGGATAGCCGCACAGCGCCAGTTCCGGAAAAACGATCAATTGCGCGCCGTTCCCAGCCGCGCTCTGCGCGTCGGCGATCATGCGGTTCGCATTCTCTTCGAGCGCCCCGACGGCGGGATTCATCTGAATTAAAGCTGTCTTTAGATTATTCATGTTATTTGGCCAGCACGGCGGCGGTTTTGACAAGTGCCGGATCGGCTCCGGCGCTACCCGCCACTTTGCCTCCCGCTTTGACGCCTGCGGAAGCGACATCTCCGGCGACGCCGATCGACGTGGTGGCCACTTTTCCGACGGCTTTAATCGGCGTTGTAATCATTTTAGTACAGCCGGATGTCAGTACGACGGAAACCAGTGCTGCACAAAGCGCTTTCATTACCGCCGGTAGTTCGGTGCTTCTTTGGTGATCTTGATGTCGTGAGCGTGGGCTTCGAGTGCACCGGCGTGCGAAACGCGGACGAACTGTCCTTTTTCCTGCAGCTCATGCACGGTGCGGCATCCGCAGTAGCCGAGGCTGGCCTGCAGGCCGCCGCTGTACTGCTTGAGCATTTTGCTGACAGCACCGGCGTAAGGAACGACGCCTTCAATACCCTGCGGAACGAGATCGTCGTCGCCGGCATCTTTCTGTCCGTAACGCTGGCGGGAGCCTTCGCGCGACTTCATAGCGTCGAGACTGCCCATGCCGCGATAAACGACAAACTGGCGGCCTTCGTAGAGAATTTTTTCGCCCGGGCTTTCGTCGGTACCGGCGAGGACGGAACCCATCATGACGCTGGATGCGCCGGCGACGAGCGCTTTGGCGATATCACCGGAATGGCGGATGCCGCCGTCGGCGATGACCGGAATAGAGCCTTCAAGAGCGGATGTGCAGTTATAAATGGCGCTGATCTGCGGAATGCCGACACCGGCGACGACGCGAGTGGTGCAGATCGAGCCGGGGCCGATACCGACTTTAACGGCATCCGCACCCGCTTTGCGCAGAGCGAGCGCCGCTTCGCCGGTGGCGATGTTGCCCGCGATGACGTCGATGCCCGGCAGATTCTTTTTCACCCACGCGGTCATTTCGATCACGCCTTTGCTGTGGCCGTGGGCCGTATCGACAACCAGCACGTCTACTTCGGCGCCGGCGAGGGCTTCGGCGCGAACGTAGTCGCCGGGGCCGATGCCAGCGGCGGCGCGCAGGCGGTACTGTTCGTCACGGTTATAGAGCGGGCGGGTGTTTTCGATAAGGTCGGCGACGTCGGTGTAGCTGTAGAGGCCGATCAGTTTGCCGTTTTTGACCAGCGGCAGTTTACCGATCTTGTTGGCCTTCATGAGCTCGTAGGCCTGTCGCAGGTCGGTGCCTTCCGCCGCGGTGATGACATCCTTTGTCATGATGTCGCCGGCGCGGACGTTGTTGCTGGCGGCATATTTCATGTCTTTGGTTGTCAAAATGCCTGCGAGGTTACCGTTGTCGTCCATGACCGGGAACCCGCTGAAGCTGTAGCCTTTTTCAAGCCGGTGCTGCTGAATCTGGGCCAAGGTCTGGTTGATATTAAAGGTGACCGGCTTGCCGATCAGACCATTGAGATAATGTTTGACCCGAGATACGTCGGCGGCCTGTCGTTCCGGCTCGAGATTTTTGTGAATTACGCCGATGCCGCCATGTAACGCCATCGCAATCGCCATGTCGGCTTCGGTGACGGTGTCCATTGCCGCGCTGAGGAAAGGAATGTTGAGTTTGATGTTGGTAGTCAGGCGGGTGGTGATATCGGCTTCGCCAGGGAGAAAATCGGCGTATTGGGTGATCAGTGAAACGTCGTCGAATGTGAGCCCTTCAAAAGGAAAGGCGCTCATGAATTTATCGATATGCTTATTGTGGCTCATGGAATGTGTCCTTTTGCCGCAACAGCTTGGAGACTGGGGGCGGTGTAGTCAATAATGTTTTATGATTCGCAACACCGGCGCGGCTCCGGCAAGCGTCGCTGTGCCGCTCGGCGGAACGTTTGACGCGCCGATCGTTGCGGCCCTGTGATTTTTCGTAAAGGCAACCGAGCTTTCGGGTGGTGTATATTGATAGGCGGCTGTTACAGTTCGCGCCTATGAATTCATACAGCAGATCCGTCATTCCGTCTTACGTGGCTCTTCCCGGTGGTGGCGGCTTTGCGACGGTTTATGAGTTTATTTTGTTCCGCTTCCCGCGTATTGCGGAATCGGTCTGGCGTGAACGGATCGAACTCAACAAGGTGCATTTCGATGATGGCGAGCCGATCAGTTTCAGCACCCCGTATCAGGAACGTCGCCGCATCTGCTACTACCGGGAGGTTATCGACGAAATAAAGATTCCCTTTGAGGCAGAGGTACTCTTTGAGAATGAAGATTTCCTGGTGGCCGATAAACCCCATTTTCTGCCGGTTCATCCGGCGGGGGAATATGTAACCGAGACGTTGATCACACGACTGCGCACCAAATATGGATATGAAGAGCTGAGCAGTGCTCACCGGATCGACCGGTCGACAGCCGGGTTGGTACTCTGTGTAAAAAGCCGTGCGAAGCGCGGTTTATATCATCAGATGTTTAATGCCGGTGCGGTAAAAAAGATTTACCTCGCGGCGGGAAAGCTTCCGGCGGAAACCGGCCGGACTCACTGGCATATTAAGGCGCAAATGGAACCCCTCGACCATTTCCGTATGCAGATTATTCCGGGCGGGCCGGTCAATTCGGAGAGCATCATTGACCTTATCGAACGCCGCAACGAAATTGGATTGTTCCGCCTGCAGCCGGTGACGGGCAAGAAACATCAACTGCGCGTCCATCTGTGTGAAATCGGTTCGCCTATCATCGACGACCCGTTGTATTCGGATTATTCAGATATAGACGGGGATGATTATCAGCGGCCGATGCAGCTGCTGGCTCAGCGCCTTGAATTCGCCGATCCGGTTACGGGGAAACAAATGGAGTTCAAGAGCAAGCGATCACTCCGCCTGTTCTCTGAATTTGAGAGTTTTGTAGCCGAAGTGTCAGGGAGCTGGTAGCTTTTGCCGCATGTTAATTGTTCAGTCCAAAAGTACGGACGTGTACCGCAATCTGGCGGTGGAAGAGTGGCTGCTCGACCACGCTGCGGAGCGCGGGCCGATTCTATTTCTGTGTATCAACTCGCCGTGCGTGGTGATTGGTAAAAACCAGAATCCGTGGCGCGAATGCCGGTTGTCACTAATGGAAAAAGAGAACGCATCGCTGGCACGGCGTATTTCCGGCGGCGGCGCGGTTTATCACGACGAAGGAAACCTCAACGTCGGTATCATCGTGCCGCGGACGGAATACCGCGAAGAAAAACAGTACGAGCTGATTTTCCAAGCACTGGAAAAGTTCGGCGTCAACGCGGTCAAGCTTCGGAAGAACTCGCTGGCGGTGGACGGGAAAAAGTTTTCCGGGCAGGCTTTTAGTTTTCGCGGACAGCATGTTTTGCATCACGGCACGCTACTGGTGAACAGCAACCTCGACCGGCTGGGCCGTTACCTTGGTTCCGAATTCGACGGCATCGAAACCAAAGCCGTCGCCTCCGTTCCGGCGGAAGTAGCCAACCTTTCGTCGTTCGCGCCGGGGCTGACGGTTGAAAAGCTCTCCGCCTCGCTGATTGAAACGTTCAGGGAAAAGTACAAAGAAGGAATGGTGGAATATTGGAACGATGGAATGGTTCCGGAGGCGGAGCTTCTTCCAATCGCTGGGAAGATTTCTTCTAAGGATTGGATGCTTGGCCACACTCCGCGTTTTCAGGTGACTATCGACAGCCAGGCGCTCGAAGTTGAAAAAGGTCGCATCATAAACTTCGATGGCGCACCGTTATTTGAGGAGTGGATGAAAAAATGAATGTTGACGGGAAGCATTATCGGACGGTTTGGATCAAGTCGGACGATCCTTCGGTGATACAGGTGATCGACCAGCGACAGCTTCCGCATGAGTTTGCAGTGCTGGATTTGAAAACCGTGCCGGACTTTGAACTGGCCATCAAAGACATGGTTGTACGCGGTGCCGGGCTGATTGGTGCGACAGCGGGTTACGGCATGTATGTCGCCGCGTTGACTGCACCTCGCAGCAATTTTGAATTATTCGTTCGGAATGCCGGGGAAGTTCTCATTGCTACGAGGCCGACGGCTTCAAATCTGGCTTGGGCGGTGAAACGCCAGCTGGCCGCCATGGCGCAGGCAGAAACCATATCCGGGAAAATTGAAGCAGCTTTCCTAACGGCTTGCGCCATTGCAGACGAAGATGCCGCATTCTGCCGCCGCATCGGCGAGCATGGATTGAATCTGATCCGCGAAGTCAGTGCTGCAAAAAACGGAGCGCCAGTGAATATTCTTACGCACTGCAATGCCGGCTGGTTGGCGTTTGTCGATTACGGTTCTGCGACGGCACCGATCTATGCCGCGCAGGAAGCCGGGATCAAGGTTCATGTCTGGGTGGATGAGACGCGTCCGCGCAGTCAGGGCACCGGGCTGACGGCGTGGGAGTTGGGGCGGCAGGGCGTGGATCATCACTTGATTGTGGATAATGCCGGCGGGCATCTGATGCAGCATGGATTGGTTGATATGGTGATAGTTGGCACGGATCGCACCACGCGCAACGGAGATGTCGCCAATAAAATCGGGACCTATTTGAAAGCACTGGCCGCCGCCGATAACGGCATTCCGTTTTACGTTGCCTTGCCTTCTTCAACCTTTGATTTCGAAATGGACGACGGTCTTCGGCAGATTCCGATTGAAGAACGCAGTGCCCGGGAGGTTCGTTATGTTTCCGGCAAGACGGCGGATGGCTGTGTGGCGGAGGTTCTGGTGTGCCCGGAGGACACTCCGGCTAAAAATTATGGATTTGATGTTACCCCGGCGCGGCTGGTTACCCGGCTCATTTGTGAGCGCGGGATTTGCGCCGCCACGGAGCAGGGAATACTCGATCTTTTTCCCGAACACAGGAGACCGGCATGAACGAAGGCTATACCAAATTCGCAGTGCATTTGACGGAAGGCGGTCTGCCTGCCAATCCGGAGCTGTGCCGTTTAAATGAAGTCCGAACCGAACTGCACGATTTGGGGCTGATTGGTGTGCTGCCCGGCGGCGTTGGATACGGCAATGTCAGTGTGCGCTTAGACGGATCAGAAAAATTTATCATCAGTGGAACTGCCACGGGTTCCAAACGTACGCTCGCGTTGACGGACTACTGTCTGGTCGATTCGTTTGATGTTCGCCGGAATGAAGTTTTTTGTACCGGTCGGATCCAGGCGTCGTCAGAGTCCATGAGTCATGGGTCGGTCTATCAGGCTAACCCGGCCATTACCTGTGTAACCCATATCCACAGTCAGGCTATTTTCCGCTTCATGCTAGCGAATGGATATCCGCGAACTTCCGAACGGGCGGCTTATGGCACGCCGGAAATTGCGGAGGAAACGGTGCGACTGGTTTGCGAGGCAGGTGCGGCGCGAGGCGTTTTTGTCATGGCGGGACATGAGGATGGTGTTATCGCCTACGGGGACGATATTGAGTCTGCCAGAAAGTTCTTGCTGGAGATTCACCGCAAAGTAACGGAGTGACTTTTAACGGTCAGATGCACGCCGTTCTTAGAAGAGTGGTTGAAAGGAATTTAAATATGAGACGAATTGCAGAAGCGTTGGTTATGTCTGCGGCGGTGGCCGGGGCGGTTCAGGCGGGAACGTCCGCGAAGCCGAATATTCTGGTGATTCTGGCCGACGATCTGGGCTACTCGGACATCGGCTGTTACGGATCGGAAATTCCAACGCCGAATCTGGACAAGCTGGCGACCAACGGCATCCGTTACACGCAGATGTACAACACCTCGAAGTGCTTTCCGTCGCGCGCCTGTTTGCTGACCGGCAATTATTTCCAGCATACCAATGTGAAGTTCAACAATGCCGCCACGGCGGGCGAAGTGCTGCGTCCGGCGGGCTACAGCACCTGGTGGGTCGGCAAAAACCACGCCGATTTCAATCCGTACGACCGCGGCTTCGACCATTTTTCCGGATTTCTCGGCGGCGCGATCAACTATTATTTTCCCGGCGGAAAAGATCAGAACGGCAAGCCGGTTGCCGGAGCGATTTACAAATGGGCTTTTGATGAAAAAGTGGTTAACCCGTTCATGCCGGAAAAACCGTTTTACTCCACAGACACTTTTACCGACTGGGCTTTGGAGTGGCTGAAGGCATCCGGCGGTTCGGGCAAACCATGGTTTCTCTATGTCGCCTACAACGCGCCGCACTGGCCGCTTCAGGCGCATCCCGAAGACATCGCGAAATTTAAAGGGGTTTATGACAAAGGGTACGACGCCATTCAGAATACGCGCTATCAGCGTCAGCTTGCGAGCGGACTGTTAGACGCCGCGACCGCGCCGCTCAGTGCGCCGGACCGGGAGCAGTGGGACGCGCTTCCCGCAGAGAAGCAAAAGCAGGAAGCTCAGCGGATGGAGATTTATGCCGCCATGATCCACACGCTGGACCGGAATGTCGGACGCCTCGTTACGGCACTTAAAGAATCGGGACAGCTCGACAACACGCTCATCCTTTTCCTCAGCGATAACGGTGCCGCCGCCGAAGACACCGAAGATGACCATGCTGATCCGGCGGCTGTCCGGGGATCGGGCAACTCGTTCGACTCCATACACGGATCGTGGGCCAATGTCTGCAACACGCCGCTGCGTAAATGGAAATTATGCAGTTACGAAGGCGGCATTAACACGCCGATGATTGCTCACTGGCCCAAAGGAATCGGCAAGCCCGGTTCGATCTGCCGCGAAACCTGCCACCTGATCGACCTGCTTCCGACCTGGATGGAACTCGCGAACGCTCCGTTCCCCGGTGAATCGAAGCAAACGGATATTCCGCCGCTGGAAGGCGTCAGTCTGGCTCCCACATTCCGCGGAGAAGCTGTCAAACGGAGCGCCCCGCTGTTTTTTGAATTCGGAATGGGCCGGGCTGTTCGGGACGGAAACTGGAAATTAATCCGGCAGGGCAAATCGGCTTCCTGGGAGCTGTACGATATGGCTGCCAACCGCACCGAAACAAAAGATCTCGCCAGCCAGCAGCCCGAACGCGTTCAGGAAATGACCGCCGAATGGGAAGCCTGGTATAAGCGTTGCACCGGACAGGACTACGGCACAAAGCGGAAGAAAAAGTAAGGCTACTCAGGGGTCTGCGGTCTATTTCTCTCTGTTCGCTTGCGGAAGGCGGGCGGAATGTTTAACACTCTCCGATCTCTTAACCGGAAGGGCGCGCATGCAAACATTTGAAAAGCTAATACGGGGTATGCACTTTACTCAACCGACCGCAACAGGTAGTTTTTCGGCATGGGTAATTTGAGACAGCCTGCTTCCGGAATTGATTATCCGGCGACATTCCAAGAATTCGATGATTGGTTTTCT
>Ga0247839_1000979_pt1 | contig 49957 bp, 44 predicted proteins | sample LaCruzMarch2015__6_FD_192405 | JGI IMG/M metagenome (GOLD analysis project Ga0247839, IMG submission 192405) | Freshwater microbial communities from meromictic Lake La Cruz, Castile-La Mancha, Spain - LaCruzMarch2015_16m | ecosystem: Environmental > Aquatic > Freshwater > Lake | place: Spain... | reverse complement strand
ATCACCAAGCCCTTGGCCATCGCCGCCTTCGCGGCGGTGAGTCTGGCCGGACTCTTCCACTACATCACCAAAGGTCCCAATGAGGTCTCCAAAGAGACCGAGAAGGAGGTCGAATAATGCAACGCGATCCGCGCGATCTGATCCGTTACACCCCGAGCGAGCGCCTGAACCACTGGATTGTCGGTATCAGCTTCATTCTGCTTGGGCTCTCGGGGCTGGCCCTGTTCCATCCGGCCTTCTGGCCCTTCACCCTGCTCTTCGGCGGGGGGACCTGGACGCGCATCATTCACCCCTATCTGGGGGTACTGATGGCCCTGGCCTATGTGATCATGCTGATCCGCTTCACCCGCCTCAACCTCATGACCGCGGCCGATTGGCAATGGCTCAAGCGCATCCGTGAGATGGTGGATGGAGATGACCACAACATGCCCGAGCAGGGCAAATACAACGGCGGCCAGAAGATCCTCTTCTGGCTGCTCTTCTGGTGCATGCTCCTGCTCATCCTCTCCGGCATCCCCTTATGGCGCACCTGGTTCAGCTTCCCGGTGGAGTGGGTGCGGCTGGCCGCCGTGATCCATTCCGGCAGTGCCGCGGTGATGATCGGCCTGATCATGGTTCACGTTTACGCTGCCATCTGGACAAAGGGCACCATCCGCGCCATGTGGTACGGCACCGTAACCCGCGCCTGGGCCAAGCAGCATCATCGGGCTTGGTATAAGGAGGCGACGAAAGAGGGATGAGGATGCTTGCCTCGATCAAGATTCCGGCCACTTGGGCTCGCCGGGTGCGTCGTCAGGCCATCCTGGCCTGACACTGTCAGGGCTGGAAGCCCTGACTACGCACGCCACTGGCAGGGATTACGATCAAGGCCAGGATGCGAGATATAGCCATCGGACGTGATAACCGGACGTAGGGGCGGGTTTCAAACCCGCCCCTACACCAAGGCTCTATCCGGATATCAGGTACGAAGGCTATATCGGCGAAGCCAGAGATGGCGGATCTGCCGAATCTAAGACGGTCTCTTGCTTGGATTCTGACGATTGTCGAAGACGGAGTGCACGATAATCTCATCGTCTTCGATCGTGTAGAAAATCGAAAATGGAAACCGGCGAACCACGCAGCAACGAAAGCAAGAATAGCGAATCGGGTACATACTCGGGCTGTCCCGCATCAATGCGATGGCGGTTTCGACACAATCAAGGAACTCCAACCCCAAGCCCCGGCGTTGCCGCTCATACCATGCCAAGGCCAGATCAATGTCGTCTCTGGCGCCGGCAGTGTAACGCAGTTTCATTTGTACTTGTCGCGGAGTCCGTCATGCACCGCTTGCCAGTCATGGAGTTCCAGAACCCCCTGCTGGTAGTCGGTATAGCGCTTGTCCAATTCTTTTTTCTGCCACTCAGGCAGAGGAAGATCGGGACCGCTTGCCGCGATCGAATCCCAGATGTCTTCAACCAGCAGCAATTTTTCGGATAGACTCAATTCGCTGATCTTCTGCTTGATCTCTTCCGGTCTCATAACAACTCCTCCTTCTTGGAGAGCGGTAAACTCGATGTCGACGACGCAAGCGCCAGACAAACCGCCAGGCTGGCGAGAGTCGATCAGATGCGGGCGCAACTGTCAAGCAGTTGCGTTCGCGTTGAAGTCTTTGTGATCTTTGTGTCTTTGTGAGAGAACATCTCTTTCTTGGGATTACAGATACCCGCCATGCCCAGCCCCATCCTCCAACCCGGCCAACTCGAACCCGCGGCCGGGGTCTTCCCGACTCTGCGCCTGCCCGCGCCGGGACTCTTTGCCGGCCGTGCGCACCGCCTCCGCACCTTGGCTCCCGGCCACGCCCTGGAGCCCTTCCTGCGCTTTGCGGCCGACCTGGCGGAGTGCCAGGAACGCCTGTGGGAAGAACTGGCACCCGACCCCCTACCGGCAGACGCACTGCTCGCGCGCTGCCGGGAGGCGGCCATGCCCCCGCTGGCCGCCCCCTCCTGGTGGCCCAGTCCCGCCTGGCGTGAGTTGGTCCGTCGGCTCGCCGCGGAACTGGCGCCCCAGGCACCGGACCCCGCGGCCTTCAGTCGGCTGACCGGGGCTGATAACGACTGGCTGGAGGCTCAGGCTCACGCACTCCTGACCGGTGACGGCAGCGCGCTGGACCTGGCCGCGGCCCCGCTGATCGGTGCCGCGCTGCAAGTCTGCTGGACGGCGGCCGCGGCCCGGCTGGACCCGGACGTCATCGCCCCGCCCGGCCTGGGCCACACCCAGCCGGGGGTCTGCCCGGTGTGCGGCTCGCCGCCGGTAGCCGCCGTCCAGCGGATCGGCGGGGCGGTGGACGGGCTGCGCTATCTGCACTGCGGACTCTGTGCCGGCGAATGGCACGTGGTCAGGGCCAAATGCAGCCTGTGCGATAACAGCCGCGGCGTGGCTTATCTCAGTCTGACCGCGTGCGCCGCCGAGGACGCGACTAAAGGCCCCCAACCCGCGGTGCAGGCCGAGACCTGCCCGGAATGCCGCGGCTACCTCAAGCTCTGCCGACTGGATCGGGACCCGCACCTCGACCCCTGGGCCGACGATCTGGCGACCCTGGCCCTGGATCTCCTGGTCGACCAGGAGGGTTTCGAGCGGGCCGGACTCAATTTCCTGCTGCTGCAAGGGGGAACGGCAACGCCCGGATGATCCGCGGACAGCGAATCTGTGCTTGGCTTCCGGTTCCGAAAAACCCGTCAACGACAACCATAAGGATCGTCTATCGTGCATAGCGTCCTCCCCCGACCACCCTCGGTCGATCGCATCCTCGGGTGGCCGACCCTGGCGCCGCTGGTGCTCGAATATGGCCGCCAGCCGGTACTCACCGCGGTGCGCGGGCTGCTCGATGACCTGCGGGGGCGCATCGCGGCCGGGGAGGCGATCGGTGACCCATTCGCCGAACCCCGGATCGCCGCCGGGCTCGCCGAACGTCTGGCCCGGTCGGAGGCACCCCGGCTGCGGCGGGTCTTCAACCTGACCGGCACTGTTTTGCACACCAACTTGGGCCGAGCCCCCCTGCCGGAAGAGGCCGTGGCCGCCCTTACCATGGCCGCCCGGGAACCCTGTGCCCTGGAATATGACCTGGCGGGCGGCGCCCGCGGCGACCGGGACAGCCTGGTGGAGGGCTGGATCAAGGATCTGACCGGGGCGCAAGCCGCGACCGTGGTGAACAACAACGCCGCCGCGGTCTTTCTGCTGCTCAATACCTTGGCCCTACGCAAGGAGGTGCTGGTTTCCAGGGGCGAACTGGTGGAGATCGGCGGCGCCTTCCGGGTCCCGGACATCATGTCGCGGGCCGGCGCGCGCCTGAAGGAGGTCGGCACCACCAACCGCACCCATGCCCGCGACTTCGCGGAGGCCATTGGACCGCGCACCGGGCTGGTGATGAAGGTCCACACCAGTAACTATGCCATCCAGGGCTTCACCGCCGCGGTCCCGGAGCGGGAACTGGCGGGGCTCGCCCATGACCGCGGGCTGCCCCTGGTGGTGGACCTGGGCAGCGGCACCCTGGTGGACCTGAGCCCGTACGGCCTGCCGCACGAACCCACGCCCCAGGAGACCCTGGCCAACGGGGCGGATCTGGTGACCTTCAGCGGGGACAAGCTCCTGGGCGGACCCCAGGCCGGTATCCTGGCGGGCCGTGCCGACCTGATCGCCCGCATCAAGAAGAACCCCTTGAAGCGTGCCCTGCGCCTGGGCAAGCTCACCCTGGCCGCCCTGGAGGCGGTGCTGCGCCTGTATCGGGACCCGGAGCGACTGACCGAACGTCTGCCGACCCTGCGTCTCCTCACCCGCCCGGCCACTGAGATCGCGGCCCTGGCGACCGACCTGATGCCGGCCCTGGCGCAGGCCCTGGCGGGCTGGCCGGTGACGGTCGGCACCGCCCCGGTGCAAAGCCAGATCGGCAGCGGCTCATTGCCGGTCGACCGGCTGCCCAGCCATGCTCTGGTGATACGGCCCAATGGCCGACGCGGCGGCCTGCTGCGCGAGCTGGCGACGGCCCTGCGGCAGCTCCCCATCCCGGTCATCGGCCGCATCGCCGATGGCGCCCTGTGGCTCGACCTGCGGTGCCTGGAAGACCCGGAGACCTTCCGCGGCCAACTCGCTATCCTGGCGCACCGCGCGGTGCCCGCGTGATCATCGGCACCGCCGGCCACATCGACCACGGCAAGACCGCCCTGGTCCGCGCGCTCACCGGGGTGGATACGGACCGTCTACCGGAGGAAAAGGCCCGCGGCATCACCCTGGACCTGGGCTATGCCTACCAGCCCATCGCCTCCGGTGCCGTCCTGGGCTACGTGGACGTGCCGGGTCACGAGCGCCTGGTGCACACCATGGTCGCCGGGGCCACCGGGATCGATTGTGTCATCCTGGTGGTCGCGGCGGACGACGGACCCATGCCCCAGACCCGAGAGCACCTCCAGGTGCTGGATTTGCTGGGCCTGGACCGCGGGCTGGTGGCCCTGACCAAGATCGACCGGGTCTCGCCCGAGCGCGTCGCCCAAGTCGAGAACGACATCCGCGCCCTGCTGCACGGGACCGGGCTGGCAGCAGCGCCCGTTGTTCCGGTCAATGCGCTGAGCGGTGAAGGCATTCCGGCGCTGCAACTGCACCTGGAAGCCATCGCGGCCCGGCTTCCGCCCCGGCGCGTCGGCGGACGCTTCCGGCTCGCGGTCGACCGCAGCTTCAGCATCGCCGGTGCCGGCACCGTGGTGACCGGCCTGGTGCTGGACGGCCGGGTGCAGGTGGGTGACCGTCTGCTGGTCTCACCCGCGGGCCTGCCAGTGCGGGTGCGCGGCATCCATGCCCAGAATCAGTCGGCGCAGCAGGGTCTGGCCGGCCAACGGTGCGCGCTGAACCTGGCCGATCTGCATCGCGAGGCGGTCGGCCGCGGCGACCTGGTGCTCGACCCCGACCTGCATCTGCCCACCCGCCGACTGGACGTGCAGGTGCGGGTCCTGGGCACCGAGGCCGGTCCGCTCAAGCACTGGATCCCGGTCCACTGCCACCTGGGCGCCGCCCATGGCACCGGTCGGCTGGCCGTGCTGGACGGGGAAGCGATCGCGCCTGGCACCGCGGGTCTGGCCCAACTGGTGCTGGACGCGGACCTGGCGGCCGTGCGCGGTGATCGCTTCATCCTGCGCGACCAATCCGCCCGCCGCACCCTCGCTGGCGGCTGGGTGCTGGACCCGGAGCCGCCCGCCCGCGGCCGGCGCCGCCCGGCCCGGCTCGCCCTGTTGGCCGCGCTGGCGGAACCGGACACCTTGACCGCGGCCGTTGCGGCACTGGAACTGGCGGCGCAAGGACTGGACCTGGATCGGTTGAGGCGCCGGTGGAACCTGGACCAGGCAACCACCTCGGCCATCCTAGACCGGCCCGGTTGCGTGCGGATCGACACGGCTGCTGGGCCGCTGCTGTTCGCCCAGCCGCATTGGCAGGCCCTGGCGCAGCGAGTAATCGATGCGCTGCGCGCCGCCCATCAGGAGCACCCGGACCAGCTCGGTCCCGACCGGGAACGCCTGCGCCGCATCGCCGGCCCGGCCATGACCCGGCCGGCCTTCGGCGCCTTGCTCGACACCTTGGCCGCTCAAGGAGCGATTGTGCGCGCCGGCCCCTGGATTCACCTGCCGGGCCATGCGGTGCGGCTCGCGGAGAGCGATGAGCACCTGTGGCGGGACGAGATCAGCCCCTTGCTGAACGCCAAACCCTTCGACCCGCCCCGGATCCGGGACCTGGCCCGCGCCCTGGATCAGGACGAAGACAGCATCCGCCAACTGCTCAAACGCCTGGCCGCCATGGGCGAGGTCGAGCGGGTCGCCCACGATCATTACTTCGCCAGCGCCGCGGTCGCCGACCTCGCGGCCATTGCCCTGCGTTTGAGCGAGCGCGCCGGTGAGGCGCGCGCCGCGGAATTCCGCGATGCCATCGGGACCGGCCGTAAGCTGGCCATCCAAATCCTGGAGTATTTCGACCGAATCGGATACTCGCGCCGCATCGGTGACGGTCACCGCGTTTTCCGCGACAGCCTGCTGGCCCGCTAGCGCAAAGGGCCGCGGCGGGCGCGCTGGCGCAGCGCCCGTCGGACCGTTGTCAAACAGCCGGGTTGGATATAGTCTGCGGATAGAAATCCACGTTCACGACGGTCCCAAAGACTCGCCTTGCATCGGCGGAGAAGACGCAAACGACCATGAACATCGAATCACTGAAAAACACCCTCAAACGCGAGTTACCCGAGTGGCTGCGGCAAGACGCGGATTTTCGCGCCTATGTCCTGGACCTGACGCGCCAGCAGTATGCCGACCGCGCCCAGACCGAGGATCGGTTCGACCGGCTATTGACTGAGTTGCGCCAGGATCGCGAGGACCAGAACCGCAAGTGGGACGAGCAAGACCGCAAGTGGGACGAGCAAAATCGCAAGTGGGACGAGCAAAATCGTAAATCGGACTCCATGCTGGCGGAGATGCGCGCGGAGTTCCTCCGGGTCCACGCCGAGCTCAAGGCCCAAAACGACAAGCACGAGCGCAGCATCGGCGCCTTGGGCGCACGCTGGGGGATGCAATCGGAGCAGGCCTTCCGGGACGCCCTGGCCGGCATCCTGGAGAAGAATTTCGATGTCCAGGTACTCAACGTCAACGAGTTCGACGACCAAGGAACCGTATTCGGCCGCCCGGAGCAGGTCGAGTTGGATGTCATCATCAAGAACGGCCTGCTGATCATCTGTGAGTTGAAATCGTCCATCGACAAGGCCGGCATGTACATTTTCGAGCGCAAGGCGCGTTTCTATGAGCAGCGCCACCAGCGCACTGCCAACCGGCTCATTGTCATCTCACCGATGATCGACCCGCGGGCCCGCAAGGTCGCCGAGAAGCTCGGTATCGAGACCTATGGAGATTCCATCAACGTCGAGCGCCTCTAACCGCTGGACCCGCGTTTTGCCCAGGGCACAAGGCCCCGGCATGTGAGGCCTCACCGATCGGACTCGGTCCGGGTAACAAAGGGGTTCGCTCACCGATTCGTGTCGGTGCGACGGAACGGTTTCGAACCCCTTCGCCAAACTGAAACGGTACTGTCCCGGTACCGCAACACCGGCGTGCGATGATCGCGCATCCTGACCGTCAAGTGTTCGGCGCTCGCCCTTCCCCATGTCACTTGAGCACAGCTCGGCGTTGCACTCCAGCCTCCCTGCCTGGCAGGACCTGCGCCCGCGCGACCTGTGGCGCTTGCCACTGGACGCCTTGGCGCGCCCCCTGGATCGGGTCGCCTTGCGGGCGGCGGCGGCGCTGGCGCGGCGCCAGGTCCGCACCATCGAACAGTGGGAGCGGGTGCTGCCGGACCGCGACCCGTTCATCCTCGTCGCCAACCACGGCTCGCGCCGCGAGACCGTCTATCTGACCGCGGCCCTGATGCTGGCCCGCGGCGGACGCCCGGTGCACTTCCTGGCGGACTGGAATTTCCGTCTGATCCCCGGGGTCGGCTACCTCTACGCCCGTACCGGGGCCATCACGGTGACACGCAAGGATGCCCGCCCGCGCGTCCTGAACCGGCTCAAGCCCTGGTTTCTCCATGAGACCCCCGCCCTGGAGCAGGCCCGGGCGCGGCTCCTGGCCGGCGGTTCGCTCGCCCTGTTCCCGGAGGGCACCATCAACCGCGATCCGCGCCGGTTACTGGGCGGGCGCTGCGGTGCGGCACGCCTGTCACTGGAGACCGGTGCGCCGATCCTGCCGGTGGGCATTCGCTTCCTCGGCAGTTCGGAAGGGACCGGCCGCGGCGCTTCCGGGCAGCCCATGAGCATCCATCTCGGTGCCCCGCTGATCCCCCCGCTCCGCACTGGAACGGACAGCGCAACCGGCAAGGCATCGCTCGCCGACGTGCGCGCCTGGCACGCCGAGGTCATGGCGGCCATCGCCACACTGTGCGGCAAGACCTGGTCACCGACCGCGCCGCCGAGGGCTCGGCCCGCCTGCGGACCCGTCACGTTCCCAACCATCGAACCCCGCGCCATCGGCCCAGGAGGCCCCCCGTGCTGAAAAAGCCCAAGGTCATTCGTGTCGACGACGCCCAGACCCGTCAGGATGCGCTCGCCGTCCTGCGGGCCACCTACCGGGACGAAAAGGGCTGGGTGGAACAAGCCGAGTCCCAACTGCCGGAATCGGATTTGACGAACCCACAGATCTCCTGGTTTGTCACTTACCGCGGGCGGGAGCCGGCCGGGGTGCTTCGCGTCTATTACGAGCCGCCGATCGCCCAGTATCGCGCCTACAACGTCACGCTGTTGAATCGCGAGCTGGACGTGGATCGCTTTCTGGCCACCAACCGCATCGCTGAGATCGGCCGCTTCGCCATTTGCCCGCACTACCGCCGCAACCTATTGATTTCAGTTGCCCTGATGCGCGCGGCCACCCGTGAAACGGTGGAACGGGGCTTCACCCACTACATTACCGACGTTTTCGAAGACGACGCCCACAGCCCCTACGGCTTTCATACGCGGGTCATGGGCTTCGCCCCCGTTGCCACTCACGAGCACGGCGAGCTGCACTGCAAGAGCCGCCGCATCACCCTGATCCTGGACCTGAAAGCAGCCTATAACCACCTGCGTCGTCGCCAGAACTGGATCTTCCGCTCCTTGACCGCGGACTGGGACGAGGGGCTGCATCGGCGCTTGGCGGTCTAGCCGGGACCCCTTTGCCCGGTCGCGCAAAACCGCGCCCGGCTCGGTATGCGATGTTTTTCGATGAGATCAGCCCCGGCCGACTCGACCATTGCCGGAACTGGCGCGGTTTACCATTCTAAAACGGCGGCAGCCGCCGAGCAGCGGCCCATTCTGCCCTTGCACTGCGCCCCATCCTGTGGCATTTCTTCGATGACCGGGTCGCCGCGGCGCTCCGGACAACAGTGCTTCTGGAAGGGCGTCGCTATCCGGTGAGGCGGCCGGACTTCAAATCCGGTTGGGGCCGTCAGGCGGTCCTGGGTGGGTTCGACTCCCACGCCCTTCCGCCAATGACTTGCGATTGAACTCGTTCAAGAGAAACTGACCCTTGCCTGTAATCTTCATGGCCCGTCAGGTTTTTTTCCCAAGACATCGGCCTGGGAGAACCTGGAGAGGACCCTGCCCGGGTGCTTTGCGGATAGCATCTGGGCGCACCTGGCCGGGACTGCGAGCGCCGTTCCCGGCGGGCGCCCATCGGCAGATCGCCGTGAAGGTCATCGATGAGCGAGGCAACGAGTTGATGGTGGTCAAGCCGCTGGGCGGTTGATCGATCACAGGCGATTCCGGAGCGACCGAAATGATCGTGAGAGTGTCATTGAACGAGGCACAGGCCCGACTCTCAGAGTTGGTGAAAGGGCTCGCGAGCGGTGACGAGGTGCTGATCACCGACGGCGACGAGCCGGTCGCGCGGCTGGTCGGTCAGGGTCGCAGGACGGACCGCACGCGCCAGCCCGGGAGCGCTAAGGGTAAGCTGCGCATCCTGGTCGAAGACGATGCGCATTTGGACGACTTCAAGGGCTACATGCCGTGAGAGTGCTTCTCGACACCCATGCGCTGCTGTGGTTCCTGCTGGACGACCCCAGGCTGTCGCGGGTAGCCCGGGATCTGATTGCGAACGCGCAGAACCGCCCGGAGGTCAGTCCGGCTTCTTACTGGGAGATCGCCATCAAGATCAGTCTCGGGAAGTACGAACTGCCGGAACCCCTTGGGGCCTTCGTGGATCGCGAGCTGGCAGACAACGATATCCGCATTCTGCCGATCCTCCCACGGCACGCCGCGGAGCTGACCGACCTTCCGTTTCACCGCCGCGACCCATTCGACCGCCTGATCATTGCCCAGGCCATGGTCGAAGATATTCCTGTGGTCAGCACTGATCCCCTGTTTGATCCGTATCCGGTGCGCCGCATATGGAAGCGGCGGGCAAGCGAGACGCCCTAAAGCCCTATTTTCTTTGCTGCGGTTTGTTGTAGACTTTTGAATCTGTAGGACTTCGAATCCGGTTGGGGCCGTCAGGCGGTCCTGGGTGGGTTCGACTCCCACGCCCTTCCGCCAATGACTTACGTTTCGCTACCGCCTGCCGTGAAGCGCTGTCCTGGCCCCGTGGCGGGTCGTTCTATAATCCGCACTCCCTACGACTGATCGAGACGCCGGCGCAGCCGATTGAGAACAATCAAGACCATGCGTATCGACCACGTCCGCCTCAAGAATTGGCTGAACTTCCGCAAAGTCGACGCCGCGCTGGCCGAGACCACATACCTCATCGGCCCGAATGCCTCCGGCAAGTCCAATTTCCTGGACGTATTTCGCTTTCTGCGTACAGTGACGGACAGTTCCGACGGCGGCATGCAAAGGGCGGTCGCGGAGCGGGGCGGGGCGGGATCAAGAAACTGCGCTGTCTCCAGGCGCGGCAAGACACCGAGGTGCGGATCGAGGTCCGGCTTTCCGGGAGCACCGCAGAAGACGAGCGCGGCGTTTGGCTTTATGTGCTCGGATTCAAGAGCGAGGGCACAGGGCGACAGCGCCCGATGGTCCATGAGGAGCGGGTCGAACGCGACGGCATCTGTCTCTTGAGCCGTCCGGACGAGCACGACAGCGGGGACAAGGAACGCTTGACCCAGAGCCACCTGGAGCAGGTCAATGCCAATGTCGAATTCCGACCGTTTCAACCGGGACGAGATGACCGGACTGCCCCATATGGAGGCGCGATACGCCCACTGGCGCCCTCAGGGCGCCTGGCACCGGGAGGATCAATTCTCGGACGGAACCCTGCGCCTCATCGCCCTGCTGTGGTCGCTGTTGGAAGGGGACTCCCTGTTGCTGTTGGAGGAGCCGGAGTTGTCGCTGAACGATGCGGTCGTGCGACAGATCCCGCTGATGATCGATCGCATCAAGCGCCAGGCAAAGTATCGCCGACAGACCTTGATCACCACCCACAGTGAGGCAATGCTGAGCAACGCCATCCTGCTGGTCATACCCACCGACGACGGTTCCCAGATCCGCGGCGCGACCGGCGAGGAAATGGCGATGATCGAAACCGGGCTATCCCCGGCCGACGTCTTGTTACCCAAGGCGCGCCCGCAGGGTATAGATGGGCTTGGCCTGTTCCAGTGACCGTGTTCGCCGTCGCCACGGAGGACGCACTGAGCGAGGCGGTTGCCGAGACCCTGCTGCAACAGGTCGGAGGGCATGTGGTGCACCAACGCCTGCGCCGCGGTGGTTTCGGTTACCTGAAGTAGCGGACTGAAGTTTCCTACTTTTAATTAATGAGAAATACACAGTATGCAGCGCGAAAATCGTCCACGTATCGCGTCGTCCTTTAGTGGTAGCTAATATACTATATCAGCCGCTCGACGGCCTCGCTGGTGGCGCGGAATAGCGGCCTATTGCGATGACATTTCAGTGACTTAACGGTGAATGCGGACTCTATTCAGGGTATAATCGAAGGTGCCTAAACCGTTGATTAAAAACTAAACGAGCCCGCATTCCATGTCGATCTTACCCGCTCTCGCCGTGCAGTTCCAAGCCCTCTTTCCGGCGACCGCGCATGGCCAGCGGCGCAGTCGCTGGTTCATCTTGACACTCCAGGCGATCCTGGTGCCGATCACCGCCTCGCGCACCTCCAACTTGCTGCGGGCGATTGCCACCTTGTTTGGCGTGGTGATCGCCCAGTCGCGGTACTACACGTTCATGGCGTCGGTGAAACTGCCCTGGACGCGGGTCTGGGAGATGCTGTGGCGGGCCATCCCCGACCCGCTGACGGGGGGACGCTTGCTGCTGGCGCTGGATGATTCGCTCAACCCGAAGACGGGGCGCAAGGTGTTTGGCTGCCAGACCACCTTTGACCACGCGGCCAAGGCGAATCAGAGTCGGTATCCCTGGGCGCAGACCATTGTGACGGTGGTCCTGCTGAAGGTGATTCACGGCCGGTGGAGTGGCGTGCCGTTGGCCTTCGCGTTCTATTTGCGCCGGATCACGCTGCGCGCTCACTGCATTCGCGTGCGCGGCGACGCCGTGCGTTTTCAGACCAAGTTGGCCCAGGCGGTCGCGTTGATCGAGCGGATCGGGGCGGTCTTCCCCACCGTCCCGGTGCTGGTGGTGTGCGACAGTTGGTTCGGGAACAAGGGGTTGTTCAAGCCGTTACGGCAGGCGTTGGGACCGCGCGCGCAGTTGCTGTCGCGCCTGCGCACCAATGCGGCACTCTATGATCTGCCGACCCCCACGCCTGGGCGTGGGGGGCGTCCGCGCACGTATGGGGAGCGCTTGGGCAACGCGGAGTCGTTGGCGGCCACGCTGAAGCCGAGTGCGCAGGCGTATACCTTGAACCTGTATGGCAAGCTGCGCACGGTCATGGCGACCGACCGCGTGGTGATGCTCAAGACCCTGCGGTGCCGGGTGCGCGTGGTGTGGGTGTTCCGCACCACCCAATGGGTCGCCGGACCTCTCCGTTGCGCAGATTATTGAATATTATGGCGCGCGCTGGAAAATTGAAGCCGGATTTCGCGAGATCAAGCAGGAGATCGGCAGCGCCGAGACGCAAACCCGCAACCCCGATGCCGTGACCAATCATCTGAATTTCTGCATGGCGGCGACCGCCATCACCTGGATCTACGGCGCCCATCTGGAGCACGCGCCGCCGCGCCGGTATTCGACCACGAAGCGCACCGAATACGCCTTCGCCGACCTGCGGCGCCGGCTCGCACAGGACCTCGGCGGGGAGGGTTTTGGTAGTGATTGCGGGGGGGGCTAACAAACCGACGCAAAATCCCCTGATTGCTGCGGTAATGCGGCTCGTGGCTTAATTGAAAACAGGAAACTTCAGGCAGCGGATTACCGCCTTCAATCAGATGGCGCAGCGGGTGATGCCGGTGCCGTTGCTGACCGATCTCGACCGCTCCAGTTGCCCGGCCGAACTGATTACCGCCTGATCGACGACGGTAGCGGCCTGACCCGCGGAGGAACATAATTGGATGCGCCACCCCTACGACGCGCATCTACAGCGTCACCAGAACCAACCGGGAGGATCGAAAGACATGCAAATTTCGCTGGAGATTCCCGAACCCCTTGCCGCCAAACTCGGTGCCCTGCCGGACCCGCAGCAGTTTGTCATTGGTCTGCTCACCCAGTCCCTGGATGGGGGCTTGGGCGAGGACGAATGGTGGCAATTACTGCAAGAGATTGATTCGGTCGCGGTGGACACCGGCGTCCGCGATCTCGCGGAACGCCACGACCACTACCTCGGCGCCGGGTAAATGCGCCGGGTCTTTGTCGACACGGCAGCCCTCGTTGCCCTTGGTAACAAGCAGGACGATTGGCACGATCACGCCGTGGCGGTGAGCCGCCAGCTCACGCTCGCAGGATGCCGCTTCGTCACCACAGACGCGGTTTTGCTGGAAGTGGGCAACACCTTCAGCCGCGCACCCTTCAAACCCATAGCGCTTCGGTTGATCGAGACCGCACGAAGTTCACCGCGTTGGCGTTGCGTCCCCGTTGATCGACCTCTGCTTGATCGGGGATTCGCGCTGTTCCGCCAGCGCTTGGACAAGGATTGGAGCCTGACGGATTGCATCAGCATCCTTGTGGCCAAGGAACTCGGTATTGAGCAAGCGTTCACGACCGATCACCACTTCACCCAAGCTGGACTCGCGATACTGCTTGGTTCGCGGGCGTAAACCGCGGGAATTCCGGGGGGAATTCAGGGGACAGTTTACTCGATCGAGACTGGCCTCAAGCTGAATTAAGTATACTGTCACCGGAACTACGAACCGCCCACGGAGGACGAATTGAGCGAGGTTATCAGGTATCTCGTCCCAGCGCTTCAAGCCGGCCCAGCCAGCAGGCGAAGTGTGGACAGGCCGCGCGAATGGCAGGAAGACCGATCTCTTTCAGCACGGCGACCCCGGCGGTCTTGCGAAATCCGATCGCATAGCCTTCCAGGCGTTTGCTCGGGTGGGTCTCCTTACCCCGGTTGCGGACGCGTAGATGCCGAATCGGATGAGATGCGGTGCCAACAGTTCCCGCACGAACAGCTCTTCAGAATCGCCCTCAGCTAATACGAGCAAGCGGGTCACGGTCGGCCCCCAAGCACGTTCTTCTCCCAGAGTTAACCCAGACTGAAATTATCCAGCCAAGCTTGGTAATCCTCCGCATGCAGGCGTCTGAACTGGCTGCCCCGACCGTCGTGGTCCGCTACGATCACCTGCCCGATCGGAAAATTATCCAGCAAAGTCACCGACTGGGTAGCCACCAGGATCTGTGTCGTCTCGGCGGCGGCATCGAGCATCTCGGCCAAGAGACGGATAGCGAGCGGATGCAATCCCAATTCTGGTTCATCGATGACGATCAGGCTCGGCATGGCCCATTTCGGCTGATTGAGCAAGGTCGCCAGGCCAATGAAGCGCAAGGTGCCGTCCGACAGCGAATCGGCATCGAAGTAGGCGTCGGATTGGCGCTGCTTCCATTCCAATCGAATCGTCTTCTCATTGAGTCGTTGGGGCTCCAGGACAAAATCCTCAAAATAGGGGGCGTTAAGCCGTACCATCGCCACGATACGGCGATACTCCGAAGGGTGCATGTTCCTGAGCCAGTAAAGATAGGCGGCAAGATTTGAAGCATCCCCACGCAGATAACGATTGTCATCGACGGCACAGGCAGACTTTACGGCGGCAGTCGCCGAGGTATCATGCAGGTGGTACCGTCGCCAGCCCTGAATGTACGACCGTACCGACGGGAACTCACTTAGTTCTGCATCGGCCTCTTCTTCTGTCAGCTCGTTGGTGGCCACCGCATCCGCGAGATGACGCTCCTTATCCTCCTTGAGCTGCCGTTCCAGTGCATCAAGATCAGTCCCGCCTTCTGACCATTCCACTGCCGATTCCCTGATCGCCAGGCGTTCACTGGTGACATTGAGACTGCTTCCAGCAACCGGGATCAAGGTTTGTTCGTAAGCGAACTCAGCTGCTTCGCATGAAAAGAAACAAGCCTTGGTCGTTTTACTGCCATGAAACAGGATGCGACCGGCACCGCCCATGCGCTTGACCAGGATATCCCGTTCACCGAGTGCTGATGCCTGAAAAAAAGTAACAGCATCGATCAGATTGGACTTGCCGGAGCCATTGGCACCGATCAGCACATTCAGCGGCTCCAATGCGATCGTTTGGCGCTCAATCGATTTGAAACCATGCACCGTGAGTTTCTTCAGCATTGTGCCGACGTCCTTCTATTTGACGGATTCGATGAGTTCAATGTCTCGCTTGAGCATACTATTCACCAGATCCCCGAGCGGCAGGCCTTTGGCCTCCGCGCGCACCTGGAGATAGGCGCCACTATCGGCTTGGAGCGCCACCGCGACGGCGGTCCGCTCAGCGAAACGGTTCGGCTGGGCCTTGCCGTAATCGAACTCGTATTCCGGCAACAGGTCTTCATCTTGCGTGTTGGTCATAATCTTTCTTCTCTATCGGGAATTGAGAGCTACCTTGGGCTGTTGATATCTGCTCGGTCGTACTACGCCCTACTGGGTCAGGGTGAGACGTACGCGCCGACGCCGGTTCCGTGACAATATTGCGATTCCTGCGTTACGCCAAACTCCGACCCTACTATTTGACGGATTCGATGAGTTCAATGTCTCACTTGAGCATGCTATTCACCAGATCCCCAAGCGGAAGGCCCTTGGCCTGAGCGCGCGCCTGGAGATAAGCGCCAATATCGGCTTGGAGCGCCACCGCGACGGAGGTCCGCTCGGCGCAACGGTTCGGCTGGGCCTTGCCGTAATCGAACGCGTATTCCGGCAACAGGTCTTCATCTTGCGTGTTGGTCATAATCCCTTTTCTCTCTGGGGGTTGCAGGCCGCGCGCTGATGATGCGAATCCGATCCTCGCTGGGCTCGCAGAACACCACAAGGTCCAACCTTCGATCGCGCAGATGCCCGAAAATGATCTCGCGCCGCTCAACCAGCGATTGCCATTCGTCGGCAAAGATCCTGGCGAGCGGCCCTGGAACACGGCTATGTCGTCTTGGCCGATCCCGCTCCAAGAACAGGATCACAGCTTGCCTCGGTTTCTCGGATTGTTGCTCCGAGCGTGGTTGCCCTTGGAAAATGCTGGGGTTCCTACGTCACCCCAGCCTACGGTCCTCCGACTGTCGGGCGACAAAGTGTCCGACATCGCGGACGCCAGAGCGCACGTCGGGCCCGCCTGACTCGGCCCGTGCGCTATCCCACGATCGGCCATCGCTTAACGACAAGCTTTGCCAATAGGTCGGAACGCGCATCGGCGTCGTGTTTTTGGAAGCCCTGCGCAGATCCGGCATGATCGGCTGAGAGCTTCTTAACCGCATCTAAACCCGAAGACAAATACAGATCGGGCGCTGACATTTTGTCAGCAACCGTCCGATTGTTGCAGCGGCTGTTCAGTGGTGCCTCAAGCAATACCAGATTTCCGATGCGGTGATTTTCTTGCTCGTACTCAGTAATATTCTTGAACCCATACGCACGGACGTTGAACCCGGGCTCTTGGGGAAAGATGTGCTCGACGGTCAAACCTGTACGGTTGAGGAGTGGCAGCTGGTGGATATTCAGTTGCGGTGCTTTCTCTGTGGTCCGCACCTCCTCCTCTTCTGCCAACAGCATCCGCGGGAGTCCTAAGTTCCGGTACACATCTTCGGTCACTAGGCGCGACGAGAGCATGGCGTCTGGCATGAACTTCTGACAGAACTGCTGCAACTGTGAAACCACGTCGTCGATGGACAGCTTCGGCAGTTGTTGGGTGATGCGATAGATATCGACTTGCGGGTTAGTGCCGCGCAATTTGAAAACGCGGAGATCGACGGCTTCGATGACATCTTGCACGCATCGCGAATCACTCCGCGCGCCCGATCGGGAGAGCAAGCCCATCAAGTACAAGCGAATGACCAACGGATACAGTATTGCGGATAGGTCTTGCACGACGAATAGAAGGTACGTCGAGAGATCTGTCCGGGTCGACTGCAAGAGCGCCTCAAGTCCAGAAAAAAAGGCCACGAGGTCGTCCACGTAGGCATTGATAAAGCCCTGTAAGCGGCTACGGTCGTTTCGCAGACTTTGCAAGGCAGGTTTCAGGAATATCGCCAAGACTGTTTCTGCCGTTGCCGTGTAATCTGCGCCAGCGGTCACCCCAAACGGGGATGCGTCAAACGCAAAGTAGTGATAACGCAGCACATCATCTTCGCGAAAAGAATCGCGACCTACCAAACGGACCTTGTAGCCGTCTTCATTAGCCAGGCGCTTGGCTTTGCTGAAACTCTTGAAGGCATTGCCGAATTTGCTGGATATGTAATTGTCCATAGCACCGTCAAGATAGCGATTCGAGTAGTAGACCAACAGGCTTTTTACGATGTCCATCTTGGCGAGCGGCACGCCCCGGTCATTGACTGACTGAAACATGCGGATCGCCTTACCCTCATCAGGCTCGATGAATTCAAGCACCTCCATTTGGCTGACGCATAATAGCCACTGCTTGATCAGATCCTGACCGCCCTGAGCAACTAGCGCGTGAACACGAAGGCGAATACGTGAATAGGCTGCGCGCAGTCGGTATTGGCCGTCCGATTCAGGTTCCGGGTTATTCTCAGCGAGCAACTCATGAAAAAAAGTGTCGTTGTCGCCGAGAACGCTAAACTTGGCTCCGGTGACTGGATGGCTGATAAAGGTGTTGTAGTAATGTTGCTTGATAGTGGTGTCTGCCACTAAATCAATTAGCGCATCCAACAGCATCGTCAGGGTTGTCAGACGTTGCTGACCATCGACCACTAATAGGGACGAAGCTTTTTTTGTCTGCGACAGGATGAAGGTCCCAAGGTAATGGCCGCCACCGGCCTGCAGGGCCTCCTCGACATCGTCAAACAAGTCGTCGACATTGCCTTCCTTCCAGGCGTAGTCCCGCTGGTAATCGGGAACGACCAAGCTTTTTCCGGTAAAGAACTGTTCAATAGACTTGGCGCTCATGAACCTCTCCGATAGCGAGCGTGGGAAGTTGTTAAATTTTTCTGTCCAAGCTCAGAAATCATCAAGCGACGAATGACACGCATCGAGCGCGCCTATCCCAGGGGTCTATGCTGGGCGCTGCGGTTCGCCCCACCGGCGCCGGGCCTCCGCCTTGATCGCGTCCATGTCCTGGAAGCGGCAGTGACCTCTGGCGAGTCCCTCGGCCCACAACCGCCGCAGTTCCTCGATATCGCGTTGTTGGAGCGTGCGCCGTTGTTTCCACTCGCGCAGGGCCTCAAGAACTACCTCGCTGCTGGTCGCATACTCGCCGCTCTCGACCGCGCCCCGGACCAAGCCGGCCATCTCTGGGGTAAGGGCTATGCTGAGCTTCTCGACGTTTGCCATGGGTCAGTAACTCCTGGTCCGATCGTAGTAGCTATTGCTTCTCTTTTCCATCGAGCCGTCCCGGCGCGGTCGGCCTCGCCCACCTTGTCGGGATGGCACTTCTGGCTAGCCTGTTGATAGAGGCGCTTGAGTTTCTTGAGGTCGTCGGGCGGGCGTTGCGGGGGCGGTCGCGGTAGTCCTCGTAGTCGGCGCGGGCGCTGTCGGCCTCCTGCTCGATCTCGGCCTTTTCGTCGGACACCGATGATGACGGTCGCGCGGTCGATGATGCAGAACTTGTGATGCATGATCGGGTCGCGGTCGCCACCCGCGGGGATCAGAAAGACCGCGCCGCCGCAGTCCTGCAAACGCTGGAAGTTGAGCTTTCCCGGTCCGATGTTGATCCGGTCGCCGAGGACCGCGAGACGCACCCGCAGGCCCAGCCCGGCCTGTCGGCACAGTACGTCGAACAGGTCGCGATCAGTGAACCAGGCGACCGCGACGACGATTTCCTGCGTCGCCGCGGTCAACCGCCGGGCGATCTCTTGGGGGATGTTCTCGAAATGGGCGGTCGTTTCCATTTGGTGTCCGTTGACTGCCTGACGCGTGCAGAGGTAAGCCCACACGGGGGCTTGGGATGGTCGTTGCCTGGCCGCGCCGATGGGGCACCCTACCGAATCCCAAGGGCCAAACCAAATGTCAGGTCCGGGCATTGGCGCCGGCCCGGTCGGTGGCTGGTCCGTGCTGCAAGCCACCTGCCCGAGCTTGACCGCGGCAATGCGCCTCAACACCTTTTTTGGATGCGGTAGACGATGACCGCCGCCAATCGCGCTTTGCCGAAGCCGGTACCAACTTGGTGCTATATCCCGAGACCTTCGGGTTAGCTTTTAACTGGATGGGTGGCCAGCCACTCCTTTAGGATTGCGTTAACTCGGGTCTGCCATCCCGGAGCACTCGCCCGAAGAGCACCGACAACGTCAGGATCTAGCCCGATAGCGACCTGCTCTTTTGGGGGACGTTTGTTTGGTCCTCGAGTTCGCCGCAAAGCTGAAATGGTGGCTGCCACGCCGCCACCCGCAGTAACGGTTGCATTGCGCCAATCGACTCCCCCATTATCTGCTGACGAGGTAGGCGCAGCTGCCTTTGCAGCTTCAATTTCGGACGGGCTAAATCGAGCGGAAGTACTCATCGGCGTCTTTGCGGTCGGCATAGCGACAAGAGATTAAATGTGCGACGTCATCGCCGCGCGGAGTCCAAACCAGAAAGACAACTTTGCCTTGCCACATGCCCAGGCTTTGCAGCCTCAGTTCACCGTAGCTTTCGCGGTTGTCTTCAGTTGTGATCATTGGATAGTCAAAAACCGGCTCCAGTTCGGATAGATCAATCTTGTGCTTATGAAGGTTTTCCCTTCGCTTTGACTCATCCCAAGCGATCATCGGCAAAATGTATATGCATTTTGCGGGCTTGTCAATCGGATTTTTGACGCTGCATCGAGTGTCTCAGTCAGTTGCCGCGAGTTCGCAAATCAACATCGAGGGGCCACAGTCCGGCTTGGGGTCCTTTCCCACGCCCTGCCGCCATCACCCAGAGATCCCGACCCCCATGACCACTCCGCCCCCCACCGACCCCATCCGTCTCACCCAACTGTCCCACGGGGGCGGCTGCGGGTGCAAGATCGCGCCCAAGGTCTTGCAGGAGGCCCTGGCCGGGCTGTCGATGGGCTTTCCCCACCCGGATCTCCTGGTCGGCAACGCCACGGCGGATGATGCCGCGGTGTTTCGGCTCCGCGACGATCTGGCGCTGGTGGCGACCACGGATTTCTTTATGCCCATCGTGGACGATGCCTACGACTTCGGCCGCATCGCCGCCGCCAACGCCATTTCCGACATCTATGCCATGGGGGCGACACCGGTGCTGGCGCTGGCCATCGTGGGAATGCCGATCAATACCCTGCCGATGGCCGAGGTGCGGCGGATCATGGCCGGGGGCGCGGCAATCTGTCATGAGGCCGGTATCCCCCTGGCCGGCGGCCACTCCATCGACGCGCCCGAGCCGATCTACGGCCTGGCGGTCATGGGGACCATTCATCCGGATCGGATCAAGCGCAACGCCGACGCCCGCCCCGGCGATCTGCTGATCCTGGGCAAACCGCTGGGGATCGGCATCCTGAGCGCCGCACTGAAAAAAGGGCTGCTGGATGAGGCCGGCTACCAGGTCCTGCTCGACACCGCCACCCGGCTCAATCGACCCGGCATCGCCTTTGCCGACTGGCCCGGCGTCCATGCGCTGACCGACGTGACCGGCTTCGGACTGCTCGGCCACCTGCTCGAGGTCTGCCGTGCCTCGGGGGTGGCCGCCCGCGTGGACGTCGCCGCCGTGCCGGTGCTCCCCGCCGCCCTGGACTTGGCGCGCGCGGGGCATGGACCAGGCGCCATCGAGCGCAACTGGGCGAGCTATGGGGCTGAGGTGGTCCTGGACCCGGCGCTGCCCGTCTGGACCCAACGCCTGCTCTGCGACGCCCAGACCAGCGGCGGCCTGCTGGTGGCCTGCGCGCCGGACATGGCCGGAGCGGTGCTGGAACGCTTCCGGGCGGACGGATTCGCTCAAGCCGCGGTGATCGGCGCGTTACTCACGGGACCGGCCGTGGTGTCTTGTCGTTAGGGACGCGGGCGACGCGGCAGCCGACGGCCAATGGCCCACTTTCAATCTCTGTCGGTCATCGTTTCGGGCGCGCGCGGCCCGGAGTAGGGGCGGGTTTGAAACCCGCCCCTACGTCCACGTCCGACAGCGATAACAGCCATCAGGAGACGTCCAATTCCGTCGTCCGCAGATGTCGGCTTCCATGCCAGAACTCCACCACGGACAGCAACCGCTCGCGGGCGAAGGGCTTGGTGATGAAATCGTCCATGCCCGCCGCGCGGCAGCGGTCTTCTTCTTCCGTGAGCGCATGGGCCGTCATGGCAATGATCGGCAACGCCCGCACCGACCCGGTCAGGGACCGGATCCGGTGCGTGGCCTCGAGCCCGTCCATCACCGGCATGGAGACGTCCATCAGCACGCTCCCGAGCGGTTCGCGGCACACCGCCGCCAGGGCCTCGACCCCATTTTCGGCGGTGCGCACCGCATAGCCGGCCTTGGTCAAGGCTGCCGCGGCGACCATCCGGTTGGTTTTCACGTCATCCACCAACAGGATGGGCAGGTCCCGACGGGCTGTCCCGGCCGGTAAGCGACAGGCGGGCGCGTGCGTCGCCGCGATGGGTACGTCCGCCTGCCGCGCAACCGCAAGCGTCAGCTCGAAGGAAAACCGGCTGCCTTGCCCAGGCGCACTGTCGATCGCGATCTGCCCTCCCAGCAGGTTGACGATGCGCTGCGAAATGGCGAGCCCCAGTCCGGTGCCGCCCGAATGCTTGACGGCGCCATCGTGGATCTGGCTGAACTCATCGAACAGCCAGGCCTGGCGGTCCTTGGGGATGCCTTTTCCCGTATCCTGCACCTCGAAGCGCAACCGTTCGCAGGGCTCACCGGGGCACCGGGTCTGCACCCCCAGACTCACCTGCCCGGAGTCAGTGAACTTCACCGCATTACCGACCAGATTGATCAACACCTGGCGCAGCCGCAAGGGATCGACCTGCACGGCGGCGGGGAGATCGGCGGCCAAGGCGATGCGCAGGTCCAATCCCTTGGCCCGCGCGAGCGGACGCACGGTGGCGGCCGCCCGTTCGACCAGCTCGGCCAACGCCGTCGGCTCCGCGCGCAGCGTCATCTCGCCGGCCTCGATCTTCGACAGATCCAGGACATTGTTGATCAACTCCAACAGCGCATGTCCAGCCTCATTCGCCATGACGAGGTGCTCGCGTTGCTCCGTTGACAGTTCCCAGTCGCGCGTCATGTCCAGCGTCCCGAGCACGGCATTCAGCGGCGTGCGCAATTCGTGACTCATGTGGGCCAGAAAGCGGGACTTGGCCGCATTGGCCGCATCAGCCGCCGCGGACGCCGCCTGTGCCTCGGCCGCCGCGCGCTCGGCACCGGCGCGGGCCTCCTCCAAGGCGCCATAACTGCGCTGCAGCCGCTCGGCCATCTGATTGAAGGCGCGCGCCGTGTCGGCCAACTCGTCGCGCCCTTCGACCGGGATGCGGTGGCTCAGGCCCCCGGCCGCGACCCCCGTGGCAGCGAGCTCCTGCGCCGCACGCTTGAGCGTGCACAGCGAGCGTGTGAGGTAACTGCCGAGCAGCAGTGAAAACAGGGCGACCAGCGCGATCTCCAGCAGCGCGATGCCGAGCAGGCGCCGCCGCGCCTGATCGACCAGTTGCACCTGGGCGGCGGTGGACAAGCCGATTTCAATCAGACCGAACCCGGTCCCAGCCTCGCGGATCTCCGCGCGCGCGTGCAGCACACCGCCGGCCACCGCGACCCCCTGGCTGCCGTCGGCCGCGGCGTCGGCCACCGCCGCCTCACCACGGGTGACCAGCCGCCGGCCGTGACCGCTGACCCGCAGATAGGCCACGTCCGGGTTGCGCATCACCGCGTCGGCAAAGGTCTCGAGTGAGGCCAGATCGTCGGAGAGCACCGCATCCCTGGCCAGGATGGCGAACAAGTCGACCGTCGAGCGCGCCCGCTCCGCGATGGCGTCGGCCTTGGTGGACGCCAGATAATCGAGACTCAGCCACACCAGCACGGCCAGGAGTACGATCTCGATCAAGGCGATGCCGAGAACGGTCTTGAACCGCAGCGACAGCCGCCCGTGCGGGGACCAGGCCTTCATGGCGGGGCCTCAGGCGAGGGGAAGGCAAGAATGTCGATGCCGAGCGCGCGCACGTCATCCCAGTCGGCGTCAGCGGCGGGATCGATGCCCTGAAACTCGATGGCCGCAAGCAGGGTCTGGCCCGCCGGCGCGTCCGCCAGCGCCGCCATCGCCTCGCGAATCCGGTCGACCAGCCGCGGGTCGACCCGCGGATGGGCCGCAAAGGCGTGTGGTGTGAACGCCTGGGTCCGCCATAGCACCCGAAGCTGGTCGCGGGTCTCGGGCGCCGTATTCTCAAAGGTCCGCTCAATGCCACCGCCGGCCGGATAGAGCCCCTTGGCGACCGCCAGGTAAACCGACTCGTGAGATCGGACATAGTGCGGCTGCACGGTGATACCGGCCTGACGGAGCGCCGCCTGGGGAAGAATGGACGCCGCAAAGGCCGCGGGCGCGGGGAAAGCGACGGGCTGGCCGGCAAGCGCCGCAATGTCGGTGATCGGCGCGTCTTTGCGGACCACCAGAATGCCGCGGATACCAGGGCCGCGCTCCCGAGCGAAGGCCTGATAGCCGGGTGCCGCGTGATAGACCGTGTAGTGGTAGGGATTCATATAGGCCAGGTCATACTGTCCCTCCGCCAGGCGCACCTCGAAGGCCGGGATATCCGGCGCCGTGCGGAATTCGATGCGCACGCCCGCCGCTTGGCCGACCGCGTTCAGGAGCGGCACCCAACGCTGCACCAGCAGACTGGTCGCCTGCTGGGGGACGACCCCGAAGGTCAACACCGGCACCGCGTCGACGGCCGGGGCGGTCGGCTGGTCCGCGGTCGCACTGGCGGCGACCAGCAGGCAGCCGAGACAGGCGAGGATTCGCAGGAGTTTCGGATGCATGACGTTCACTCTGAGTAAGTATGGGCACTTCTGCGCGCTAGATTAGGCAACAATTGCGCCATCACTGATCAAATTTGCAGGTCAACGCGTTAGCTGCCTTCGGCGCTTGCGCCGACCCGTGCAACCCGAGAATGCCGCCGATTCTGCAAAGCGGTCCTAAACCGCGCCAGCTCCAGCAATCGTCGCGTCTGCCGGGGCCGATCCCATCCAAGAAATCGCATACCGCGCTGGGCGCGGTTTAGTGCAGATAGACCATCACCCGACTGGAGCGCCCGCGCCCGTCCACCACGGCGATGGCCGTGAAACCGGGACCGGCGGGCCGCCACCAGAGGAGACGAGCGAAGGGCTCCCGGCCGATCGGTCGACCGTCGGCGAACCAGGTGAAGGGCGGCTGTCCGCCGCGAACCTTGAGCGCCAGCCCGCCGCCCTCCCCCGCGCCGGTATCGGGACCGATCTCCAGCCGCGCCCCGTCCGGCGGAAAGGCGATCTCCGGACCCGTTGCGACCGCCCCCACGCCCGCTCCCCGCACCCGCGCCTGACGCAGCGTCGGGGGCAGCGCCTGGGTCGCCGTGAGCAGGACGCCGGCCGGTGCGGGCGGCAGCGGCACTCGCGGACCCAGACGGGCGAAACAGTCGAGCAGGATCGGCACCGCCGCGTCCACCCCCTTGAGCCCTGGAACCGGCGCACCGTCCGGACGGCCGACCCAGACCCCCACCACATGACGCCCGTCGTAGCCGAGCGCCCAGGCGTCGCGGTAACCGTAGGAGGTTCCGGTCTTGAACGCGACCCCCGCCGGGGCCGTACCGACGGGACCGGAAACCTCCTGCAGGATGGACGTCAGATACCAGGCGGCACGCGGGTCCAGGACGCGCGGGCGGCCTGCGATCGACTCAGGATGCGGGTTGGCCGCCGTACCGTCGCGCGAATCCGTCAGGTCCAGCGACTCGCCGCCGCGGGCGATGGCACCATAAATCCGCACCAGGTCGAACAAGGTCACACCCAGTCCACCCAACCCGATGGCCAGTCCGGGCGGCGCGGCGTCCGCCAGCACCGGGGCGGCCCCGGCGCGACGCATCCGCGCGATCAGGCGCGCCGGACCCACCGCGTCCAACAACTGCACGGCCGGGACATTCAACGACAGGGCCAACGCCCGGCGCACCGTCACCGTCCCCTGGAAGGCACGGTCGAAATTGCCCGGCACATAGCCCGCGAAGGCGGTCGGTCGATCCTCGATCAGACTCTCCGGATGGGCGATGCCGGCCTCGAAGGCCAGACCATAGATCAGCGGCTTGAGCGTCGAGCCCGGCGAGCGTAAGGCGCGCGTCATATCCACATGACCCTGGCGGTCACCGGCAAAGAGCCCGGCGGATCCGACCTCGGCGAGCACCTGACCGGAGCCGTGATCGGCCACCAGCAGGGCGACCGAGACCCGCGGATCGATCGCCGCCGCCCGCTCCGCCGCCAGGGACTCGAGCCCCCCTTGCAACCGCGCGTCCAGGGTCACCCGATGGACCCCGCGGCCGGGGGCAGACTGAACCAACCGGGCGCCCAAGTGCGGAGCCAGCATCGGAAACGGCCGGCGGCCGGTGGGAACCGGCTCGCGGCGCGCCGCGGTCGCGGTCTCCGCATCGATCAGACCCAGCGCCAGCGCGCGCGCCAGCACCCGATCGCGCGCCCGCCGCGCCGCGGCCGGGTCCCGGTCGGGACGACGCGCCTCCGGCGCCTGAGGCAGGGCGACCAGCAAGGCCGCTTCCGCCGCGCTCAGACGCTTCGGCTCCTTGCCGAGCCAGGCGAGCGACCCGGCACGCAGCCCCTCCAGATTGCCGCCATAGGGAGCGACCGTCAGATAGGCCGTGAGAATCTGCGCCTTCTCCGCCGTCCGCTCCAAGGCCAATGCCCCCAGCGCCTGGCGCACCTTGCCGCCCAGCGCACGGGTGCGCCCGCCGTCCAGGAGGCGGGTCAGTTGCATACTCAAGGTCGAGCCGCCGGAGACGATCCGACCCGCGGTCACGAGTTGCGTCGCGGCCCGCACCAGGGCCAGCGGATCCACCCCCGCGTGCCGATAGAAACGCCGGTCCTCCACCGCCAGCAACAGCGCGAGAAAACGCGGGTCAACGTCCTCGAGATCCAGCGGCAAGCGCCAGCGTCCACCGTCCACCGTAAAGGCGCGCAACAGTCGGTCGTCCCGATCCAGCACCACACTGGAGGTCCGCACGTGCCAATCCGGCACTGGGGTAACCGCCACCCAGGCCCGCAAGATCAGCCAGCCGATCAGTGCACAGAGGGCCGCGGCAGCAAGCAAAGCCGCGGGCCAGAGCATGCGTGGGCGTAGGCTGATCACTGGACTTCAACACCTTGGCGGCGGCCACTGGACAACGGAAGATCATGAACTCATTGGAGAATCGGTGAACCAAGACGCTCTGACGTCCACCGTCGGCAATCACGCCGGATGCCGGAGATCATACGTCATCCAGGAATTCCAAACGCGGGGCTTCAAAATTGCACCCAAGACGCTTATACTGAGCAGTCTCGCGCCCTTAGCTCAGTCGGTAGAGCATCTGACTTTTAATCAGGTGGTCGCGCGTTCGAGTCGCGCAGGGCGCACCATCTTTTCAATGACTTAAGGCGCCATCATGGCGCCTTTCTTGTTCTGGATTTCTCCATCCAGTGTTGCCCTGGACGATCCTAACGATCAGCGCCACCAGTATTGCGGATTGGAGCATCAAGAAGACCTGCCCCCCGATCCGTCCCGGCACCGCCGAGACTTCGCCCGACCATGCGTCACCGAGCGGACTGGAGCCGCGTCGCGGTCTGGACGACAGGGCCTTGACCACAGCACGCCGATCGGATAATTTTCCTCGAAAACCATATGGGAACTCCTAGATTCCCATTCGGCCACTCAATCGCCACGAGCGCCAACGCAACGCCTAGGGACTCGGCCGGATGCTTTTCCGCAACTACACCCCGTTCCCGCCGCTCCAGTTCCAGAGCCGGGACGAACAACAGCGCGACTTCGGCGTCGTGGTCCTGCGCGGGACCTTTGAGATTATCGACGGCCAACCACTGCGGCTGCTCCAGGAACAGGCCCCCATCGTCATGACCGACGACTACTGGGGCGAGCCGGAAGGATCCAGCCTACGCATGGAGAGCAACCTCGCCCCCTACAAGCCCAAGACCGACATCCACGTCACCGCCACGGCCCATGCCCCGGGCGGTGATCCGACGCTTTGCTGGCAGGTCGGCGTCGAGGTCGGGCAGGTCAGGAAGAAGCTTCTCGTCACCGGTGAACGCTGGTGGCACCTGAAACCGGGCCAAGGATGGCGTCTGTCCGAGACGATCCCGGCCAGTCAGGTCCCCATCCGCTATGAGCGGGCCTTCGGCGGGACCCAAGGCGAAGGCGAGCAGGCCAACCCCTGCGCCGAAAACCCGGTCGGTGTCGGCAGCTACCCGGCGACGCCGCCCGACGGCTCCAAGCCGCTCCCGGCGCCCCAGGTCTTGGCCCCGGACGCGGCCGACGTGCGGCTGGGTGAGCACCTGACCCCGCAGGGCTTGGGACCGCTCGCCCCCGCCTGGCAACCGCGGCTCGCCCGGGCCGGCACCTTCGACATGGTCTGGGAAAAGACCCGCTGGCCGGACCTGCCGGCGGATTTCTCCTTCGCCTTTTACAACAGCGCCCACCCGGACCTGATCTACCCCGGCTTTGTTAAAGGCGACGAGTCCATCGCCCTGATCAACCTCCACCGCATCTCCCGGATTCGCTCTTGTCTGCCCGGCCTTGAACTCGCCCTGCTGCTGCGCTGGGAGGACGGGCGGATCGCCCCCGCCCCGATCGTCCTGGACACCATCCACATCGATGCCGAGCAGTTGCGGGTCTATCTCACCTGGCGCGGCATCTTTCCGGTGAATCGGCCGTTGCGCGTCTTGGAAGTGCGGATGCGCACACCGGCCGACCGGGAGCATCAGGCCGCCGCGAGCGCACCTGGCGGTGACAAAATCCCGCCCGTCCCGCTGGATTGAACGCGGAGACGCCCGATGCCCGACATCGAAGGCGGCTGCAAGCGCGACTTCCGGGTCGTCAGCCTGGTCCCGGACGTCTGTAAGTCCCCGGCCGCGCCCGTCCCCTATAGCGTCGTCGCCCGCCTCACGGACAGCGAGCGCACGACCACAACCGTTCACTTCAGCGGCAAGGGCAGCAGCGACACCTTCACCTTGAACAGCCGTCTCACCACTCTCTCTGGGGACGAGGCCGGCACCGGGGGCGGCGTCATCTCCGGTGTCAACCGCGGCTGGTCACGCCCCATCAACGGCAGTGCCACGGTGCGCGCCCAGGGCTTCGGGGTGGTCCAAGAGAAGGTTTCGCTCTTCTGGATGAACTGCGCTGGACCCGAGGGACCCGGCAATACCGTTGGCATGCTCCTTTTCGACCGGCGATCGACCTCGGCCGCGGTCGGTCCGGACCAGGCCGATCCGGGGGTGGTGCCTGAAACCGAGGCCGAGGCTGGGTTCCTGGACGGCATGCTCGGGCAACTCGGGCTCAGCACCGACGGGTTAGGCGACCTCTTCGAATGGGGCCAGAAGGCGTATGCACTCTCCCAGGTCGATTGGAGCAATCCCGCCGGGGTGCTCGGCGGCATTGCCGGGCTGGCCGGAATACCCGGACTCGGCAACCTGGCCGGGGCGGCCGGGGTGGCGCAACTCGGCTACAACCTGGCGACCATGGACTGGCGCAAGCCAGCGGACTACTTCAGTGCCATCGGCGGGATCGCGGGGCTCGCCGGCCTCTCGGATGTCGCCAAGGGCGCGGCGGGGGGCGTCTCCGCGGTGCCCGACTGGACCGATCCCGCGGCCCTGATCGCCGCACTGGGGCCCCTTGCGCGCTTCGTACCAGGCGGCGCACCCCCGGCCTCGCCCGTTGCGAACCCACAACCGAGCTACGCCCTCGCCACGACCGACTGGCGCAACCCCGGGACCATCGTTGGGGCCGCCATGAGTCTGGCGGGCCTGTCCTCGCTGGACGCACTGGCGGCACCGCCGCTCGCACCGCGTCCTGCCAACCACCCCGCGACCGGGGGGCGCACCGGGGCCGTGTCGGCACCCGGACTCATCGCCACGCCCCCCTTCACCCCGTTCGGTCGCAGCGACCCGACGCTGCTGGTGCCCCTCAGCCCGGTGCCAGGCGCGGACCCGGACCTGCGGGCCGACCCGGTACTCCAGACCATGGCCGACCGGGTCTGGCGCCCCCTGCCCGCCGTCGCCGATCCCGCTGCCGCACCGGTGCGGATCGCACCCGATGGGTCATTGACCGGACCGCGCGGCGGCGCCCGATTCCCGGAGACCCCCGCGGAGCGCGTCCATGCGCTGCAAGGAACCATTGCCCGTCCATTGCGCCAGCCCGGCCCCGCGGTCAACGCCGTGCTCGCGGTCGATCAGTCGGGCACCGGTTCCGCCGCGCGGCGCCTCGACCGGCTGTCGCGTTGGGCCTAACGGGACCACCTCATGAGTCCGCCCGACGATGTCTTGCGCGGAACTGCCGATCCGGTGCCGGAAACGGACGCGCCGGCCCAGGGCGGGGGCTTCTTCTCCCAGGCTTACGACTGGGCCTCGACCCTGACGCTGAGCGACGTCGGACACACCGCCCTCGATCTGGGCGGCCTGGTGCCCGGGGCCGGGGAGGCCTGCGACGCCGCCAATGTCGTCTGGCTCTATGCGGAAGGCGAATACGTCGACGCGCTGTTCAGTGCCGTCTCCATGATACCCGGGGTCGGCGATGTCCTGGGGAAAGGCGGCAAGGCCGCGATGAAGCTCATCGACAAGGGCGGTCCGCTGGCAGCCAAGGCGGCCCGCGAACTGCTTGCCAAGCTCGACACGTTGGGTATCGAAAAAATCAAGGCATTCCTGACCAAGGTCCTACCCAAGGACGTCGCGGAGAAGCTCTCGAAGGCCCTTGATGATCTCGTCGCCAAGCTCAAGAAGGTGGCCAGCGACGCCGACGCAACCGCCAATCCGCCGGGTGACGTAAATGTAACCAGGGGCGGCGGCAACGGCAACGGCAACGGCGGCGGCAACAACGACGGCAACGACAGCGGCAAGACGGAAGGCTCCGCTGGCGGCCCTGAAACCACCGGACCCAAACCGACCACCGCCGTCGGCGAGCCGGTCGATCTGATCCGGGGGACCGTCTACGCCGACGAGGAGGACTTCCGCCTGCCCTGGCGCATCCCCTTCACCTGGAACCGCTTTTACGCCTCGGACGCACGCCGCTGGGGTGCCGTCGGCGTCGGGTGGGAATCCCCAGCCGATTACCGCCTGACACTGCGCCCCAATGGCGAGGTGGCCTTCTGGGCGGGCGAGGCGCAGGGGGCCGTCTTCCCCCGACTCCCCCACGGCGACGAGCGTCTGCCTCAGCCGGTCCACGGGCTGACGCTGGAACAGGGACCGGACGGCCCCATGGTGCGCTCGCGCAGCGGCCTGCTCTACCAATTTGCCGACTCGCCCACCGCCAGGGCCGAACTCCCGCTGCTCGCCATTCGCGACCCGAGCGGCAACGTCCTGTCGTTCATCTATGACCAGGGCCGCCTCACGGCCATCCGCGATTCCTCTGGACCCTGGTTGGAGTTCCAGGGCGACGACGGACTCATCCAGGCGATCATCCTTCACCACCCCGCCGAGCCGCCGCGCCTGCTGGTCCGCTACCGCTACTCCGCTGCACGCGACCTGATCGCCGTCGAAGACGCCTTGGGCGTCCCGCACACCTTTGAATACCGCAATCACTGCCTGATCCGTCACACCGACCGCAACGGCGTCTCCTTCCAGTACCAATACGACCGCGAGGACGCCACCGGCCGCTGCATTCGCACCTGGGGCGACAACGGCCTGCACGATACCCATATCCAATACGACCTGCCGCACCGGCGGGCCACCGCCACCGACTCCCGGGGTCTGGTCACCACCATCGAGACCGACACCGCGCAGCGTCTGGTTCGCAAGGAGGACTCCGGCGGCCAGGTCACCAGCTACGACTACGATGCCGGGGGCCGCGTCAGCACCGTCACCGACATACTCGGACGGCAGGTCGGCTACCGCTACGATGACCTCGGTAATCTACTGGAAGTCACTCGCCCGGACGGGGCCGTCCAGAAGTGGACCTACGACGCTCGCCAACACCTGACCGCCTTCACCGATGCGGCCGGTGCCACATGGCGTCAGGAATGGGACGCCCAGGGCCGGCTGGTCCGCCAATTGAGCCCCCTGGGCGCGGTCCGCCAGTACCGCTATGACAGCCACGGGAACCTGATCGCCTTCATCGATCCCCGCGACGGCACCACCCGCCTGGAGCCCGACCCGACCGGGGCCGGACCCCGCGTCCTCATCGACCCGACCGGGCGCGCCTGGCGCTGGGAGTACGACGGCCTGGGTCACCTCACCGCCGCCGCCGATCCTGCCGGGGCCATCACCCGCTTCGGCTACGACGCCAAGGGCCGCCTCACGCACATCCAGCGCCCCAGCGGCACCGAGGTCCAGTGCGGCTACGACGCCGAACTCAACCTGACCAGCTACATCGACGAACTCGGCCACGAGACCCGCTTCGACTATGGCTTCGTCAACCGCCTGACCGCCCGCCACCTGCCCAACGGCACCACGGTCCGCTACGACTATGACACCGAGAACCGCCTCTGCGCCGTCATCAACGGCCGCGGCGAGCGCTACAGCCTGCTGCGCGACCCGTCCGGGCGCATCACCGCCGAGATCGACTATTGGGGCCGCCTGAGCGCCTACCGATACGACGCCGCCGGCGAACTCATCGAGCGGGTCGACCCCCTCGGGCGCCTCACCCGCCTGGAGCGCGATGCACTCGGGCGCCTGACCGCCCGGCACTTCGCCGACAACAGCACCGAGCACTTTGAATACGACGCCGCCGGCCACCTGATCGCCACCGACTCGCCCCACGGCCGGGTGACGCGCCGCTTCGACGCCGAGGGCCGCCTGACCACCGAGGACCAAGCGGGTTTCCAGGTCCGCTTCGACTACGACGCGGCCGGGAACCTCAGCCGCCGCACCAGCAGCGCCGGCAACCGGGTGGACTACGCCTACGACGCCGCCGCCCGGTTGACCGCTATCCGCGTCAACGGCGAGACCATCCACCGCATCGCGCACGACGCCCGCGGCCTGCCGGTCCATGAGGTCTTCGGCGCGGGCCTGCACCGCTACAGCCAATTCGACCCCGAGTACCGCCTCACCCGCCGCTGGACCGAATCGCCCGTCGCCACCCTGATCGAGCGCGGCTACCGCTACGATGCGGCCGGCAACCTGCTTGAGCGGATCGACCCGGTCAAAGGCGCCGAGGGCTTCGCCTACGACCCCATCGGCAACCTGATCCGCCATACCGACCCGGAGGGCCGGATCAGGGAGTTTCTGCGCGATGCGGCCGGCGACTTCCTGCGGTCCGAGTCCATTGCGGCTCCGGACGAGCGGCCCGGCCCGGAGACCGGGGTGCGCCCGCGAGGCGGCACTGAAGCTCCCGACAGCGCGCAGCAAGCTGCGGCCGACGGCCCAACCGACCCCACGAGGACCGATGCCGCAGCCAACCCACGCGACCGTCTTGGCATCCCGCTGCGGCCCATCCCCGGCCGCGAGCCCTATGGCACGCCGGTCCGTGGCGCCCGATTCGGGGACCTGCACTACCGCTACGACGCCGCCGGCAACGTCATTGAGCGCACCGATAAGACCGGCACCCAACACCTCGACTGGGACTGCGCCAACCGCCTGATCCGTGCCCGCGGCACCGACCAGATCCGGATCGACTTCGGCTACGATGCCCAGGGACGGCGGCTCTTCAAGACCCGGCATGGCCGGACCACCCGCTTCGGCTGGGACGGCGATTCCCTGATGGCCGAGCACGACGGCGCGGGGTGGCGGGAGTACCTCTACGCCCCGGACGGCTTCACGCCGCTCGCCCTGGTCGAGGGCGGGAAGGTCTATCATTATGAGACCGATCAGGTCGGGTGCCCGCACGAGGTCCTGGACGGCGAGGGGCGCATCGTCTGGAGTGCGCAGTATGACGCCTGGGGGGGGACCACGCGGATTACGACCGAGCGGGTGCGCAATCCGCTGCGGTTGCAGGGGCAGTATTGGGATGATGAGATCGGAGTCGCGTATAACCGGTATCGGTATTATGATCCGGGGAGTGGGGGGTTCTTGGCAAAGGATCCGTTGGGGTTGGCGGCCGGAGATAATCTGTTCGCACTCGCTCCCAATGTTCAGCGATGGAAAGACCCGCTCGGCCTTCTCGGAAAGGGAACGCCAACAACCAAGCCGCGCGACATAGTGATCGGAGAGAACCAGGAACGCGTCGACGCATTCAGTCGAGAAGTCGGCGCCGACACAATATCGGATTGGCTCAAGTCCACCGGAAAAGACTGGTCTCCTGAAGTGAACCGACAATGGCTTGAAGAGATGAAGGGAGAAGGCGCATCTTTTCACGATATCGGCCCCGACTTTGAACGGCGATGGATGAATTGGATAGATCCGGAAATGGGACGCCCGGCGAGCCCGAACTATGGATCTGAACGCAAAGGTCTTGTTGGATACGAAAACTACACACAATGGTACCAGCGCTCCGGCAAGTATCAGGGTGGCGTCCCCGGGTTCGATCCTTAATCCTTACTAAGTACGTTATGAACAGCAGAGCATCTGATATATTTTTTCCTGAACTAAAATGCGCGCTCCAGTTTCTATTGGATCAAGGATTTCGGTTTCGCGACGATGATCCCGTTGAGTCTCCCTTATATTCGACTGCCGTCATCTATTCGGACAAAACAGCTTTTAAGTTCGTCTACGACACGAAAGATGGACTGATAGACTGCTATGTGGCAGCGCCACGGGATTTCTCGCCAACTCACAGCCTCGCAGTGCCCGCGCAACGTATACATTTGTACACATACCTTACCCGGAATACAGACTTCAAAGGAAGACTCAAGAACACCATTGCCTCCAACAAACCTCCGGACGCCGAGATCTGCCGGATCATCAGGGTATACGCTGAGGCGATCTTTTTATTCTGCGGGGACTTATATTTGTGAAGTCGCGGGCTACAGAATAACATTTCCGGTGATGCCGCATAGTGAATCTCACGTTCCGTCCACAGGTTTTCACTCGCGCACGGCACTACCCCCTGTTGCTATCGGCTTACTAATACTCGGCGCAAACCAGGGAAAAATAGCGGCTCACCCGGATACTCCATAAACAACCTATGGTAACCCAATCGTAATGTCGAGCCATGAACCAAACACAGAGCAACCGCCCCTTCCCAGCAACTGCGAAACAGAAAATGGCCGTTCGATTGTGAGTACTGGAATCCACCAAACTGATTCGGTAAACGGGGGGATTATGCGCGAGGGCGACAACTATTCCGTATTTGAGAACTCAGTAAAAAGATGTTTTGATTTCCTGCAGGAATATGGATTTCGACGCCTAGAAGCCGATCAATCAGGCTATGTGAAACTCATCAGATATGAGTCTCCGGGCGTTTTTGTAAATCTATTCTATGGTCCACCAGCTTATGAGCCCGAAATGTCTTTTGGCCGCATTGGTATTTACGACGCTGCTGAGGCATACAGTTTCGACCAGGGCGACTTGATTCTTTTGGACGCATGCAGAGACTGGAAGTGGGAGCCCGCTCCCCAGCGCGGCTTAGATGGCTTTATTTGCGAATTTGCAAGGTTATTGAATAGCTGTGGGAGCGAGTGTCTGGCAGGAGACTCGGGTGTGTACCGCGAAATGAGGAAAAGGCGTGATATCGCAGTGAAGGTTTCGCGTCAGCAAGAGTTTATTGGTTCTATTAGGCGAGATGCAGAGAAGGCTTGGAGGAAGAGAGATTACATCGCTTACATTGCGCTTATAAGCAAGATCAAGGACACAATTAGTGATCTGGAACGTTCAAGACTTAATTATGCAAGAAAGCACCTTCAGCTTTTGTAGAGATCGCGAGCGATGGATTACATCTTGTCAATTGAAGAGATAAACGTCCGCGCGCATCCAAACTCCAGCGAATTGCCCACGGTGCCGCCTGGCTTCTCAGGAATAGCGGGAAGGCCCACCGCGAAACGCTGGCGGTGCGAGCCGATACGCCGATATTCCAGCCTACAAAATGCTCACTCAGTTTTCTTGAAGCTATGAACTTCACGCAAAGCAACCGCCCCTTCCAGGTCTTCACCCCCCTCCCCTTCGACACCCTGCTGTTCCACCGGATGTCCGGCGAGGAAGACCTCGGCCGCCTATTCCGCTACGAACTGGACCTCCTGAGCGAGGCCGCGCAGATCGACCCCAAGGCGCTTCTCGGACGCCCCATGTGCTTGCGGGTGGAAAGCCGCGAGGCCGACCCCGACGAGCCCGCACGCTGGTTTCACGGCATCGTGCAACGGTTCTCCCTGGTCGGGTTCCAGGGTGGGCTCGCCCACTATCAAGCGGAACTGCGACCCTGGTGCTGGTTCCTGACCCGCACCGCCGACTGCCGCATCTTCCAGGACCAATCGGTCCTCGACATCGTCAAACTGATCTTCCGCGAGCACGGCTATACCGATTTTGAAGACCTCACGAGCGGGACCTACCGGTCCCGCGACTATTGCGTCCAGTACCGCGAGACCGATTTCCACTTCATCAGTCGGCTGCTGGAGCACGAGGGCATCTATTATTATTTCCTGCACGACAAGGACAAGCACCAACTCATCCTGGCCGACTCGCCAAGCAGTCATGCCGCCTGCCGCAGTGCCGGCGCCGTTCCGTACGCGGCCCGCGGGTCCGCCGGGGCATCACCGTACCAGGACTACGTCGCGGACTGGCGTCTGGACCAGACGGTGTGCTCCGGCGCCTTCGTCCATACCGCCTTCGATTTTACCAAGCCGCGGACCGATCTGACCGCCCGCACTGCCCTGGAGCGCGGTCATGCGAATGACCATCACGAGGTCTTCGATTATCCGGAACCGGGGTGTGACTTCAGCGAGATCGATGGCTACGCCCGAATTCGCATTGAGGAACTCCAGTCGGAGCACATCGAGGGTCGCGGGGAGGCCAACGCGCGAGGGCTTGCGAGCGGCTGCCTCTTTCAACTGACCGGACACCCGCTGGCCGACCAGAACCGCGAATACCTGGTGAAGGCCGCCAACTACCGACTGGAGAACACGCCCTATGAGACGGGGGACGGTTACCCAGAGGAGGCGACCTTCGAGGTGGCGTTCACCACCCGGTACAGCCAGGCGCCCTTCCGCCCCACCCGCAGCACGCCCAAGGCCAGGGTGCAGGGTCCGCAGACCGCCATCGTCGTGGGCAAGGCCGGCGAGGAGATTTGGACCGACGAATACGGCCGGGTCAAGGTCCAGTTCCATTGGGACCGCTACGGCAAGCACGACGAATACAGCTCCTGCTGGCTGCGCGTCAGTCAGCCCTGGGCCGGCAAGGGATGGGGCGGGATCAGCATCCCGCGCATCGGCCAGGAGGTCATCGTCGACTTCCTGGAGGGCGACCCCGATCAGCCCATCATCACCGGCCGGGTCTACAACGGAGCCGCGATGCCGCCCTATGGCCTGCCCGCCGGGGCGGTCGTCAGCGGCATGAAGAGCCAGACCCACAAGGGGGCCGGCTACAACGAGATCGCCATGAACGACACGGCGGGCAGCGAGCTGCTGCGGGTCAATGCCCAGTACGACCAGAGTACCAACGTCAATCATGACCGCACCGAGACCATCGGCAACGACCAGTCAGTGAGTATCGTGAACAATCGCACCGACAGTGTCGGGGTCGATGCCAAGGAGGATATCGGTTCCAACCTGAGCCTGTCGGTCGGCGCCAACCGCAAGGAATCCATCGGCGGCCATGGTACCCTCTCGGTCGGCGGTAACAGCAGCACCACGATCGGCGGCAACAAGACCGAAACGGTCAGTGTCGCCAGCGCCGAGACCATCGGAGCGGCCAAGGCCCTGAGCGTGGGCGCCGCTTACCAGATCTCGGTCGGGGCGGCAATGAACACCACGGTCGGCTTCGCGAGCTTCGAGCAGGTGGGCGTCACCAAGCACGTCCTGGCCGGGAGCAAGATCGTATTTGAATGTGGGTCGGGCAAGATCACCATCGACAGCGGCGGCAAGATCACCATTGAGGGCACCGCGATCGCCATCAAGGCGAGCGGTCCGGTGGACATCGACGGCAGCGTGGTCGACCTCAACTGAGCCCGGCCCGGGGACCGGAGCCGGCTGCCGGCAGCCCGCGAACAGGTTGGCCAGCCAGCAGCAACACGCCGATACTCGCGGCGCCTCGCCGGTTTCCAGACCGAGGGCAGGGGATCCTGTCGGAGGATTTGGTCGATCGTAGGGGCGAATAAATTCGCCCCTACACGGTAAATTACCAAACGATCCGGCGATGGCAAAAGAGGTTACGCGCGTCGATCATCAGCACTTGATCGCGACGCTCCTGCGGTTTTCCGTGGTCCCATTCTTTCCTTTGGCAAATCGCCCTTCAGGCGGTATCGTGCGTCGGTTATGGAGACCCTCTTACGCGTCACTGACCTCACCCGCCGCTTCGGCCGCCACACGGCCCTGGCGGGCGTCGACCTGACGCTGGCGCGCGGTGAGGTGCTGGGGTTGCTCGGCCCCAACGGGGCGGGCAAGACGACCTGTCTGCGCATCCTGAGCGGCAATCTGGCGCCGAGTAGCGGGCGGGTGGAGATCGCGGGCCGCGATCTGACGCGCGACCCGGTGGGCGCCAAACGGCTGCTGGGCTATCTGCCGGAGCGCCCGCCGCTCTATCAGGACCTGCGGGTGGGCGAATATCTGCAGTTCTGCGCCCGGCTGCATCGGGTCCCGCGCGCCGAGGTGCGGACGGCGGTGGCCGAGGCGCTGCGCCGCTGCGGCCTGGAGGATTTGGGGCGGCAGCCGATCGCGCGGCTGTCCAAGGGGTTCCGGCAGCGGCTCGGGATCGCCCAGGCGATCCTGCACCGACCGCGGCTGTTGATCCTGGACGAACCCACCGACGGACTGGACCCGGTGCAAATCCGCGAGGTCCGCGGCCTGGTGCGTGAATTGGCGCGCGACTGCGGGGTGATCTTCTCCAGCCACATGCTGCCCGAGGTGCAGGCGGTCTGCGACCGGGTAGCGATTCTGCATCAGGGACGGCTGGTGGTCGGCGATCAGTTGGCGGCGGATACGCCGACCCTCATCTGGCGCCTACGCCTGGCACCCCCGGCGGACGCTGCGGCGCTCGCGGCCCTGGACTGCGTGGCCGAGGCGAACCCGTTGCGCGAGGATCGCTTTCGGGTGATGCTCGCACCCGATCAAGGCCCGGAGGAACTGACGCGGCAATTGGTGGCCGCGGGCCTGGGCTTACGGGAATTGCGGGCGGAGCGCAGTGACCTGGAGCGGGTCTTTTTCGACCTGATCGGCGTGGAGGAACAACCATGATCGGCACCATCGCCGCCCGTGAGCTGCGCGGCGGCCTGTTCACGCCACTGCTGTGGGTGCTGCTCGGTGCCGGCCAGGTGGTCCTGGCCTGGGTCTTTCTGAAGGTGATCGAGGACTTCACCGGTCTGGGCGCCGATGAGCGGGCGGCGAGCCTGTCGCAGGAGCTGTCGCTCAATCTCTTCGGCATTGCCGCCGTGGTGGCGATGCTGGCCGCGCCGCTGATCGCCGTGCGGATGCTCAGCGCCGAGTTCCGGGACGGCAGCTTCGACCTGCTCGGAGCGGCACCGGTCCACCTCTACAGCGTGGTACTCGGCAAGTTCCTCGGGATCGCGGTGCTGCTCACGCCGGTGTGTCTGCTGCCGGCGCTGAACCTGGCCCTGCTGGCCGGCACCGCCGACCTGGACTGGGGACTGGTCGCGGCGGCCACCCTGGGGCTCTGGCTCGCCGCGCTGCTGTTCGGCGCGGTCGGACTCTATGCCGCCAGCCTGAGCGCCCAGCCGGGAACGGCCGTGCTCGCCGCTTTCGGCATCCTGCTGCTGTTCTCGGTCATCGGCCGGGCTCAGGATCTGACCTCCACGGGGCTGTCGCTCTTCGGTTGGCTGGCCTGGAACGAGCACCTCTTCTGGTTCCTGTTGGGCGCGGTGCGGGTCAGCGACCTGGCCTATTTCTTGATGTTCACCGGGGTCTTTCTCGCCCTGACCCATCGGCGGCTGGCGAATCGGCGGCTCTCATGAAACGTCTGACCTCACTGTTGCGGGCGGCACTCAAGGGCATCGAGCGGCCCCTGGTGGACGGACTCTTCGTCGCGCTGCTGTTCGCCACGGTGATCGCCGCCGGTTGGCTGATCGCCCAGGACGACCGGTATTGGGATTGGACCAGCGCGCGGGGCAATACCCTGACACCGGAGTCCGCGGCCATCCTGGCGCGGCTCGAGGCTCCGCTGCGGATGACCGTATTCAGCGACGCCCAGAACCCATTGGGCAAGACCATCGACCGTCTGCTGGCCCGCTATCGCCATGCCCGGCCGGACATCGAAGTGCGTTTCGTGGACCCTCAGCGCTTTCCCGAACAGGCGCGCGACGCCAAGGTCTCCATCGCCGGGCAGATCATGCTGGAGTACCGGGGGCGCCGCGAAACCCTAAGTCAGCTCGGCGAGCGCGAAATCAGCGCCGCCATCGCCCGTCTGGGGACCACGCGAGCGCCCTGGGTCGCGGCGCTCGAGGGACACGGCGAACGCAAGATCGACGGCGAAGGCGCCGCGGACCTGGGTCGCTTCGGTCAGGAACTGAAAGAGCGAGGCTACCTGCTGCGCAGCCTGGATCTGGCGACCGTGGCTGAGATCCCCGTGAATACCCATCTGACCCTGGTGTCCAATCCGCAGATCGCGCTCTTTCCCGGCGAGACCGAACGGCTCGCCCGCTATCTTGATCAGGGCGGCAATCTGCTGTGGCTGATGGACCCCGGCGAACCGAACGGCCTTGAAGCACTGGCCGATCAGTTGGGTATCGGCATCCTGCCGGGCACCCTGGTGGACGCCGACGCGGCACGGTTCGAGTCCGAGACCCCGGCGGTCGCCGTGATCTCCGAGTTCCCCGCCGATGCGCTGGCGGAGGGTCTCAGCACCCCGGCCCTGCTGCCCGGCGCGGTTGGCTTCGAGACCCGCACCGCGCCGGGCTGGACGCTCGCCGGATTCCTCAGCAGCAGCGCGCAGAGCTGGAACGAGACCGGACGCCTGACCGGCACGGTGTTTCGCGACGAGGTGGTCGGCGAGCAGGCGGGGCCGCTGCCGGTGGTCCTGGCCCTGACCCGCAACCTGCCGGAAGACGGCCGGGTACAGCGGGTGCTGGTGGTGGGCGACGGGGATTTCCTGAGCAACGCGCAACTCGGCGCTTACGGCAACCGCGCACTCGGACTCCAGTTGCTGCGCTGGCTCAGCGGTGAGGACGGACTGCCGGCCCTGCCGCCGTATCCGCAACCCGTGCCGGGCCTCACTCTGGACCACAACCGGCGACTGTTGCTGGGGGCGGGGACACTGATGCTGCTGCCCGGCCTCTTTCTGGCGGCTGGCCTGACGATGCGCTGGGCGCGTTCGAGGAGTTGAGTCATGGCGGCACGCTGGCTCGCGAATCTGCTCCTGGCCTTGATGCTCGGGCTGTTGGCGCTCGGCATCCACCATGAGCTCACCGTCTCGCGTCTCCCCCAGACCCTGGCGGGAATCGACCCGGCGGACCTGCGCCTGATCGAGGTGGAGCGCACGGGCGAACCCCGCATCCGTCTGGAACGTACCGGCGACGGCTGGCGCATGCTGGAGCCTTTGACACTGGATGCGGATCCGGGCCGGCTCGATCAATTGCTCGCCCTCATTGCCGCCCCGGTCCTGCGCAGCTTCCCGGCGCCCTCCGCGGCGCTCGATGAACTGGGCCTGGACCCGATCAAGCTGCGCCTGCGACTGGACGGCCTGACGCTGGCCTTCGGCGGGCTGGACCCCCTGGGTCAACGCCGTTACGTGATGGCGGACGGACTGGTGCACCTGATCGATGACCGGTTTCACCACCTGCTGATCGCCCCGCCGATCGACTACTGCTCACGCGCGCTCCTGCCGCACGCGGAACCGCCGCTGTTCGCCACGCTCAACGGGGTACCGCTGGCCGCCAAGTCGCTGAAGTCACTCATCGGCCTGACGGCTGAGCGCGTCGAACCCATGACCGGCGACTGGTCCGGGGAACCGGTGCAGTTCAAGTTTGCGGACGGCAACGCCCTGCGGTTCCTGGTCTCGGAGGATCGGCGCCGCTGGAGTCGCCCGGATCTGAAGCTGCGCTATGTCCTGACCGATGGCATGCTCCTGGAACTGGACCCCACCGCCATCGACCCGACCCCGCCGACACCGCCGCCGGACCTGCGACCCAAGCCCCCGGCAGCACCCTCCCTGACCTTGCCGTCGGATACCGGAGCCCGGACCGACGACGCGCTCGCGCCCGATCCGACGGCGCCGGACCCCGGTGCACCCGAGACGGATCCGGACGCCCCGGTGCCGACGGATAGCGTGGGGGCACCGCCATCGGTCAAGCTCAGCCCGGATGACATGGGGGAAGGCAGGGCGGGCTTCGGGGACGAACTCTACAAGGACCCGCCGACCGGATTCGGTGTCGACCCCTTCGCGCCCGACCCCGAAGCCGCCGCGCCCGAAACCGCCGCGCCCGGAACCGGCGCCCCCCCCGACGGGGCCTGGCGCGTGCACCCGTTGATCGCACCGCCCGCCCGGAGGCCCTGAGGTGCCCGAACTGCCGGAGGTCGAGACCACCCTGCGCGGCATCCGCCCGCACCTGCTGGGTCGGCGCATCGCGCGGATGATCGTGCGCGAGCCGCGGCTGCGCCTGCCGATCCCGCCGGACCTGGCCCCGCGCCTGACCGGTCAGGCGATTCTGGGGCTGCAGCGGCGGGCCAAGTACATTCTGATCCAGGTCGAGGACGGCAGTCTGATCCTGCATCTGGGCATGTCGGGCAGCCTGCGCCTGGTGCCCGCCGAGACCCCGCCGCTGAAACATGACCATGTCGATCTGGCACTCTCCGACGGCCGCGCCCTGCGCTTTCGTGACCCGCGCCGTTTTGGTCTGCTGATCTGGACGCCGGACCCGCCCGCGCTGGCCGCGACCCGCCACGCCCTGCTGCGCGACCTGGGTCCGGAGCCGCTGGCGGACGGATTCGACGGCGACCACCTGTACCGGCTCAGCCGCAAGCGCCAGGTCGCGGTCAAGTCATTCATCATGGACGGCGGCGTGGTGGTGGGCGTGGGGAATATCTACGCCAGCGAATCGCTCTATCTGGCCGGCATCCATCCATCGCGCGCCTGTCACCGCGTCGGGCTGGAGCGTTACCGGCGCCTGGCACAGACCATCCGAACCGTACTCGATGCCTCCATCGTCCAGGGCGGCACCACCCTGCGGGACTTCGTCCAGGAAGACGGCAACCCCGGCTATTTCGCACGCTGGCTGCGCGTCTACGGCCGCACCGGCGAGCCCTGTCCAGGCTGTGGCGCGCCGTTGCGCCAGGTGCGGATCGCGCAGCGGTCGAGCTTTTATTGCCCGCGATGCCAACATTGACCTGGAAAGAGCAGTTGCACCACAAAGACACAAAGGACACAAAAGATTTCAATGTGTTGAGTTGACATGCTGGATCACCAGCCAGGTGAAGCGCATCATGACAATAACCCATTGTCTTTCTTTGTGATCTTTGTGCCTTTGTGGTGCGAACTGCCGAATTTAGGTTAAAGCATTCTCGACAACTACAACGATTGTGTGCGTATTTGACTTGGCTTTGACTCGTTACCTGTTGCTATCGCTGCGCCCTTCGCGCCGTGCAATCCCGCTCGTCTGCTGGTTCTTTACAGCACTGCCGATGTCCGGCTGCCTGCCGGCCGCTGAACTGGCGACCGTTCAGGTCGGCGGAGCGGATTTTCGGGTGGAAGTCGTCCAGCGAGAGGACGAACGGCGACGCGGGCTGATGTTCCGCCAAAGCCTACCGGCCGACCAGGGGATGTTGTTCATCCAGCCGCCGGGGCGGGCCGAATTCTGGATGAAGAACACCCTGATCCCGCTGGACCTGCTGTATTTCGACATCGACGGAACCTTGCTCGAGATCGTCCCCGCGGTGCCGCCCTGTCGCGTGCGCAACTGCCCGATCTACCCCAGCGCGTCCGCGGCAGTGCGTTACATCCTGGAGATCAAGGCCGGCGAGGCCGCCCGCCGCGGGATCGCGGTCGGCGCCGCACTGCGGCTGGACCGTTGACCGCGGTGACCGGCATCACCAGCGTGGTGTCGACCATGGTCAGGGGGATACCGGCCCGCTCGGGCTTCCGGGCGGGGAAGTTGGTACAAAAAATCGGGGTCTTAGCGCAACATATGCTATTAAGCGCATATTATGATTTGACGTCCCGTCACCTATCATGACTTCGATCGCTTCGCGGATCGTTCTGCAATCAAAGCAGATCTTGTTTGCTTGGCCATTTGAACCTTTGAAAAAAGCCTTCTTCTGTGCACTAAGCCATCCCGGCCGGTGCCCTGTGATCGTCATCGCCACTGAGTCACTCCTTCGTCATAAAAAGTTCACTTGTTTCATATATCCGAAATCGGGAATATTCTTGGGGAATGGGCGGCGCCGGGAGCGGTTTGCCGCCCCGGCCCGCGAGCCCGGCCTGCGTGATCTCGCCGTTGCCGCGTCATTCGCGAGCGAGGCATGGGGCGTCTCACCGGAGCGGTACGCTCTGAGGCCGCCCGACCCGGCGCACCACGACCGTCATGAACCACTCACCAAAGGGTCATCTCGAACAGGGATCATGTGGGCGTCGCGCCCAAGCCCCCCTCTTTCATTATCAGGAGTCTCCGATGCGCACATTCACTCCCCTCAAGACTGCCCTGCTGTCGTTGGGCCTGCTGCTCGCGCACTCCGGTGCGCAAGGCCGCGGTGCCGAGGAGGTGTTCAAAGTCAATCCCACGGGCACGACCCAGGCCCTGAACGGTGCCGGCTCCACCTTCGCCGCGCCGATTATCAAGGAATGGATGCGGGTCTACGGCGGCGAGCACCCCGACCTTGGCCTGAGTTATGCCGTGGTCGGCAGCGGCGCGGGCATCGACCGCTTCCTTGCCGGTACGGTCGACATCGGCGCGACCGACGCCCCACTCACCCCGGCGGATGTCGCCAAGGTCAAGGGCGATGTGCTGCAGATCCCGGTCACGGCCGGCATGATCGCCATCACCTATAACTTGCCGGGTATCCAGGGTCCGCTCAACCTCCCGCGCGCGGTCTACCCGGATATCTTTATGGACAAGATCGTCCGCTGGGACGATCCACGCATCGCCGCGGCCAATCCGGGCGTCGCGCTGCCGCACAAGCTGATTCAGGTCGTCGCCCGGCGCGACAGCAGCGGCACCACCTTTGCCTTCACCAACCATCTCGCCGCCGTCAGCCCGGCCTGGGCCGTCGGCCTGGGCGTCGCGAAGGCCCTCGACTGGCCCGGCGGGGCCATGACGGCGAGTGGCAACGAGGGCGTGGCCCAGCGCATCAAACTCACCGAGGGCTCGATCGGCTATGTCGAGTCCGGCTTCGCGGAACGCCTCGGGCTCCCGCTCGCCGGGCTGGAGAATCGCGCCGGGGGCTTCATCGTGCCCACGGTCGAGACCGGTCAGCGGGCCCTGACGGGCGGGTCGGATGCCATCCCCGAGGCACTCGACGTCATGATCACCGACCCCGAGGGCGCGCACTCCTACCCGATCGTGACCTACACCTGGCTGCTGCTGCGCCGCCAGTATGAGGATGCCGCCAAGACAGCCGCGATCAAGAACCTGGTGGGCTGGATACTGACGCAGGGCCAGGCCCGCGCCGAGCCGTTGCGGTACGTACCGCTGCCGGCGAGCATCACGCAAGCGGCGCAGGGCGAGTTGGCGACGCTCGGCGAGTAGGCCGCGCGGGCGCGGACCGTCCTCCATCCGCCCTTCGGCACCTGATTCGGAGACCTCAATATGGCCACGCTGCCAACCCGCCGCCGCTTCATCGCCCGTCTGATGCTGCTCGCCGCCCTGGGAGCGGCCCCCGCCCTGGCGCTGGCCCCACGCTTCACGGACGCCGACGGCGATCTTACCGCCGACCCGTCAAGCGACCCCAAGGACTGGGTGGACCCGGCGGTACTGGTCTTCGCCTACACGCCCGTCGAGGACCCAGCGCCGTCTACGCCAAGGCGTGGGAGGGCTTTCTGAAGCACTTGGCGGAGAAGACCGGCAAACAGGTCCAGTGCTTCCCCGTCCAGTCAAACGCGGCGCAGAGCGAGGCGATGCGCGCCGGGCGCCTGCATGTGGCGGGCTTCAACACCGGCTCCAACCCGCTCGCGGTCAACTGCGCCGGCTGCGTGCCGTTCGCCATGATGGCGGCGGCCGGCGGCACCTACGGCTATGAGATGGAGATCCTCACCTACCCCGGCAGCGGCATCGCGAAGGTGGAGGACATCAAGGGCCGCAAGCTCGCCTTCACCGCGCCGACCTCCAACTCCGGCTACAAGGCGCCCTCGGCGATGCTGAAGGCCGAGTACGGGCTTCAGGCCGAGCGCGATTTCGAGCCGGTGTTCTCCGGCAAGCACGACAACTCCATCATCGGCGTGGCCAACCGGGACTACCCAGCCGCCGCGGTTGCCAACTCCGTGCTGCGCATCGAGGCATTGAGCAAGGTCTACCCCCTTCTGGCGCAGCCTGACGCGGCGCTTTCCGCCGTCGGATATCCAGTTGGCCTTCCGCCTGCTCGATCGGGTCGGCCTATTGGAGCACGCCGACAAGCGCGCCGATGCCCTCTCCGGCGGCCAGCGCCAGCGCGTCGGGATCGCCCGCGCCCTGGCGCAGGAGCCCGACCTGCTGCTGGTGGACGAGCCGACCGCGAGCCTCGACCCCAAGACCTCGCGCCAGATCATGCGCCTGCTGCGCGAGGTCTGCGCCGAACGCCATCTGGCCGCCATCGTCAACATCCATGACGTTGGACTGGCGCGCCAGTTCATGACCCGCATCGTCGGGCTGCGCGCCGGCTCCGTGGTCTATGACGGCGCGCCCGACGGACTCACGCCCGCGGTGCTGACCGCCATCTACGGCGCGGAGGACTGGGAGAGCGACACGGCCGCAGCCCACTCCGTCACCGGGCGGCCTGGCCCGCACCCGCTTGAGCGCGACGAACTGGTCGCCGCCTTGTGACCGCCGATCCGATCCACGACCCGACCCACTATGGGACCCAGTGGCGGCGCCCGCCGCTGATCCGCGCGGCACACTGGCGCCGGCTGCTCTACGGCGGGGTCGCGCTCTACCTGGTGCTCGGCATCGGCGCACTCGACATCGACTGGGTGCGGCTCAGCGAGGGCTGGACCCGCGGGTGGCGCTTTCTCGCCGGCTTCGCCCAGCCGGATTTTCGCTCGCGCTGGGACGCGATCGCCGGCGGTCTGCTGGAGAGCCTGACCATGACGCTGACCGCGACCCTGGTCGGCATCCTGCTCGCGGTGCCGGTCGGGATCGGCGCGGCACGCAACCTGGTCGGCCTGCCGCTCTATCTCCTCTGCCGCGCGATCATCGCCGTCTCGCGCGCGCTGCAGGAAATCATCATCGCCATCCTCTTCGTCGCCATGGTCGGGTTCGGCCCCTTCGCCGGCTTCCTGACCCTGAGCGTCGCGACGGTCGGCTTTCTCGCCAAGCTGCTCGCCGCGGACATCGAGACCGTCGACCCCGCGCCGGTCGAGGCGGTCCGTGCCGCCGGGGCCAGCCCGGCGCAGGTACTCGACTACGGCATCGTGCCGCAGATCCTGCCGGCCCTGGCCGGGATCAGCCTCTTCCGCTGGGACATCAACATCCGCGAGTCCACGGTGCTCGGGCTGGTCGGGGCCGGCGGCATCGGACTCGCGCTCAAGACTTCGGTCGATACCCTCGCCTGGCCGCAGGTCACGCTGATCTTCTTGCTCATCCTCGCCACCGTGCTGCTCAGCGAGTGGGTCTCGGCGCGGGTGCGACGGGGGTTGATCTGAGGACGGGGAGCCGTTCCGCCCGCGGCGCCGCCTGACCCGAACGACTGCGGATAGCGCATGGTCCCGCGCCGGCGCGCAACGACACCGGTCGCGATAGCCGCCTGCCCAGGCCCGTTGGCGCCCGCCGGAAACCATTTCTATCTGCTCGGCTGGGCGGTGACGCGGATCCTGGGACGGCGCATCCTGCACGCCGTCGAGTCCATACTGAAGCGCATTCCCATGGTGACGACCGTTTATGGCGCCACCAAACAGTTGCTTGATGCCTTCAGCGCCGACCAGGGGAAGATGCAACGGGTGGTTCTGATCGAAGGCGTTCGCCAAAACCTGCGAGCGCCTGGAGCGTGGCGAAACGGTCGACCCGGTTGAATCCATCGGTTATCGGGGCGCCTTTGCTCGTGCGTTGTCATCCATTGTTCATCTGCGACATATGGTCTGTCGTATTTGTCGGCGGCGCTGCCATGACACCGCATTTCGGAGACCATCATGCTTCACTTTGTCATTGTGGGCGGCAGCGACGGCGGCATCAGCGCCGCCCTGCGCGCCCGCGAGTTGGACCGGAGCTGCGCGCTGAGCCTGGTCCTCGCCGACCGCTTTCCGAACTTCAGCATCTGCGGCATCCCATACTTTCTAAGCGGCGAGGTGGCGCAGGCCAACGAACTCGCGCACCGCCAGGCCGCGGACATCGAGGCGCAGGGCATACGGCTGTTGCTGGAGCACCGGGCCGTGCGCATCGACCCGGACGCCCGACTGGTGGATGTGCAGCGCCCGGACGGCGGTCTCACGCCACTGCCCTATGACCGGCTGCTGCTCGGTACCGGAGCGGTGTCGATCCAACCAAGATTGCCCGGTGCCGACCTGCCCGGAGTCTTTCCGCTGCGGTGGATGGGCGACACGCTCAAGCTCGCGGCCTTCCTCGACGCGCGCCCGGAGACGACGCTCGGCGCCGCCGCCGGGGTGGCGATCGGCCGCTCCGGGGCCTTCAAGGTGAGCCGGCGCATGGAGACCAACCTACCGGATGTCTATGCCGCCGGCGACTGCGTGGAGACCTGGCACCGGGTGACCGGTACACACACTTATCTGCCGCTCGGCACGACGTCCCATAAACAGGGTCGTATCGCCGGCGAAAATGCCGTCGGCGGCGCGCGTGAGTTCCAGGGCAGCGTCGGCACCCAGTCCGTGCGGTTGTTCGATCTGGTGGCGGCACGCACCGGCCTGCACGACGCCGATGCCCGCGCCGCCGGCCTTGCGCCCTTGTCGGTGGACAGCGAGCACTGGGACCACAAGGTCTACTACCCCGGCGCCAAGCGGATGCTGATCCGCGTGACCGGCGAGGTGTCGACCGGCCGGCTGCTGGGCGCACAGATCATCGGCGCCTACGGCACCGAGGTGTCGAAGCGGGTGGACATCGTCGCCGCCGCGCTGCATCAGGACATGCGCGTGGACGACCTCAACGACCTAGACCTCAGCTACACGCCGCCGCTCAGCAGTCCCTGGGACCCGGTGCAGATGGCGGCGCAGGCCTGGGTGCAGCGTTGGCGGGAGATCGAGGCATAATCGGCGTGAGTGCGCCATGCGAGGCCACGGCCAAACGGCTGCGGCCATCAGCGGGTTCCGCTTCGACTCCGGAGCGGCACTGGTCACCGTCGGGGGCGTACCGGTGCAGCGGCCGGTTTTGCCGCTCCCGTGTCTTTCCACGATGACATCGCCGGCCCTGACCGGCCCGCGCAAGGCTGAATCATCAAAATGACATTGCATCCCCATGACGCACTTGCCCTGCCGGACGGCGGCAAGCTGATCTTGACGCCCTGCCCCGGCACCAAGGGCGCAGCGCTCGCCGAGTCGATCGCGCAATTGCGCGAAGCCGACGCCGACGCCGTCATCTCCATGACGCCCAGCGACGAGTTGAACAGGCTCGGTGTGTCGGCCCTGCCGGAGGCGGTGGCGCGGGCCTCGACGCTAATCGAAATGCACCCACTTACGCTCAAGAAAACGGACCCACCCAGTGCGCGGTAGATGACGGCCGGGGAGCGTTGTTGACGGGCGCGACGAGCGACCGTCGCGGTCCGGTCATGAAACCGGACCGCGACCGGAGGCCAGCGACGAGGGTGGATCAGGGCGAAGCGGGACGGTCGACCGGCGCGGTGGGTGCGCGCAAGGACGGCCCGGTGAGGCGCAGGGTGATGCAGTGGTGTTGCAGGCGGTCGAGTAGGGCGTCGACCAGGGGCTTAATGCGGAACAGGTCGTACCACTGGTCGAAGTCGAGGTTGGTGGTGATCAGGGTGCTCTTGCGGGCGTAGCGCTGTTCCAGGAGTTGGAACAGGGCGTTGGCGTGCTCGGGCTTGAGGTTCATGTAGCCCAATTCGTCCACGACCAGGACGTCGTAGGCGGCCAAGTGCTTGAGCAGGCGGGTGGTGGAGTGATCGGCGAGCGAGGCGTAGAGCGCATCGATCAGGTCTTGGGCGTTGTAGAAACGGCCACGGTAGCCGTGGACCAGGGCCTGACGCAGCAGACCGATGGCCAGTCCCGTTGTGCCGGCGCCGGGTGGCCCGATGAGGACCAGATTCTCGGCCCGGTCGATGAACCCCAGACCCGCCAGCGCACGGATGTGTGAGGCGTCCAACGTCGGTTGGCGGTCGAACGGGAAGGTGTCCAGCGACCAGTCCCAGGGCAGGCGGGCTTGGTGCAGACGGTAGGCGAGGCTGCGCTCCTGGCGGTGGCGATGCTCCTCGCGCAACAGGCGCAGCAGCACCGCCGCGGGCGGATCGCCGGCTTGTTCGGCGGCATCGAGCACGGTGTCGAGGGTCTCGCGCATACCGGCGAAGTGCAGTGCGGCGAACAGGGTGTGAATGGCGGCGCGCATCAGTCGACCTCCGGAAGTTGGAAGAAGTCGCCGCGCACCTGCTTGAGGATCAACGACTCCAGGCGCGTCAGGTCATACAGGCCATAGGTCAGGGCCTGGGCGACGGCACTGAGGAAGGGGTCTGGCGGGTCGGTGCGCTGAA
>Ga0247839_1000971_pt1 | contig 50219 bp, 41 predicted proteins | sample LaCruzMarch2015__6_FD_192405 | JGI IMG/M metagenome (GOLD analysis project Ga0247839, IMG submission 192405) | Freshwater microbial communities from meromictic Lake La Cruz, Castile-La Mancha, Spain - LaCruzMarch2015_16m | ecosystem: Environmental > Aquatic > Freshwater > Lake | place: Spain... | reverse complement strand
CAATGGGGGATATATACAAATTTGATTGGCCAAAGTGATAAATGGATATCAAAATGAATAATCCCAGGGAGAAAGTTGGAAATGAATACCAACAACCGACATATAATAAAATTAATCCTATGTATGACGCGAAAAACAAGGTACTCTTATTGTTCTTTTCATCCACCCTTTTATTGATTAAGTTGAAAAAAAGTAAATGATCGTTTGCCCCATGAGGAATGCCTATCAACACAATTAAAACTAAAGCTATTACAAGAGAACTTGAAACAAATAATTCATGTTTAATTAAGCTCACCATGATTATAATCAAGGTGAATAATTGAACCATTAATTGAATTCTAGGATTTCTCATGATTACCTTATTGTTTGATAAATGGGAGAATACGATTTATCCTTAGTTATTCGCGGCCAGTAAATTTCAATCAATGCACTTATAAATACCTTTATAGGTAAGGTTGAGAATATTTTCATTTCACTAAAAATGCCCGTCTTTTCCGATAAAAAGGTTAGTATAGATCCAAAGTTGTTTCCCTTAAATAAAGATATGAAAATATCTGATTTATTAATTTCCTTTTTTTGAAGCAAATGAAGTAAAATGGTGTCGTAAAATGAAAATCTGTTTTGAATCAGATTATTATGGAAAAGGTATTTTTCTGATTGTATGGATTTGACTATTTGGTTCACTTGTTTTTGGATAAGTGAAAAAGCAAATCCAGTACTTGGCTTTAAAGCACCACCTACAATCCCAATGGGTATTACATGATTATGGGAAGTATCTGGATGTATAAATTCCATAGGGATAATACCCTTTTCCTTTTCTATAATGGTGAATTTTTCAATCTGCAATGTTTCCTGAATATACTTTTCAATTTGTTCGTCATACGCTTCATCAGCCAATAATTGCTTTGAAAAAATAGTATATTCAATAAGGGCTTCTCTTTCAGAATAGGGTAGAACATAAAAAAATCGGACATCCTGATGCTGCTCAGTTCTGAAATCCATGAATGTCGCCGTATTTTTTTCGAATACTGGTTTTTCAGTTTTCACAAACCATCCCTGAAAATGTTGTTTTAAAGCAGAAAAGGAGGAATGACTTTTAGAATGACCAGCACTGATTGAGGTTGAGTTGAACAAATAAAGGCAATGAAATTTTTGTGTTTTTGTCTCTACACAAGCTCCTGATTCAAGACCATAAATACGTTCAATGTTTTCTTCAATTATGTCTATATTTTTCGAATTTTTCAGCTCGTCGTAACTGTATTTGTAAAAATCTCCAGATTTTACACCAACATAATGAAAAGGAAGAATTTTTTCCTTCTTTTCATAATTATCTGAATAAAAGGAAAGATTTTTCCAAACAGTAGCAGGAAACGGTAAAGGCGAGGTGTTGGGTGTCTCCCAAAAGCACCAGGTTTTATCCTGATTCGTGTGTATATTATTGTCTATCAATAATATAGATTGCTTAATATTTGCTTTTGATAACGCCACTGCCAGACTTAACCCAGAACATCCTGCACCAGCTATGACGAAATCATAAAATTTCATTTAAAATGGTTTTAAAGTTTAGACAAAAATTTCTTACTTCTAATCAATATTAACTATAAAAATTTGAAAAATTAAATTTTAGGGAATTTAATTAAGTAAAAAAAAATTTGTTCAGAATAAAATCGTGTATGTATCCTCCCATTTTGTCCAATTTTCTGCATTATTAAACCAGGTTAATTGTCTTTTTGCATATTGTCTGGTGTGCTGTTTTATTTTCAGAATGGCTTCTTTAATTTCATACTCATTAGAAAAATATTTAAATAGTTCGGTATAACCTACAGTTTGTAGAGCTTTTAATTCCTTGAATTCTTGAAGAGAACGAACTTCGTCTATCAATCCATCTTGTATCATTTTATCTACTCTATCATTTATTCTTTCATAGAGTATGGCTCTCGGGGGAGATAAATAAAAGCAATGAGATTCAAAAAATCTCTTCACTTTTTTTCCTGTCCTGAAGGATGAAAATGGTAAACCTGTTTCTCGAAAAATACTGATAGCTCTGATAAGGCGTACCGGATTATGTTGATCTACTATCTGGAAATAATTTGGGTCAACTTCTTGTAGTTGCCCTTTTAAATAATCTATACCTTTTTCAAGATATTCTTTTTGTAGCTGAACAAGTATGTCAGGACTTACCGGGGGAAATGTATCGATACCCTCAAGCATGGCCTTGAAGTACAAGCCACTTCCTCCTACGGCAATTAAAATGTCGTGATGTTTAAATCTGTCCTCTAATAAAGTCATGCTTTCTTTTTCAAACAAGCCAATATCATAAGGATCATGAATAGAAACATGATTTATAAAATGATGTGGAGCCCTGTCTTGTTCCTCTTGGGTGGGTTTGGCGGTCCCAATGTTCATCTCTCTATAAAATTGCCTGCTATCCACAGAAAGAATTTCTGTATGATATTTTTCAGCAAGTTGTATTGCCAAGGCCGTTTTACCCGAAGCAGTTGGACCTCCGATACAAATCAATATTTTATTTTCTGCCATAAAAATTTAAAAGTACCTTTATATATTATTAATGAAGGTAAACAATCTTAATAACAGGCTGAATTTTATGCTCTACTTTTTTCTAAAACCTTTGGTTCAATTGGCTATCAAAGTTTATTTCCGGAATATATTTCTATCCGGATTAAAAAATTTGCCACATAATAAGCCTTATCTCATAGCAATGAACCATCCAACGGCTTTTTTGGAACCTGTTATTATGGCGGCAAATATTAATAAACCGATTCATTTTCTGGCCAGAGGCGATCATTTTAATAAAACGTTCTATCGCTTTCTTTTGAATCAGGCTAAGATGATTCCCGTTTTTAGGCAAAAGGAGTCGGGTTTTGGCTCTCTAAAAAACAATTATGATACTTTTTTTCGTTGTTATGAATACATTTCAAAGAGTGAATTAGTAGCTTTATTTCCTGAAGGAAGGACGGAGCACGAAAAAAGATTAAGGCCTTTACAAAGAGGAGTGGCAAGAATAGCTTTCGGCACGTTAACTCATTTTCCCCATTTAGACGATTTATATATTGTTCCTGTTGGCGTAAGTTATGCCGATGCATTATCTTTTCGAACCACTGCTGTACTTCACATTGGTGAGCCTATGTCGGTTAGGAATTATTATGGTAATGGGAAATCTCCAGATCACCAAAGATTACTTTCAGATTTAGAAGGTCGATTAAAAGAATATATGGTCATCATTGATAAGGTGGAAGATGATGAACTGATTGAAACCTGCCTCACGTTGGCACGAAATACCCGAAATTATTCATTTTTTAAGGTGTATCAATTTGATACATCTCTTTTAAACATGGAAAGGAAAGTGGCTCAATTTTGGAATGAGGAAGCAAGCCAAAACTTAAAAGATAACACAAAACTTAAAGTTAGGGCTTATCTTGATTTATTAGAAAAATATAATCTTAGCGATAAAGTTATTTCTCTCAAGATCAAATCTTCCTGGGTTAGCTTTTTTCCCATTTTTCATCTGACCTCTTTTATTGGAACTATTTTTGTTTTTCCAATGACTTATTTTGCAGATTGGGTAGTCAAAAATAAAATAAAACACTTATCGTTCAAATCTCCCGTTCGATTTGGTGCAGCTTTTGGCGTGTCATTATTATACCTGATTATTACTATTATTCTTTCAGTTTATACGTCCATTTTAGTCATACCCATAGCTCTCTGTCTAGGATTAATGGCTTATTTTTCTCTTTATACTAGAGAAAAACAAGCCATCAAAACAGAACATAATCGATTTATAAAGCTTGAGGAAGTTCAAAAAGAGAAGCTATTAGCCTTAAAAAATGATATTTTAGAAACGTTTAGGGTCAAACTATCTGAATAAGGTCAAATCTCCTTTTTTAACGAACTCCTGACCGTCAGGAAATTTAATGATGATGTAGTAAACATAAATATCACTTGGTGCATCAGTACCATTAAACCTGCCATCCCAGCCTGTGGTCGGCGTTTCGTTCTTATACACGGTCTGTCCCCATCGGTTAAATACGTTAAACTTAGTAATTTCTATTTTTCCTCTGAACACTACATTAAAGAAATCGTTGACTCCGTCGCCGTCTGGTGTGAATGCATTTGGGATATCAAAAACGGGTGCTAAAACGGGTATCGGGGGTGAACTGAACGTTAATTCACAACCAGTGGCATTTTTAATAATAAGCGTGTAGGTTGTCGGATTTTCCGTAGGTACATGTTCTAATAAAGGGGTAGAACCTGGAATATCTTTACCATTTGCCTTCCAGGTATAGGTGATTCCTGGAAGATTTAAAGGCGTGATATTAGCCAGGATGGTAACTTTTTCCCCCAGTGGAACGCCGGAAGTGTTCGCTTCAACAGGTTCAATTTTAAAATTTGAAAGTCTTGGTAGGGCAGCTACAGTGACCGTTACTGATTTTCTATCCGACCCACAATTTGGACCATAGGTATAGTCCATTGTAAATGTAGTGGTAGTAGTGAGTCCTTGTAAGGCAAGTTTAGGACCTAAAACGGTTTGATTGTTATATGACCATTTATATTGCTGATCCACACCAAGTACTGCATTGCCCGTCGCTTCCAGATTTACAGGAAGTCCGGGACAAATGGTTAGATTCGCCGGAATACTTACTGTAGATGGTTGAATCACATTAATCGTTATTGACGCTGAAGTTGGCGCGCAAATTCCAGCCTGGGCTTTAACAGTATACACGGTATTGACTGTGGGTCTTACTTTTATTAACGGATTTACAGAGGTGAACGCTGGATCTGTTGAGGAACTCCAGGTGTAGGTTACCATTGGGTCATTGGACACCAAAAGCTGTATCTCTTCTCCTCTGCAGATGGTTGTTTTAGTGTTAAAACCAATGGCCGGAGCTGGTATGACATTTATTTTTGCCGTTATGGTTGTTGGACAATCCTTTTCTTTTACCGTCGCCTTTACTTCTTTTGATTGTGTTAAGAATAGCGTAGGATTTTTACAACTTTTACATGATACTGCGTCTTCAGGTTCCCATGTTATCTCACCGGGACCCTCAAAAGATAAATTCAAAGTAACCTTTTCTCCAATACAAATGGTTGTATCTTTAGGCGTAAGGGTAAGATTTTTTGGTTTTATCACTGGAATGATAGCTGGTTGGGTATCTCTGCAGGCATGGTTTGAAGTAGCCCTAAATAAAATAATGCTATCAATAGTTGTAATTACTAAGTTGTAAAGAGAATCAGGTGATTCAAATCCTTTAGTTGGAAACCAACTATGCTTTATATCCGGGTATTCCGCTGGATTATAGACAGGGGAAGTTAATTTCACTATGGTTCCCTGACAATATTGCTCTTTATTTTCGTCTTTGGAGATAATTAATTTTGAGGGAAGTGAATCTACTCTGATTCTTACTGAATCTTTCACTGTACACCCGTCATGGGTAAAAGTGGATATGTAGGTAGTGGAAACTATCGGATCCACTTTTACGGTACCACCTCTGGCATTATCAATAAACTTGTCGTTAGGTAGCCAGGTAATACTACTCGTTACACCCGTATTTGTTCCCGCTCTTAAAGTTAGCTTAGTTCCCTTACAAATTTCTATGGTGTCTTTTTCAGAGATTATATTTACGCGTGTTTCTTTTACCGAATAATTGAAGGTAACTTCAGAAGTACATTTGCCAATTCGTTGGCTTACTGTAGCAATGCCTGATGTATTTGGATATATGATGGCGCTTCCGTTGACTAAAACATCGGTTTTTATATCATTATCCCACGAAATTCCCTGGTTTCCCGCATTAGATTGAATGGGCAATAAAAGAGGCGTTCCAGCACAAATGGGAGCGACATTGAAAGTTCCTTTAGTTAAAATGGGTTTAACGATAGATAAATAGGTGGAATCTTTTAAAACCGTTCCATTCACTAAGGCAGTTAAATATACCCATCCAGATTGAATTGGGCGGACCGTTGGGTTCGCCGCTGTGGCATCATTAAATAAGTTAGATGGAGACCATTTGTAGTAAACGGCGGGGATGGACTGTAAATTTACCTGAAGATCAGTATCACATACAAAAATAGTGTCCGCTCCCTTAATTAAGGGTATATTTTGGTTTCCAACGTTGGATTGTCCATTTATATTTGCCATGTAGCTACAAAGCAATCCAATAAAAAACCATTTAATGGCAAATTTAATTTTCATAGTAGTATGTTTTCCGATCTAACATCAGATTATTTATCAAAAATAACGAGTAAATCTGTAATTCAATATAATTTTTTGAACATTACTCAATAGTACAACTGTCCAATGCTTCTTTTACTTGAGCTAAGGTAACAAACGGCATGTCATTACCCCACGATGAATGAATATAATTCATAATATTAGCTATTTCAAAATCTGATAAAACGGTAATGGCTGCCATCTCTTGAGTGTATTGATTCCCATTTACCATTATGGTGTCTTTTAGCCCATATCGAATGATGCAAGCAGTCTTTAGAGGATTTTCAAGCAGGTAGTCAGCTTTAACTAAGGTTGGAATAAGTGATTTTAATCCTTTACCATCTGGCATGTGACAACTCACACAGAAATTTTCATAAAGAATTTTACCTTGAGGATACTGTGTATTTCCACAAGAAGTGAATATAACCAAGAAAATAAAAAGGGTAAATTTTTCCAAATCAATACGTTTTAGTCATTTTTTCTGGAACAACCAGAATGAAATCTGCTTTATTAAAATTTTCGGGATCTAAAACATCAATTTTGTCTTGTTCCACCGTACTTATGGTTAAAATTTTCAGATTAGGTTTATATTTATTCAGGTACCATAGAATACCTTCCTTTTCGTCAGAATGATAAGCTCCATTAAAATGAATAAATAGGTGATTTGGTTTTAAGGAGGTAGAAATGGAGTAACCCATGGTGGCATCCTTGATGGCCTGCGCTTTCACCATATTATCAGACGTATTACCCCCATGATTACCCATCATAGTTATCATTTTTTTATAGGTTGGTAATGTTAAATCCAGTGGAATAGGTAGTGGTGGTAAAAATTGAGCTTTTGCTAATTCACTAAGTTCATTAAGTCCTTCTAAGCCAGTTCTGAAAACCAGATTAGCATATCGTCGGGGCACATTGGTCGCCTTAAAAGATATTTTTTTTGTTTTGGCAAATTCTACTAATGGTTTGTAATCCGTGCTGTAGTTATCCCAGAGTTTAGCTTCCTCTTCAAAATTTTTAACATTAATCTTCCCTGATAAATATTCATCAATAACCATTTGATCATCAGTTTCAAACATTTCTGCACCCAAAATTAATTTGTTATCCTTGAGGTCAAAAAGATCGGAGGTCAATTTTAATTGTAACCAGTGAGAAATGGGATTATTATGAAGTTCACCAAAAAAAACCACCTCGTTTTCAGCAGATTTTTTTTTCATTTGCTCATAATCTACTTTTTCACCTTTATTGTTGAAAATCAAGTAAGCAGCAGGTTCTTGTCCTAACAAAAAATGCACAGATAAGAAAAGTGGCAGAGCTGATAATAGATGGCGGAAGGGATATTTTGTCATTTTGTTGCTATTTATGTCCCAATATAAATCATTTTATTAGGAAAAAATTATTTCTATCTTTAAAAACATACCTTAGTGATTGTTGTTTAACATAAAGATTTTTAACTAATATAATTTTATGCTTAGGGAAAGGGTAATTGTTTGGTTTAGACAAGATTTAAGGTTGCATGACAATGAGGCACTTTTTGAGGCTATACGACAGTCTAAGGAGGTAATTCCCGTTTTTGTTCTGGATGAAAGGCAAATTTTTGGAAAAACGTCCTTTGAATTTCCTAAAATTGGTAAGTTCAGAATGAAGTTTTTATTGGAAAGCATTGAAGATTTGCGATCAAACTTAAAGAAACTTGGTTCTGATTTAATTGTGAGAGTAGGCCACACAGAAAATATTTTAATTAATATAGCTAATCAAACTAAGGCTACAGCTGTTTATTGCAACAGAGAGAGAACGGAAGAAGAGGTTAAAGTTCAGGACAATCTGGAAAAGTTGCTTTGGCACGAGGGTAAAGAATTACTGTATTTCAGAGGTAAAATGCTCTATTACACCGCTGATTTGCCCTTTCCGGTGACGCACACACCTGATATTTTTTCACAATTCAGAAAGGAAGTCGAAAGAATTATTCCGGTAAGAGATCCTTTCCCAACACCTACTAAACAGTTTCAGCCTATTTCTGTGCCAATAAACTCAGGTGAAATACCTACCATGGAAAAACTGGGTTTCATAGATGTTGATAATATCGATAAATCTGGATTTGAAGGAGGTGAAACAGCGGCACTCAAAAGATTACATGACTATCTATGGGTAACGGAGGGTATTCTGAAATATAAAGATACCAGAAATGGAATGTTAGGTAGAAATTTTTCTTCCCGCTTCTCTGCCTGGTTAGCCATGGGTTGCTTATCTCCTAAAATGATTTATCATGAAATCAGAAGATTTGAAAAGGAAAGAATGGCAAACGAAAGTACTTATTGGTTAATTTTTGAACTGCTTTGGCGTGATTTCTTTAGATTAATGGGAAAAAAGTACAAAAGCAAAATATTCCAGATTGGGGGGACCAGGGATCTTGAAAACCATTATTTTAAAACAAATTTTGAAATTTTTCAAAAATGGGCAGATGGTAATACTGGCGTTCCTTTTATTGATGCGAATATGAAGGAACTGAATAGTACTGGCTTTATGTCTAATCGAGGAAGGCAAGTTGTCGCGAGTTTTTTAGCCAAAGACTTGAAAATCAACTGGCTTTTAGGTGCGGAGTATTTCGAATCTATACTCATTGATTATGACGTTTGTAGTAATTATGGTAACTGGAATTACGTGGCAGGCGTAGGGAGTGACCCCAGAGAGGATCGTTCTTTTAATATTCAGACGCAATCGTCAAAATATGATCAAAATGGGCAATTTGTAAAACACTGGCTTCCTGAGTTAAAACAGATTCCGTCAGATAAACTTATTTCATTTAATTCGTTATCAGTCAATGAACTTTCTTCTTATGGTGTAAATCTTGGTAAGAATTATCCTTTTTCTATTATCTCTTTTCCAAAATACTCAAAAAGATTTTAATTTTTTTTGGTTCAGAGCCAACGCATTTTTTTATTTGACGTTATTAAAACAGATATTCATTTAATCTATCGTTAAATACTCATAATATGAAAAATGCGATTTTTGTTTTTACTTTTTTTTCCTTGTTCTTTTCCTTAAACTCTTGTTTAAAGGATACTTGTGAAAATGTATATACTTATCAACGTTTCGATCCTGTTTATGTAAAACCTGAGTTACTCAGGCAAAAAGTAGCAGCGTCTGTTTCAAAAGAGTTGGTTACAACGGGAAAAATTTACGTTTACGGTGATTATTTATTAATTAATGAACCAGACCTTGGTATTCATGTGGTTGATAATAAGGTTCCTGCAAACCCTAAATTTATTTCGTTTCTTAAAATACCTGGTAATTCAGACCTTGCCGTTAGAAATGGTTTACTTTATGCAGATAGTTATATTGATTTAGTTGTCCTCGATTTAAAAAATCCTTTGGATGTAAAAGAAATTTACAGACTGGAAAATGCTTTTCCAAGTTATGGTAAAGATGAAAAACTAGGTTTATTAGTTGCTTATAAAGCGGCTGGTGTTACGGAGACTTTTCCTTGCTCTGAAAATTCAGGGAATACCTTTTTTGAAGGAAATGTAATATGGACAAGAGATGCTAATAGTCTGACATCTGGTCTAAAAACACCTTCTGGTACCGTTGGTATCGGTGGTTCAACCGCTCGTTTTACCATGAATCAAGGCCTGCTTTATACCGTTAGCACAAGTAATCTTTCGGCATTTAAGCTGGAGGATAATGGCGTTACCAAACAAGTCAGTACTCAAAATGTCGGTTGGAATATTGAGACTATTTATCCTTTCGAAGGTTTATTACTCATTGGTTCTCAGAACGGTATGTATATTTACGGTATTGATAACCCAGAAAAACCACAGCTTTTATCAACTTTTGAACATTGGAGAGCTTGTGATCCTGTGGTTAGTGATGGAAAAACAGCTTTTGTTACCCTCAGGGGAGGCACAGAGTGTGAAGGTTTTCTTAATCAATTAGATGTTATTAATATTTCAGATGTAAGAAATCCTAAACTCATAAAAAGTTATCCCTTGTATCATCCTATAGGATTGTCCATAAATGAAGAGCTTCTATTTATTTGTGAAGACGATAGAGGTATCAAATTATACGATACCAAAGATTTAAATGCGCTCGATAAAAATTTAATTTATCAGGATAAATCGTTCTCCGCAGTGGATATCATTGTACTGGAAGAAGATAAAATAGCTATTATTACTGGCGAAGAAGGTATTTGGCAATTTAGCTACAAAAATCCTGCTAAATGGGAACTTCTAAGTAACATAAAATCTAAAACCAATGATTAAAAGAGGATTTCTTTTACAAGTCTTTTTTTTAACTGTTTTGACTTATTCTTTAAAGAGTCAGGACCTTGGTCTTTCTCCATCCTTAGAGAATAAAGGTTATATGTTAGGTCAGTTTTCGTTGGGTTATGGGTACTATTTGAACGGAGGCGCTCTGTTAAGTACCGGCTTCGAGTATAAAATGGGAAAGGTTCTCTCTCCCAAATGGTCCCTTGGCGGTGGTATTGCCTACACGCAATTTAAACCGCTGGACGGTTTATATGGTATTAGTTTACTGTCTGAACTTAGATATTTTTTAAGGGATGAGACTAAAAACTGGCGTTTTTCCGGTGTGGCAGATGTGGGTATAGGCATAGGAGGAAGCAGACTTCAAACAGGGTGGGGTAGTAATGGTTTGGGGCCTCGCTTTTATTCTGGTGTAAGTATTCATAGAAAAATACAAAATAATACGAGTCTTATGTTAGAAATAGGCTACTTGTGCCAAAATCTAAGTTTTAAGGATAATACTCCTGGTAGGGGTTGGCAAATTTTTCAAACGGAAAGTATCTTGAAATATCATTTCAGGAGAATCCAGATAAAAACGGGTTTGTTTTTTTAATATTAAAGCACCTTAGGAGATTACTCTTAAGGTGCTTTTTATTTTTTCAATGTTCTCTAATACCTTTTTTCTGTCCTTGTCAGCAATATTTATATGCCCCATTTTTCTAAATGGTCTTGTTTCTGTTTTTCCGTACAAATGTAAATGCGCGCCCTCTATTTTCATACATTCCTCAATACCAACGTATTTCGTTTTTCCAGCATATCCAGGTTCTCCAACGATGTTTACCATAGCACCAATGCTGTGTTGTCTTGTTGATCCAAGGGGCAAATCCAGTATAGCTCTTAAATGCTGTTCAAATTGGGAAGTTTCGCAACTATTCTGGGTATGATGTCCGCTATTATGTGGTCGCGGTGCCACCTCATTAACAAAGATACCATCGTTTTCATCTAAGAAGAATTCAATAGCAAGGAGACCAACCAAATCTAAATCTATAGCTATTAAGGAAGCAATTTCATTCATTTTAGATAAAGTGCCTTTAACAAGTTCAGCGGGACAAATCAAAAAGGATACTAAATTAGCTTCCTGATTAAAGTGTTGTTCAACGGGTTCATAATGTATGAGTTCACCAGAGACCGATCTTGCTACGAGGATGCTGATTTCTGTCTTTATGTTTATTCTTTCTTCTATAATACTAGGGCAATCCAAAAGGTTTGTTACATCATTTTCATTAGAAACTACCACAACACCTTTACCATCGTATCCATCTTTTCTTGATTTTTGGACAAATGGGAAGGTTATTTGCTTATTTTTTAAAGCCTCTTTAATTTCATTTCCATCATCAAATAGCTGAAATCTTGCGGTCGGAATATCTCGTTCCTGATAAAACATTTTTTGTAATCCTTTATCTTGTATAACCTTAACAGTTGATGGTTTGGGATAAACCTTAACACCTTCATTCTCTAAATAAAAAAGGGCATCAACATTAATTTGTTCTATTTCGATGGTTAAAATATCTACCTTTTTTCCAAATTGAACAACATCATTAAAATTTTTAAAATCACCTGCCTGGAAAAAAGGTGCATAAGGAACGGCAGGGAATTGCTGGTCCTGATCCATGATATAGATGGGTAAATGCCAATTTGCAGCTTCAATCGCTAACATTTTCCCTAATTGTCCTCCACCTAAAATGCCAATTTTATGGTCTAACAGGTTCTTGTGTTGCATGTTCAATAGTTAAAAATTTTACAAATTTATGAAATTTAGTGCTTATCTGCCCTGTTCTCATTTTGCTTTTTGACCTATCTTTGAAATAAAAAACAAATGAGTCAACCTTCAGTTATCGTTCGTGATGTTCAAGTGGTGAATAGGGGAACAATTAGAATAGCAGATGTTTTCATTAAGGATGGGATAATTGACAAAATAGCAACATCCATTGGTCATTCTGCTGACATAGAAATAGATGGAACGGGAAAACACTTAATTCCTGGGATTATCGATACTCAGGTACATTTTAGAGAACCCGGTTTAACCCACAAAGCAAATATTTATTCAGAGGCAAGAGCAGCGGTTATGGGCGGTGTAACCTCGTTTATGGAAATGCCAAATACTAAGCCTCCCGCCATTACTAAAGAGTTACTCGAACAGAAATATGCCATTGGCGCTGCTAATTCTGTGGCTAATTACTCTTTTTTTATGGGTGCAACCAATGACAATGTAGAGGAGGTTTTAAGAGCGATTTCTGACGAAGTTTGTGGTGTTAAAATTTTCATGGGATCAAGTACGGGTAATATGTTGGTTGATCATCCTACCGCTTTACATACGTTATTTTCAGAAATACCTATCTTAATATCAACTCATTGCGAAGACGAGCAAACCATTAAACGAAATGAAGCGGCCTATCTTGCCTCTTACGGGGAAGAAATTCCTATGGCTTATCACCCTGAGATCCGGTCTGTTCAAGCTTGCTTGTTATCGTCGGAAATGGCCATATCCCTGGCTAAATCTTATGGAACCAGATTACATATATTACACATTTCTACAGCGGATGAATTAAAACTTTTTAACAATACTATTCCATTGAAGCAAAAAAGAATAACTTCTGAGGTTTGTGTGCATCATTTATACTTCAACAGTAATGATTATGAGTCATTAGGGAGTTTAATAAAGTGTAACCCTGCCATTAAATCTGTGGATCACCAAACGGCCTTATTGCAAGGTCTATTATCTGATAAACTAGATATTATAGCTACAGACCATGCGCCCCATACCTTAGCTGAAAAGCAGCAAAATTATTTTTCAGCTCCTTCTGGTGTTCCACTGGTACAACACAGTCTTCAGATAATGCTTGATTTTTATCACAAAGGTTTGATTACTTTGGAGAAAATCGTAGAAAAAATGAGCCATTCTCCAGCGGAGTGTTTTGGTATAAAAAATAGAGGATACATAGAAGAGGGTTTCGCAGCGGATGTAGCTATCGTAGATATAAATGTTCCATATCAGATAACTGCTGAAAATATTGCTTACCACTGCAAATGGAGCCCTTTATTAGGAAAAACCATGAAAGGAGCTGTTTTGACCACCATGGTTAATGGAAACTTAGTTTGGCACGACGGCCAAATAAAGGAAGATGTGAAAGGAGAAAGATTAAAGTTTATTCGTTAACCTTATCCTTTTTTTATCTTCTCAATTTCATTCATAACTATCTCTGATTCGGCCATCTTTGCAGCATAACCTTTAATATCCCCTTTTCTCTGTAATTGCATTGCTTCCTCAAGTAATTGATTGTAAGATTTTTGCAGATTCACTAAAGGGTCTTTTTTGAATAATCCGAACATGATGTTTTGGTTAAGTAGTATGGGAAATAGGAAAATTCCTATTTCCCATAACTAACAAGAATCAAGAGGTTTTGTTTTCTTTTTTAAGTTTTAAAACATCTATTCCTTTTTCTTTCACAGAGGAATTGAAAGCTTCCATATCAGCAGATTTTATGGTTTCCCATTTTTGCAATTCAGTATTAATCTGTTTGCTTAACTCTGTTTTTACTTGCATGGCTTGCTGGGTTGGAGGAAAATCACCACGATTGGTAATGCTTCCTACGTGAGCAAGTTTATTTGTCAGCTTAATGGGATAATTTAATGGATCCTGACCACTTTTGTTCTTTGTCTGATAAAGTTCATTTTCAATTCTGGTAATCTCTTTATCGATGTCGTTCGCTTTTTGGATGAGCGATTTCATTTCTGGATCATCTTTCCAGATAGATTTAAGATGATTAATTTGCTTTCTGGTTTCTCTTATGTCAAGGATAGCCTGATGAGCTTCCGATACTTTATCTCTAATGTCAATAAGGAAACTGAATTGTTTTGCATAATCTTCCACACTTGACTCAGAGCGAGGGTCTTTAACTATTTCAAAGGTTTGTTCTTGTTGAATTTTACCTAAAGTTAACACCACTTTATAGGTTCCGGGAACTGCTTTAGGACCATTTAATGCAGCAGCCCATAGGATCATGCCATCAAACCTTAAGGCGCCTGGATATTGCATATTCCAGACAAAGCGATTTCCACCTGCCTTTAAATCTGTTAGCTTATCCATTCTTTCTTTTGAATTGGTAGCAAATTCTTTAATTAATTTGCCATTGGCTTCATGAAATGAAAGTTTTACAACGATAGAATCAGCCGGCACTTCTTTCAGATTGAAATGAACCATAACACCCCCGGGATGATTTGCGCCAGCTGTTTTCGTATTGGCTCCGCGCCAACCAGGACCTCCTTCCATTCTATAGCTTGGCATAGGTTTGAACAAATGCATTTCAGCGGTAGAAACATCTTTATTTAGTTGATGTAGGGGCGTTAAATCGTCTATGATCCAGAAAGCTCTTCCTTGAGTAGCCGCAATTAAATTATCATTTTTAATAGCTAAATCTGTGATTGGAACAATGGGTAAATTCAGCTGGAATGGTTTCCAGGAGGCACCATTGTCAAAAGAAATATACATTCCCGATTCAGTTCCTGCATATAGTAAGCCTTCCTTTTTGGGGTCAGCACGTATTACCCGGGTAAAATGATTTTTATCAATGCCCGCCGTAATTAGGTCCCACGATTTGCCATAATTAGTAGTATGGTATAAATAAGGAGTATAATCACCTGATTTATAGCTTGTACCAGCAACATATAAACCACCTTTGTGGAATGGATCTTGTTCAATGGAATTAATCATCATCCATTCAGGCATACCTGCCGGTGTTACATTTTCCCAATTTGCGCCATTATCTTTACTAACATGAATGAGGCCGTCATCAGAACCTGCCCAAAGAAGACCAGGTTGTGAAGAAGATTCCAAGGCGGCAAAAACAGTACAATAATATTCGACACTCGTATTGTCCTGAGTAATGGGGCCTCCTGAACTTTTCATTTTGGACACATCATTTCTTGTTAAGTCTGGACTTATTGTGGTCCAGGAACGTCCGCCGTCTTCTGATGCGTGTAAATGTTGAGATGCAGCATAAAGTTTTTTAGGATTATTTGGAGATGTGAATACAGGAAAATTCCATTGGAATCTGTATTTTGATCCTTCCGCACCATAGCCCATAGGATTATCTGGCCATACATTGATGGTTTGATTTTGCTTTGTTCTGTGGTTAACTCTTTCTAAAAGGCCACCATAACTACTTCCATAAACGATTTCATTATCGTTGGGATCAACAGCAAGATGAGCTGATTCACCTCCTGCGGTCTCTTCCCAATCTCTTTCTCCAATTTCTGATCCTTCTGTTCTATGGTAAATTCTAAGGGTAGAATTATCTTGTTGTGCACCATAAATTCTGTAAGGGAAATGATTGTCAGTGATAACGCGATAAAATTGGGCAGTAGGTTGATTATGATAGGTTGTCCAGTTTGTCCCCCCATCTATCGAAACCTGACCTCCGCCATCATCGCCGATAATCATTTTATTGGCATCATCTGGGGAAATCCATAAATCGTGATGATCGCCATGTTGTGCATTGCTCGTATTGAACGTTTTTCCACCATCCCCTGAACGATGATAATTCACATTGAGGACATAAACAACTTCTTCATTTTTGGTGTCGGCATAAATTCTGGTATAATACCAGGCGCGTTGTCTTAAATTCCTCTCTTCATTGGTTCTAACCCAGGAATCTCCACCATTATCAGAGCGATAAACGCCTCCGTCATTGGCTTCAATGATAGCAAATAACTTTTCAGAATTAACTGGAGAAACGGTAATTCCCATAATACCCAAAGGACCTTTAGGCAGGCCTTTATTAGCTGATATTTTTGTCCAGTTGTCACCACCATCTGTACTTTTCCATAAATCTGAGCCTTCGCCACCGCTGGACAAGTCATAAGGCGTTCTTCTAACTCTCCAGGTAGCAGCATATAAGATTCTGGCATTTCCCGGATCGATTACTAAATCTACTGCGCCAGCATCGGCATTGGCAAAAAGAATTTTCTCCCAATTTTTGCCTCCGTCTTTTGAACGATAAACGCCTCTTTCTGAGCTAGATTTGAACAAATCACCTAAAACGGCAGCATATACTAAATCTGGATTTTTAGGATGGATTTTAATTCTTGGTATGTGTTTTGACTCAGGCAGTCCGGCCATTTGCCAGGTTTTTCCGGCATCGGCACTTTTCCACATGCCATATCCATAAGAAACGTTACCACGCACTGTAACCTCACCACCACCAACATAAATGACATTAGGGTCACTTTCAGATACGGCAATAGATCCAACGGATCCTCCAAAATATTTATCTGAAATATTTTCCCAGGTCTGACCAGCATCTTGTGTTTTCCAAACACCACCACCAGTTGATCCAAAATAATAAAGATTTGGCTTTCCGACCACACCGGAAACAGCCGCTGATCTACCTCCTCTAAATGGCCCTATAGAACGCCAGCTCAGCGCATTAAAAGAACTTTCAGGAAAGTTGACCGAGGGTACTTCTTTTTGAGGAATGGTTGAGGAAACTGGTTTTTTCTTCTGAGCGTTTAATCCAAAACTAGTTAATACTAGTAAAAGAAGAAAACTAAACCATTTTACTTGTCGCATTTTAGGTAACATAATCATTTTTTTTAAGTAGAAATTGCAAAAAATTTAAAGGTACTTTTACCACAATGAAAGAACAAATTACTACAATTGCAACAAAAATCAATAAAATGACTCGCCTAAATCTATTTTTTACTTTTCTATTAACGGTACTTATAATAATGGGTTGTTCGGGGCAAAGAGAATTAGTGTCACCTACTCCTCAATATAATACCGCACTGATTCCATTACCTGTATCAAAATTGAATATTCCAGTGAATCTTAAGGTTTCTGTTTTGGAATCTATCATTAACAGCCAATTGACAGGCCTATTATATGAAGACAAAGATTTTAATGATGGGGACAGGATGAAAGTTAAGGTTTATAAAAGGAATCCCATAAGGTTGAGTGGTAAGGAGAATGAATTGAGATATAAAATTCCTCTTACCATACAAGTAATTTATGATGCCATGGTCACCAATGTAAGCGCTACCGGAGAAATAGAACTGGTGGCAAAAACCAGTTTTAAAATAGCGAAGGACTGGACGTTGAAAACACAAACAGATCTCACTCATTATGTTTGGATTAAAAAGCCCGTTGCGCAAGTAGCAGGTATGAATATACCTTTGGGTTCGTTGGCTGATGTCATTTTAAATAATTCAAAATCCTATTTGGGACAACAGATAGATGAAATGACCTCTACTTATTTCGATCTAAAGGCTATCGTTGCCAGCGCCTGGAGTTCTATTACAAGGGTGCTTTCAGTTTCTGAAGAATATAAAGCCTGGTTGTTAGTTAATCCAAATAAAGTAACCATGTCACCAATGATTATTCAAGGAGATTCTATTCAGACATATCTTTCTCTTTCGGCAAAACCACAGCTTAACATTGGAGAAAAACCTATGGCAAATGGGATAACAAAGATACCAGATTACGCCCAGGTCTTGGGTGAAAGTCAACGTACCATTCTTGTCCTCCGTACTAAATTACCATTCTCAGAAACAAAATCACTCACTTTAAAACAAGTGGGTGGCCAAACATTTTCTAGTGGAAAAAAATCTGTTACCGTTGAAGATGTTAATTATTTTGGGATTAATAATAAGTTGGGGGTTGAATTAACCCTGTCAGGTGCATATAAAGGGAAGATATTCCTGACGGGAACGCCTAAAATAGATACCTTAACGAATTTAATTAATCTTCCGGATTTAGAATTTAATCTGGAAACGAAGAATTTTTTGGTAAAAACAGCGGGTTGGATTTTAAAAAGTAATTTGAAAAAGATGATTCAGGAAAATATAAATTTTTATCTGACGCTGAATCTAAATGATACTAAAAAAGAACTTGAAAAGCAGTTGAATGAATATCCGTTGGCCACTGGTTTTAGAATGAAAAGTAAAATTGATCAATTATCGGTTGACAATATTCAAATTACTTCTGATGGAATGCTCATTGATATGGGCATTGGAGGAAATTTAGGCATATTCACGTCCACGGTTCAAAAAAAATAATACATGAATTTTAATTGAAAATGGCTGCCAAAAAAGCCTGGATGCATTGAAAGAGTAGTGTAGGCGAATAAAAAAGGGGCTATCTTTTTAGACAGCCCCTTTTTAAAAGGTTAAATATACCTTCAATTAAAGGTTTTACTGAAAACCATTTTTCGTGTTTTTCCAGAATCTTCCATTAGTAAAACCAGTTTTTTACTGTTCAAAGATTCTATGTGCAGTTCTTTTTCTTCCTTTGATTGTGTGGTTAGAAAGAGGCTGTTGCTACTAACATTAAATTTCCCCGCTTCTTTGTAATTTAATGTTCCTTCGTAGGAGTAATTTCCCTCATCATTAAATTGCAAAATGATATTTTCTAATGTTTTGTCTTTCAATATTTTGTCATTTTCAAATATCTCAGTCGCCTTCCATACGCCAACAATTTGATAGTTAGCGATAAAATTGCATGAATTGAAAAATAAAAGAATTGGAAAAAAGATAAACTTATTCGTGGTTCGCAACATGCCCATTTAGTTTTTTAAGTAAGAGCTATAAAGGTTAAACAACCTGCAATAAAACCTATAAAGGCCAGCCAAGTAATATTTTTGAAGTACCAGATAAAATCTATTTTCTCCATACCCATAGCAGCTACCCCTGCGGCTGAACCAATAACGAGCATACTTCCACCTGTACCAGCAGAATAGGCAATGAAATGCCATAAATTACTGTCCAGAGGAAACTTATCCATAGGATACATACCCATAGTAGCCGCCACTAAAGGCACATTATCAATGATGGCAGAAAGAATGCCAATAAAAATGATGACCATATTTTGATTGGGAATAAGTTCCTGCAGTTTGTTTGCTAAACTCATCAAAAATCCTACTTTTTCACCAGTTGAAGATTGAACTACCACTGATTCTAAAGCGCCAACGGCAAGTAGAATACCCAAAAAGAAAATAATACTACTAATTTCAATCCTGGATAATGCTTTATGGACTGAATATAGATGTCTGTTTTCCTGATTAAATTCCTCCTCTGGATGAATATATTCTGAAATGAGCCAAACAATACCCAAAGAAATCATGATGCCCATATAAGGGGGTAAATGAGTAATTGACTTGAAAATAGGGACAAAAATTAGACCAGCTAAACCAGCAATTAACATGGTTTTACTGCTAAGTAATTTAGTGTTATCCAATACGTTGCCTTGTCCGGGGATATTTTCTATCTTACCTTTAAATATAGGGAGCAATGATGCAATGAACACGGGTAAAACTAAGGAAATGATAGAGGGAAGAAATAAGTTTTGCATTAAACCCACGGAGGATACCTTTTTACCTATCCAGAGCATAGTGGTCGTTACGTCGCCTATGGGAGACCATGCTCCACCAGCATTGGCAGCAATGATAATCAAACTAACATAAAACAGCCTGTCTTCTCTGGTAGGTATTAATTTTCTTAATATAGATATCATAACGATGGTAGTAGTTAGATTATCTAATACAGCAGATAAGAAAAAGGCAATTAGGGAGGTAATCCAAAGAAGCGCCTTTTTATCTTTGGTTTTTACCAACGAAGTAATGGGTGAAAAACCTTTATGCAGATCTACTAACTCTACAATAGTCATTGCTCCTAAAAGGAAAAATAAAATTTCTGCCGTTTTACCCATTATATGAAGTAAACCATCTTCTAAAGGGGTTACCTGATGATTTACACCAAGTACTTCAAGATTACCCACTGAAATCAAAGCCCAGGTTAATGCACCCATCAATAGAGCTGGAACGGATTTGTCTAATTTCAATGGTTGTTCTAGGACAATAATAATATAACCAATGAAGAAACAAAGGACTACACTTGTTAACATAAATTAATTTTTTAAGGTGTGTGTTAGAATGTCAGGTGTTTTTTGTAAAAATAAAGTTTTAATTTTCTTTTTTTAACATATTTATAGTTATTTCAAATAATTTTGTGGTAAATATTTTTTTAAAGGCTCAAAATATCGAATGGTAAAGATTGGAAATATTAATATAGGGGAGTTCCCATTGATTTTAGCTCCGATGGAGGATGTAAGTGATCCTCCTTTCAGAGCGCTATGTAAAGCGCAGGGTGCAGATTTAATGTTCACTGAGTTTATCAGCGTGGAAGGTCTTATCAGGGACGCTGATAAAAGTGTTCAGAAGTTAGATATTTATGACGAAGAAAGGCCCATTGGTATTCAAATTTTTGGTGCTGAATTTGATTCCATGCGCAGAGCTGCAGAAATTGTTGAAGAGGCTAAACCTGAAATTTTAGACATTAATTATGGTTGCCCGGTCCAAAAAGTGGTATGTAAAATGGCTGGTGCAGGTATCCTTCGGGATATACCCAAGATGATAAAACTTACCGAGGCAGTAATCAAAAACACTAAATTACCCGTGACGGTTAAAACCAGACTGGGCTGGGATGAAGATACTATTTTTATAGAAGAAGTGGTTGAAAGGCTGCAAGACATTGGTGTACAGGCGGTTAGTATTCATGCCAGGACGCGTAAACAAATGTATAAAGGGGAGGCAAATTGGAGTTACATTGCAAAGGTGAAACAAAACCCAAGAATCCATATTCCTATTTTTGGAAATGGCGATATAGATTCTCCGCAAAAGGCAGTAGAATATAGGGAAAAATACGGTGTTGACGGTATTATGATTGGTCGTGCTAGTATCGGTTATCCATGGATCTTCAGAGAAATTAAACAATTTATGCTGGACGGAACCATCTGTGATCCGCCAACGTTAACAGAAAGAATCAATGCGGTTACAGAACATCTTACCAGAGCTATTGATTGGAAAGGTGATAAACTCGGCATCCTCGAAACAAGGAGACACTATAGTAACTATTTTCGAGGTTTTCCTAATATTAAGGAGTTTAGAAAATCATTGGTAACCTTAGATGATAAAAATCATATTTTTGAGGTTCTTCATGAAATGTCTCTCTGTTATGCAGGATTAGAACCTGTGTTGTCTGAGTGATCCCAAAATTAAAATGTGTCCAAAATAATAGATTTTACAAATAAGGAAAATGATTTCCTCTTCAGATTAATTGGCAGAGTGGCCATTGATATGAATGCTCCCGCTTATGTGGTTGGTGGATTTGTTAGAAATTTTTTTTTAAAGAGGCAATCTAAAGATATAGATATTGTATGCGTGGGTAATGGTATTCAGTTAGCAGAAAATGTTGCTGCCCTTTTACAGCCTTCTCCAAAAGTAGTTACCTACAGTCGGTATGGAACAGCAATGTTTCGTTTTAATGATATTGAATTTGAATTTGTAGGGGCTCGAAAAGAATCCTACTCAGCTGATTCCCGTAAGCCTGCCGTGGAGGAGGGGACTTTGGAAGATGATCAGAAAAGGAGAGATTTTACTATGAATGCGCTCGCTTTTTCCTTGAATCCAGATGAATTTGGCTTGTTTCTTGATTCTTTTGATGGTTTGGAAGATTTAAATAACCAGATTATTAAAACACCTCTAGATCCGGGAATAACTTTTTCCGATGATCCTCTTCGAATGATGCGCGCTATAAGATTCGCGGCTCAACTTGGGTTTGTTTTAGATGGCGATACTAAACAGGCATTAAAAAAATATAAAGACAGAATAGGTATTATTTCTCAAGAAAGAATAGCTGCTGAATTGAATAAAATCATTCTTTCACCTAAACCTTCTGTTGGCTTTCTTCTTCTTTTTGAAACAGGTTTATTATCCATTATTTTTCCCGAAATGGTGCTTTTACATGGGGTGGAAATTAAAAATGGGAAAGGGCACAAAGATAATTTCTTTCACACTTTGCAGGTTTTAGATAATTTAAGTCAGGTTACAGATAATTTATGGTTGCGTTGGGCCGCTATTTTACATGATATTGCTAAGCCCCAAACAAAACGGTGGCAAGCAGATATAGGTTGGTCTTTTCATGGACATGAAGTATTGGGCGCTTCCATGGTTTACACTATTTTCAAAAGATTGAAATTACCTATGGATTTTAAAATGAAGTATGTGCAGCAACTGGTCAGACTTCATTTAAGACCCATTTCTCTGACTAAAGAAAATATTACCGATTCAGCCATTAGAAGGCTTATTGTAGATGCTGGAGATGATTTGGATGACCTTATGCTTTTGTGTAAAGCCGATATTACCTCGAAAAATCAATCTAAGGTTCAAAAATATCTTGAAAATTACGATTTGGTCATGGAGAAAATTCAGGCGGTTGAATCCAATGATAATCTTCGGAACTGGCAACCTCCCATAACAGGGGAGCTAATTATGGCAACCTTTTATATTGGACCGTCCAAAGAAGTGGGCTTAATCAAAACGGCTGTAAGGGAAGCAATTCTTGATGGAATTATTCCTAATGATTACGATGCTGCCTTCACCTATATGAAGGAAAGAGGTAAAGAATTAGGATTGTAAGAAAGAAAAATGGTTATTTAGAAAGAGATAGAAACGGGTCTTTTTCCAAACCACAATCTTTGTAGCTTTTACCCGACATCACGTTACTCATCTTAATATTTAGTGGACCTAGTTTTCTGTCAATGGCTATTTTTGCACCTCCGGGAAGGGTAATCCAATTTTCCCAGGTACTTTTTATGCCTCCAATAGGAATAATTTTAACCCACATTTTAAAAGAGGTAGGTAAATTGGTTTTTTGGTCAAATTCCCATAAATAGGTGTCTCCAGGCGTTACACCACCATCTTGATAAATCACTTTTAAAGCCTTCTCACCGGAAGGCATGATAACCATTTCTCTTTTAACGCCCTTATCGAAAGCTTTAGTTGGGGCTATAAACCAAAAACTATCATTACAAAAGCTTTCCCAGGCTGTTTTAATAAACTTTGCTGCAGTATTTCCACTAACTGCCTGATTTTCCTGCCAGGCCTTTCCTTCCTTATTTTTCAAGTTCATTATGACGCGTTTACCGCCCCATTCAATCAACAAGAATTGTCTGTATTTATCCCAAACATATACTTTTTCCCCTGGAAATGTCCAGCTAACCCATCTAAGATTATTCCAGGCAGGCTTATTAATGGCCTCCTCCATTTTTGTAGCCAGTAAATCAGCTTCACTCCCAGATGTACCTGCAGGAACATCTTCATGTAAATAATATATGGCAGAGCCTACCATGATGAATAAACCAACGAGTAAAACCAAAATAAATCTTAAAAACTTCTTTGCCATAGGTTAAAGATTCCACCAGTAATTAAATTTCAAAACAAATTGCCGTTGCTTTAACTGAAAAGCATTGGCGTAGTAATTGTCCGTATATACAAAGTAAAAATCAGAAGCAGGACTATACCTCCATTGAAGCCTAAAATTACTGTTAATATTATCAATTTGCTTGTTATATTGAAAAAAATAGGTGATAAACAACTTATTTGTCAGCGTTAAATCAAATCTCGGACCAGCAAGCCATAAATTAAATTGATTATTTCTGAGTTTTTCTGGTAGCCTTTCGTCTTCAAAAAACGACAAATTATTGTAAGACGCTCGCAATGAAATGGAAAAATAAGGTTGTATCCTGTACCCAAATTCACCTTCTAATCTAACTCTTTTTCCGCCTGCATAGTACCCGCCTTGTCTCGTTGATACGCGGTAAGTGACTAAACTTTGTGGTTTGGAGGTAAAATCAAATCCACGGGAGTACCATTGATGAGTGGTACCTTCTTTTAAGAAATGACCTGCATAATTGGTAGGGTCAAATCGAGCCAATAGTTTAACCCTATTTGTTGCCGTCCAAATAAAAAGATCAGCTCTGCTAAGAAAATTTATTTTATAAATGGCAACGTGCTCATTTTCTATTTGTTTGAAATTTTCATTAAAATAACTGCTAAATTCAAGGGCGGGACCATGAGATAATACCTTTCCAGATTTCGGAAAAAATAGGTAGCCTGCGCCTGGATTCAGTCTTTTATACCCTGTTCTGGGAACAAATCCTGTTTCGGCATTTACCTGATTACCAACGTCTTCCCATTTCATACCGTAAGTAATATGTTTATTTGTATATTGAATGTCGGCAGCGAGGAGTTGGTCTTTGTTTGTCTTGTTCGCAGAAAGGGTGTTTAAGTAAAATACTTTTCCCCTCCAAAAATTATTAGCACTGGCAAGATTATACTCAACACCAATATTTCTGTTTGCCAGGGTTGTTGCATCACCGAAACGCTCTCTGTTTAATAAAATAACCCCAATATTTGAGCGTTGAAACACCTTTCTTTGCAATGCAAATACAGCAAAATTAGTTCCTGTAGTTTCATTTTCATTTGCCTGCATCTGCATATTTAAGACACCTAATCTCCAGTTTTTATTGAGTTTGCCGCTAAGACGTGCTCCGCCAACAATTTTATTCTGTAAGCCAATGCGGCGAGAGAAAAATGGACGGAGATTATTATATCCAAAATTATTAAATAAATCTCCATTTTCAATGAAAAACTGACGTCGTTCGGGGAAGAACAGTTCAAACCGATCCAGATTGGTCTGTTGAACATCAACTTCTACCTGAGAAAAGTCAGGATTCAGGGTTAAATCAAGATTCATTGAACTGTTTATAGCCACCTTGGCATCTAAACCGAGAGCCACATTACTTTTTTCTTTTTGATTCACTTTGTTATTTGAGTATGAACCAAGGGAAAAAGGAATCAATGAAATATTCGTTCCAGGCGAGGGTGGGGGTTCTGACCATTCTAAATACCCGGTGTAGGCAAGAGAAGCGGTAGGAAATTGTCTGGGAACAGCAGCCCACGCTGATTTTTCAGTGGTTTTCATATCTAACCTGCTGAAATTTACACCCCATTTATCTGCATTTGGTTTGTAACGTAATGTGGTGAATGGAATGGCCATTTCCAGTGTCCATTTATCTGGCTCGCTTTGAACGGCGGAGGTCCATTTATTATCCCAGCTTAAATCTGCCTTTCCACCATCGTATAATAATCCGTCCCATTGAGCACCCATCGCATTGGATCCAAAGGTAAATCCATTGGTTTGATCATTAAAAGGGTCTATAAACAATAGAAAGTTATCATTTTTACCAAAACTAAAATCTCGTCTTAAGGACTCAACCATGTACGGCCCTTCTGATTTTTCGTAATTTATGGCTAGTAAATACAGGTTTTTATCATCGAAACACATTTTTACTTCGGTATATACCTTAGCAAAGCCTGTATCCATGGGTAGTACTGCGTAAAATCGGGAAGTGGGCTGTATTTCCTTCCAGCCTTCATCGTCAGGAAATCCATCGACTTTGATTAACTCGGTTATTTTCTTTAGAGAATAAACCATGGATTCATTTGCCTTCTGTGCAATAATATTAAAATAAGAAAGGCAAAAAACAGCCAGGAAAAAGGAGGTTTTTATTTGTTTATAATTCATTATAATTCCCTGATCCAGATATTTCTAAAACTAACTAAATCCCCGTGATCCTGTAACCGTAAAGAACCTTTTTCATGGGTTTTAAATTTAGGTAGTCCAATGTATTCTGTTGCGCCCTTGATTTCTGTGTTATTCTGGACTAAAACACCATTATGTAGTACCGTAATAGTAGGCGGTGCGGTAAGAATACCGTCGGCATTAAATCGGGGAGCTTTATAAATAATCTCATATACCTGCCATTCGCCTGGTTTCTTGTTTGCATTTACCAAAGGCATTGTTTGTTTATAAATGGAAGCCGCTTGTCCATTAGAGTAGGTCCTATTGTCGTAGCTATCCAAAACTTGAAGTTCATAAATCTCCTGGAGAAAAATACCACTATTTCCTCTACCTTGACCTTCCCCTTTAACCACCACAGGAGCTCGCCATTCGATATGGATTTGACAGTCTCCAAATTGCTTTTTAGTTTTGATGTCACCTGTTTTAGGAACTACGGTTAAAAAGCTTTCTGCAATTTGCCATGGACAAGCATTGCCTTTTAAATCGGTCCAGGCGTCCATATTTTTACCGTCAAATAAAACGATAGCGTCTGATGGAGGCATATTATTAACTACAGGGGTGATTTTTCTTGGCTCCGGTTCCCAAACTTCGGTAGCTTTTGGGTCGGTAATCTGTGAAAAAAGCGTAGCTTGAGCAAAAGTACCCAAAGAGAACGTTAAGAGCATTCTAAGAGAGAGGATATGTAATTTCATTATATAAAGTTTTAGGTGCTGAAAATTATAATCTAATGTAAATCTTTTTCATCATTTTTCATTAAATAATCATTATTATGAATGAATTTCTTCTTTACGGACTTATTGGTGGCGCCATTCCCGATTTGTTAAGATTAATAAATAATCGGTATCAACTGAGTTTACCCGGTTATCTCAAATCTATCAATTTTTATGTAGGATTTATATTTTTACTTATTCTTGGTATGGTTACTGTACAGTTATTAGAGGCTAATAGCATTACCGAAGCGCTTTCCTACGGATATTCAGCACCTCAGGTTATTTCCGGACTTCTTGGAAACATGTCAAAAACACCGAAATCAGGAAAGGAGAAAAGGAGCATGCCGGAAAGTCCCCAGTTACCTAAAAAATTCAGTACCCTTGATTTTTGGAAATGGTAAATCATTTTCTGAGAAATCGGCTTGTTAATCCAAGGTGGAAGAAATTATAAGTTAAAAACAAAGTATTCGACAAATTTCGGTAAAATTGCATTTTAATTATTGAATGTCAGTTTTATGAAAATTATCATTGCGGGGGCAGGAGATGTCGGTTTTCATTTGGCTCAGCCCTTATGTTATTGGGAAGGTTAGAGCTGTTTACTATGTTAGTCATTTTGACCCCTCATTTTTGGAGATCAAACTAACGGTTATATCAACTCCCTTTATTTTCAACCCCATTCTTTTGTGGGGTATAAAAAGTACTTCCTTTTATTTCACTCGGTAAATATTCCTGCTCAACATGGTTTCCGGGATAGTCGTGACTGTATTTGTATCCTGCGCCATAATTTAATTGTTTCATTAAAGCGGTTGGGGCATTTCTCAAATGAAGGGGAACGGCCAAATTTCCCGTTTCTTTAACTTTGTCTAAAGCCGATTGAATGGCTAAATAAGCAGCATTGCTTTTAGCTGATTTTGCCAAATAGATGACTGCTTCTGATAAAATAATTCTTGCCTCTGGCATTCCTACTGTGATGGATGCTTGAAAAGCAGTCTGGGCCATTAATAAAGCGTTTGGATTGGCTAGTCCAATGTCTTCTGCGGCAGAAATAATCATTCGTCGGCCAATAAATTTAAGGTCTTCTCCTGCAGCGAGCATTCTTGCCAACCAATAAACAGCGGCCTGGGCGTCGCCTCCTCTTATACTTTTAATAAATGCGGAAGCGATATCATAATGAACCTCACCATCTTTATCGTAGTTCAATACTATATTAGATGCAATTTTTTCTATTAACGCGTTGGTAATCTGTATTTTATTTTCTTCGTTTGGTAAACAAGCGAGCTCCAATAAGTTTAATAGTTTTCGTGCATCTCCCCCTGAAAAATGCAGTAATGCCTCTTTTTCCTGCAAATCAATATTCAAAGTGCTTAAAAATTCATCTTTCTCCAAAGCATGATCTAAAATAGCGGATAACTCGTCTTTTAATAAGGGTTGTAAGGTGTACACCTGACATCTCGATAATAAAGCTGGAATAACCTCGAAGGAAGGATTTTCTGTAGTGGCTCCTATTAGAGTAATGATACCTTTTTCAACGGCATTAAGCAGGGAATCTTGTTGAGACTTAGAAAACCTGTGAATTTCGTCAATAAATAAAATGGGATTATGTCTGTTGAAAAATTTTTGTTGCTCCGCCTTTTGTATGGCTTCTCTTACCTCCTTTACCCCGGAATGGACTGCATTTAACGATTGAAAAGGAATATTCAGTTGATTCGCTAATAAATTTGCCAATGTTGTTTTTCCAACGCCTGGAGGACCCCATAAAATGATAGACGGAATTCTTCCCGCATCCAGCCATCGACGAATAGGCATTCCTTCTCCCAGTAAGGTTAACTGTCCAATAAAAGAGTCGATATGCTGTGGACGCATCCGTTCCGCTAATGGTCTCATGGGGATAAATTCAGTCGTTTGTCATTTCAGCTAGGTCAAAATCTACCTCTATCAAGCCTGGTATAGGTTTTTCTAGTACCTGTCTATTCTTTTCAGGGACTAACACAGCTTCTTTTAGTCTGGAAAGCTTAAAAAGTGGGGTAGAATCACTGCTGGTTGTAAATTGTAAACTCATTCCCTTACTCCTAATAATTTCACCAAAAAAATCGATGTCTATTATCCCTATATTCCCATCATTTTCATACTTAATTTCAACTTCACTATTTTTCTTTTTGCTTAAAAGAATGGATGTTTTTTCAGATTGTAAGGTTTCTGTTATCATCAAATAAGAAGCGTCCCATTTATTTACAAGGCTGAGTTTATGGAGTTTTTCTGCTATTTCTACTTTATTTTCTAATGTGAAGTAGGTTATGTCCTGAATTTTAAATACAATGCTATTATCTTTTTTAAAAATAATGAGCAGGCCTGCTTCGTCCGTACTTATGTTTTGAAACAAAGGATTAATCTCTCCTTTTGCCTTTAGGGTATAACTTCCTTTTTCCTCACTTTTATAAGTTAATTGATTGGATGTCTTTAATTTATCTACGGTATGAGTAATATTCAAATCGTCAATGTGACCATACGCAGAAAATATGCCCTGATGTATTTTCCCATAAGTTCCTACCTTCATCGGCCTGTGAGGTTCCCAGGTAGCGCGGTAACCCAAATTTTTTTGCACCTGCTGAAGGTAATTTTGCATGATTGTTGACATGAATATTGAATATTTGTAAAGAATAAACAAAAAAGATTATCTAAAGTAGGATGCCCCATTTAAATCTAAAATAGCTCCTGATGTAAAAATGGCCTGATCGGAAGCCAGGTATAAAACAGCGGCAGCCACCTCTTCAGGTTTGGCAATTCTATTGAATGGACTTTGAGCGGCAATCTCATTTTCTCTGGGACCTTTAACTATATTTTCAACTCTTTCTGTATCGGTAAATCCAGGAGCTACGGCATTCACCGCAATACCAAATGGCCCTAATGCCAGAGCCAGAGATTGGGTTAGACTATTCAGGCCTGCTTTGCTGGCACCATACGCTGGCATAGATGGCTCACCTCGATAAGCTCCTCTTGATGAAACATTTACAATATGTCCACCCCCTCTTTTTTTCATTTCAGGTGCAACACAAAAAGCTAAATTGGCTGGCGCCAACAGGTTTGTAGCCAGGGTTTTGTTCCAGGCTAATTGCCAGTTATCGTAACTATCCAGGTCAATGGAATGAGGTTCTATGACCGCAGCATTATTTATTAAAACATCAATGCCACCCATGGAATGAATGACCTCGTTAATGAATTTCTTTACAGCGATAGGATCTGATAAATCGGCATTAAACAGTTGATGTCCAGCACCTGATAAAGAAGCTAAAGTTTCTTCCGCTGCTTTTTGATTCTTATGATAATGGAGAGCTAAGGTAGCTCCGTTTTCAGCAAATATTTTTGCACAAGCGCGACCAATACCTTGCGATGCACCGGTAACGATAACCATTTTACCTTTAAAAGTTGACATTTAATCCTTTTTTAAGTAAGGTAAACATTTTATAAGGTATCTAATATTTTTTTCTTTTGCAGATTGAACTCTTCCTCATTTATTATTCCCTTTTCTTTTAGATCTCCAAGTTTAAGCAAACTACCATATAAATCAAGTTTTTCTTCTTCAGTTTCATTTTCAGCCTTTTCATTTGGCATATCTTCAAAAGGTCTTTTATAATTATTTTTGACAAACGAGTTAAATTTTTCATCTTGTCTGATAAAAGCTAAGGCTTTGTGATCATGAATTTTCTCTATGTTGTCCAGACCATTTGCTACGGCCTTTTCCAAATGTAAATAGGTCATTTCGGCATCATTTAGCATGCTGTAACAACAGGCTAAGTTGAAATGTACCTGAGGAGATTCACCAAATTTTTCTATAGATTCAAGAAAGGAGTGTGCGGCCCCCGCAAAATCTAATTCTCTATATTTGTTTATTCCCAACGATTTATAATAATCAAAAAGCGATTCTTTTGGGTCCTGCTTTATTTGTTCAAATTCGAGATACTTCGCATTATACTTTTCGTCAAATTCTTGCCTTGGCATAACAAATAAAAGGACAGCGTCCATAAATCCTAAAATAGCTGGCAAAGCTATAGACATTTCTGCAATATCCCCATTTCCTTGAGTTACTAATAAAAGGCATATAAAAAAAAGAATGGTATGTAGAACACCTTGAAATTTTCTTCCTAAATAATATCTGTGCAGGCCAAAAACGCCAAACATAAGAGCGAGTAGTGCGGCAGTAATTTTATTTTTCATACCTCAAAGATGAATAAATTGTTGCATTCTTTGGTTGCAATGGATTAAAATTTGGACAAATCACCTTGTTTGTCTGACAAATAGCTTTTTCTTAAGACATTTAGAGCGTAAGGACCTTGACAAAAGATCAGATCTAAAATACTGGAATTAGGCAAAAAACCTAAGGTGTTTTCAAAAACCTGAGGATATTCTATGTTAATCCAGGTTTCGTCCGATAGATTATAACGCGGTTTTGGAGAGAAGAATTGAGATAAATTCAAATTAGGTTCTGATACTTCACCGTCAGATAAAAAGCGAATATCAGGCAGTTCTATGGGTATCATAGATAATACCATTTTCGTTAAATTGAGGTTCCAATCCCATAGATTAATAACAGGACGTTCATAAATGGTACTTAGCTTTTCTGCATAATGATGAAAAAATGGGGCACTTCCGTAACAGGTACCTAAGGACTGCCAATGTTTTTTTTGCCAATTTTCCTTCTGGTCAATCTTAACTTCAGTATATTTTTGGCCTGCATGTTTTCCCCCGACCAAAGGAATGCTCAATCTTAATAATCCCTGACTGCTGACAATATGACAACGGTTTCTAAATGAACCTTTTGGGTAATTTTCAATATCATTAAATATAATATTTTTCTGATGAACCAATTTTGACCAGTATTGAATGTTTCCCAGATAAAAAACGGGAAGAATGAGTGCGTGGTTATCATCCATAATTATATTTTCATGTAAAAATACGGAATCTACTATTATTCATTTAGCATCTTATCTTTGTCACTCAAAAAATAAAATTATGCTCTTAAAGTTTTTGTCCTATCCCATCGTTAAACTGATACCTTTTTTACTTTTCTTTTTGGGGATGGTTTTTTTTCTTCCCAATACCACTCACTTCTTTTCTGGGGCAGAATCCAACTTATTAGATAGCGGATTTTATCAATTTGATCCAAATATCATCATTCGTTATAGAATTATTAATCTTCTTATTCTTTTTGGTGTGTTGAGCGCTCTGTTTTTTGTTTGTAGAGCATTATTTGGCGTTCAGATTGCTTTGATTAGCAGCATCATTTTATTGACTTCAAGTTGGGTATTTTTAGTGGGTTATTGGTTGAGTTTTGACCATTTATTAGGATTATATCACACTGCCTTGATTTTAACCCTACTTTTTTATACTAAAAAACAAAGTAATATTTTATTGGGCTTGGCCTTCATTTTAACATTAGGTTCCTTGCTTATTGATGCTTTAGGTACCACCCTTTTTATAAGTGTTCTTTATTTTGGGGCCATAAGACAGCAAAAATTGTCAAAAATTGAAAATTATTTTTGGCTGGGTTTGTTCTTATTATCAGTCGGTGTAATCATTTTCCGATTTACTTCACCAAGCACCTGGAAAACATATTTGGGTATTCAATCCAGTGATTATGTATTGTTTTACGGATTGGTTTTGATGGCATTATGGCCTTTTGTTGGATTTATATTTGCAGCAATGAAAGATGCCATAAAAAAGTGGAAAAAAGGAGATGTCTGGTCAATCTGGATGCTTACCGCATTATTCGCCGGCATTATTTCACAATCGCCTGCCTTTATTTTACCCGCCGCATTACTTATAGGAAAACATGTGGCTGATTTTGATCTTGAAAATTATCCGTATAAACATATCATAAAATATTGGTCCACCTTTTTATGGGTTATCTGGTTCTTTTTATCCATTTTCTTAATGACAGGCGGGCATTTATTTCAAAGCGATGGAGGATTCAGAATGGGATTTCAACTTGGTTTTGGCATTTGGTTATTCGGACTTATTTCTATTGTTGGTATGTATGGGAAGCATTTTTTTATCATGCGACTGGGATTAATAGGGGGAAATATCTGGGTAACCTTTTCTGTATTTATCATTTTAATTCCATATTTCGGGAATGAGTTTTTGCTCAATAATGTATGGAAATTTGCCAATAGGCAAAAAACAAAGATTGAAATACTCGCAAAAACAACTAAGATGGAAGGTCTTAATTATACCTTACAGTCTATTCAACGGCTGAATTACAATAGTAATACTATTATAATTCCGAGAAAGGGTAGTCATTTACCTACGGATTCTATTAATGGATTTTCAAGATATTTCAAGAAAGAAACCTTATATTTTATTTCCATCGATTCCTTAAGGAGCGATGAAATAAATCAATAAGACTAAAAATAGGGTAATAATCAGAATAGCAAGAAAAATACTGACATTATTTTTCTTTGGTTCCCTGCGTTGAACAGTTTTTTTTCTGTTTGGTAGAACGGATTTTTTCGTTTTCATGATTTAATTATTTTGCTTCTCTTAAGTTAGCCTTTTTTCTTCATTTATTCATTTTTTTATTCATTTCTTTTTAGTCTGGCCATGAAAAATCCGTCATATCCAAAATCATTGGGTAGTAAGGTCTTTTGATTTTCCAAAGTGAACAACTGGCCTTCTTTTGATTCGAGGAATGTTTTTATTTGATTTTCATTTTCGCTCGGAAGAATGCTACATGTGGCATAAATGAGTTTTCCTCCGGGCTTCACCATAGAGGAATAATCACGGAGTAGATTTTGCTGGGTAATTTTAACTTCTTCTAAAAAAGTAGGAGAAAGTTTCCATTTTGCATCAGGATTTCTTCTTAGCACCCCTAATCCGGTACAAGGAACGTCCAATAGTAAACGGTCTGCTTTTTCTTTTAAGCGTTTAATCGTTTTACTTGATTCAATGATTTTAGCTTCAATAATGTGAACGCCATTTCTTCTGGCTCTTCTTTGTAGTTCAATTAATTTTTTTTCATAAATATCCAGAGATAAAATTTGGCCTTTATTTTTCATTATAGCGGCTAAGTGTAGAGATTTTCCTCCGGCACCAGCGCAAGCGTCAATGACCTTCATGCCGGGTTCAACTTCCATAAATGATGCAATTTGTTGACTGCCGAAGTCTTGCACTTCAATGTGACCATTTTTAAAAGCATTGGTTAGGAAAATATTTTTTCTATTTGGAACACTTAACCCCTCGTTATCCAATATAACCGCATGTACTCCATCTTTTTCTAAATCTATTTTAACTAACCTAACATTTGATTTTAAGGTATTCACCCGGAGAATGAGGGAAGCGGGCTCATTGAGTGCGTGTAAAATTGCAGGCCAGGCAGATCCCAGTTCCTTTTCACCTGTTTCATTTATCCAATCTGGAATACTTTCTATGATAGCCAGATTATTTTCAACTTCCTTGTAAGACTTCCATATTTTGTCTTTGGAAATGAATTCAAATTCCCTCCATGGCGGTATAGACAGTCCTTTCAAAGTCCAGTGAATGGCCATAAGAACGAACCAATCCTTTTCTTGATAGGGTTCATTTTCTGCAATATGGGTTAATAATCTGTACCACCTTACTAATTCATAGACTTGTTCGGCGATAAAAGCTCTATCTTTTGATCCCCTATTTTTATCAGCTTTTAAAATTTTTTCTACCGCTTTATCCGCTTTCATTCCTTGGTGAAAAATTTCCTGACATGCCTCGGCGACGGCTTGAGCCTGAGCTGGATAAGGACGAAAATTGGTTTTTTCTTGCTTGTTAATCAGCATTTTATGATTTAAATTAAGAATACGTCTGGTAATAATCTACAATAATTGGGTCAGTCTTTAAATCGGAAGGTTTTAAGGGGTGCCTTAAAACTATGCCATCTAAAGTTCTGCAGCGACTCAATGCAACGTAAGTCTGTCCATGTTCAAAGGCACCTCCAGCTAAATCGATAATAATTTTATCGAATGTTTTACCTTGTGCTTTGTGGATAGTTACGCCCCATGCCAGTCTAACGGGAATTTGAGTAAAGGTGCCAACGGTTTCAGTACTTATTTTATTTGGGTTTTTAGGATCTAGCTTATATTGTAAAATCTCCCAACTTAGCGGACTTAAGGTAACCATTGATTTATTTCCGTCTTTGTCAAGCATAAGTTCAATTTCATTGTCTTGTAAAGAATGAATGGTTCCAATGCTGCCATTTACGTATTTACCCTCAGGATCATTTCGGAGAATCATAACCTGAGCGCCAACTTTTAGTTGTAAAATAGGATCTGTAGGGAATTGTGAAGGCTGAAAATTTCCGGTGACCTTGGCCAGATAGGGTTTTGCGACACTTTGTAACAGGTTCAGCTGGGTTTGATTAATTTTATCAGCGGTGTAATTTCTGGCGCACAAAGTGATATAATTATCATCGGATGAAAAGGATGGTTCACATCGTTCATTTAACAATGTAAGATCATCTTCTTCGGCTTTATTTAGACGGACAGCTTCCAATAATCTGATAAATAGTTTATTTTCCTGCCTGTAAATTTTATGTAATTCAAACATTTCAAACAAGTCGGGAGAGGTAGAGAAAAGTTTAGCAGAAAAAAAATAAGGAGAGGAATAATTTCTGAATTTTAGCCATTCCTGCGTCTCTTGAGTAACCACAGGGGGAAGTTGAAATAAATCGCCAAAGACCACCATTTGAACCCCTCCGAAGGGTTTGTTACTATTTCTTACGATGCGTAAAACATAATCAATGGCATCAATTAAATCGGCTCTTACCATAGATATTTCATCAATGATAATAACCTCCAATTCCTTCATTAATTTCTTATTCTTGCCCATTTTAATTTGACTTGGGTCGAAAAGGCGAGGGGGAAAGTTGAAAAATGAATGAATGGTTTGGCCCTTAACATTTAAAGCGGCAACGCCAGTTGGTGCTAAAACAACCTGTTTCTTTTCTGTCGTTTTTCTAAATAACTGAAGTAAAGTAGATTTACCCGTCCCAGCTCTACCTGTTACAAAAAGATTTTTCCGATCTTTTTCCAGCAAATTTAATACGTTATTGAAATCCTGACTTAGCTCAAGTGGGGACATAATGGTCTTTTCTGGGCGTTAAGGTAGCTTTTTTATTCGTAAAAGTCAGATTTGTCAATCATTGACAACTGATAAATGAAGTTTCCGAGGGTTTTTGTTACCTCATCAAGATATATCGCCCCTTTTTCCGCGGTAGATTTTTTGGGGTCACCAATGCCTGTATCGGCGGTTACCTTGCTCCATTTTCTCTCAGACCATGCCCAACCTTGTTTAAAGGCTTCAATCTTAGGTTTTTTAGCAGCACCGTCGCCCGCTAATTCCAGAGGTAATACCAGGTGAGGAAATAAATGGAGAATGATACTTGTCTCCATCTCGTCGGCATGATCTCCTCCGTTTTCAAAATATTTTGATTTATCCAGCGCTTGAAACCAATTGCAGGTAACTAGCAACATATTGGGAAATGGTAGTCCAAGCTCTCTTAACAGCATCTTAAAATCGTTCCCGCCATGACTATTTAAAATAAGTAGTTTATGAATTCCCTGACGATCTAAAACAGTGATAATATCTCTCAAAATAGCCAGTTGAGTGGATGGATTAAGATTTATATCCAGTAAAATGTCAGGTTGTCCGGTATTTACTCCAAAGGGAATGGTTGGCAATACGATAGGATGGGCGCCTTGGTTCCAGGCTATTTCCGCTGATTTCTCAGCTATATAAGTTGCTTCAAAATTATCCGTGCCATAAGGTAGATGATAATTATGCGCCTCTGTCGCTCCCCATGGTAAAATGGCCAGTTGAAATGGTTGTGCTTTTATCTCTTTCCAATTGGTTTCCGCAAGGATATATGGTCTTCTGTTCATGATTGATTATTTAATTGCAATATACTATTTTAAGGTTATTTTCGTTAAAATCAAAAATCAAAACGCTATGAAAATTATTTTGCTTTTGTCTGTTATTTTTTTTGGAACATTCGGTTGTTTGCCACAACCTGAACCCGAAAAGCTTCAGCAAATTGTAACTGAAATAGAAACTAAAAATACGAATATGACAGATCTGGACTGGGCTAAATATGAAGCTGATATTGCCACTCTGTCAGCAGAATATGAAAAAAATAAAGAAACCCTTTCTCCAGAGCAACGACAAGAATGGAATAAATTGATGGGTAAGTATAAAGCTCAGCAAATCAAAAGGGGGGTGGATAAACTAAAACTGGAGATGAAGGACCTAGGGGAGCAAGCGGAAAGTTTTATTGAAGAACTTACAAAATAAATCCTTAACCTAAAAAGAATCAAAGGGACAAATTATGATGCATTTTTTGTAAAAAAATTCAAAAATCCATCAGAATTTGTCCCAAAATTTTAGTTTTTCATTAAAAACAGATTCATTATTATTTATTAATCGCCTTTAAATATCTGTCCTGAATATTTTTACTAATCTCCTCTGAATCACCATATTTCTGTCGAATAGCTACCAGTTCTTTCTTTAATTTTTCAACTACATCGGCATATTTTGGGTTGTTGTACTCATTTTTTAGCTCCTGTGGGTCGTTTAGACGATCAATGAGTTCCCATTCATTCACGTCATGATAGAAATGGATTAATTTATAGGCTTTTGTAACGATAGCGTAATGTCTTTTTACCATGTGAACGGATGGGAATTCATAATAATGATAATATACTGATTCTCTTTTCCAACCATTTATCTTACCATCTAAAAGAGGAACCATGCTTTCACCCTGCATATCACTCGGTGCTTTTATTCCCGCTGCATCTAAGAAAGTCTGTGCAAAATCTAAATTTTGAACCATATCATCGCTAACTCTTCCAGGTTTTATATGGCCTTTCCACTGCATTAACAAGGGCGTTTTAAAAGATTCGTCATATACAAATCTTTTATCATACCAACCATGTTCACCCAGGTAAAATCCTTGGTCAGAGGTATAAACGATTAAGGTATTTTCTGTCAAATTATTAGCTTCAAGATAATCTAACACACGGCCTACATTTTCATCGACGGAAGCGATAGTACCTAAATAATCCTGCATATATCGTTGAAATCTCCATTGCATTAACTCCTTTTCCGTCATACCCGCTTTAAATTTCTTTTCAAATTGTTCATTAACTATTTGATAAACTCCGTCCCAATTAGCTTTTTGTAAAGCGTTCATGCGGCGATATTCCTTAGTAAAACCCTCTTTATCGCCATCGGTAGTTGACTTGATACCCAGTTTATCCATCATTTCAGGATATATTTTTGAATCACCTGCCCAATTCATGTGAGTAAGTAAATTCATTTCTGCCGCTTTGGCAGCGGACGTTCTGCCTTCATAGTTATCAAAAAGGGTAGAAGGTTCCGGGAAAACTTTGCCTGCAAAGGATTTAAGGTGCCTTTCGGCGGGCAACCATTCGCGATGAGGTGCTTTATGCAGGTACATTAAAAGAAATGGTTTTTCAGGATTTCTTTCCTTTTCTAACCAATCGAGCGTCATATCTGTGATTATATCAGTCACGTAGCCATTTACTTGAATATTACCCTCATTTTTGGTAATAAAATTGGGATTGTAATAATTTCCCTGGCCGGGTAAAATTTTGAATTGATCAAATCCTTTTGGATTATTACCAAAATGTAATTTACCAAACATAGCTGTTTGATAACCAGACTCTTGAAAAAGCTGTGGGAAGGTAAGAATGGTGGTATCAAAGGGAAAATAATTGTCGGTCTTGCTATTAAGGTGGGAATGTTTTCCTGTTAAAATAGTGGCTCGCGACGGTGCGCAAATTGAATTGGTTACACAGGCTTGAGTGAATTTAATTCCGTTTTTGGCTATTCTGTCAATATTTGGGGTCTTTATTAATTTGTCACTGTAGGCACTGATAGCCTGATAAGCATGGTCATCAGACATGATAAATACAATATTAGGCCTATTCTTTTCAGGATTATTCTTTCCAAATAGGACAGATGGCAGGGTGAGCAGCAAAAGGCAAAAGACATTAAAATTTCTCATGTTCATATTCAAAGGTTGTTGATTTAACTTATTTTATCTAAATTACACTTTAAAATAACACTATGGCAGAAAATTTTGGAAAAAAAAGAATCCAATTCTTTATGGATCTTTTATCAAATAATTTAGATGCGGCATTACAGGCATATAAAGACAATCCTACACAACCGTTCGGTTTTTATGTTCATCTTCACGATTGTCGCACACCTTTGTTTAAAATTCAAGCTTTAGCAAGACTATTAGATAGAAAAAAGAAAAAGAACATAAGGGCTATTTCTGCCATACTTTCTATCTCAAAAACAGTTGAGGATATGATTGGGCAGTTTGATTTTGCAGCATCTATTCTTAAGGGTAATGAAAAATGGCAATTTCCTGATGAGGTCAGAAACCAGATTTTAATCCAGTATGGTTTTGCTTTGGGTACTTTAGAGGAATGCCTGCTTCAATTAGGTTGGATTACCAGAGGTAAAAATGTGATTCAGTTTGATGATTTTGGATTTGAATACTTAAAAAGTGCTTTAAAAGAAATCTCTTTTCCATCGTCAAAGAGAGAAAAAAAGCAGGTTCTTCAGCTGTTTAAAAATATCTGCATGGATATTGACGAAGATATTAGGGAAAAGAAAATAGATCTCACCCATATTGAGGATGGAATTCACGAGTTCCGCAGAGATATCAGATGGTTGAGTATTTATGCGTCTGCTTTAAGAGGTAAGGTTATTCTTAGCAATAATCCTGAAACGGATCCTTTCCAGCATTTTATTACTCAAAGTAATATTGAATCAAGATACAATACCTTGATTATCAATGATGATGAAAAGAATATTTTAACCTTCCAACAAGGAGGTTTTTACGCGCTTGGAGCATTAATATCAGATTTAGGCAATATAAAAGACAAAGGTCTTATCACGGAATACCTCATGCAGCTGGGTACTTCAAATGGTATGAGCGAAGAAGATATTATGTCAAAACTGGGTGACGACTATCAGGATGTAGCCACGACCATCCAACAAGCAACAGAGAAAATCAATCAATTTGTCCTCGAAGAAGATGGCTTTATTAAATTAGCCAACCACTTCGAGGCTCAATTGCAGTAAATATTAATTATACCAGGTACAAATAGAAGGATTTATAGGATACCTTCCAAATTGACTGCTGTAAACGGCAACACCCTGATCAGCAGCTATTTTAATATTTATAAATCCTTTTTGAAGTGCCTTTTTCAATATACTTTTTGAAAGAGGCACTTCAATTTTTTCTCCATACGTTCCCGCTTCCCTTAGTTTTTTATCTTTCAATTGGTTGTGCCAGGACAAAACGCCTCTATGGTCGGCAGGGTCATCTTCTAATTTTTTTGATAAAGTTTTTACACCATCTATATAAATCTCAATATTACTGGGATTCTTGTAATTGTCAGTCATTGGATAGGCGTTTGGATTAAGGTGTGGAGAAACTCTCGCACCCAGCATATAATTTTGATCGCCCATGACTACCTTGTCTTTGTCCTTGTCTAATAGTGGTTTAGACGATAATTCGACTAAAAAGGAAGCCTTATTTATATTCGTAAGATTCAATCCTTTGATTGGAATTTGATATTCAAAAAATCCCTTTCCAGTCCCATTCACTTTTAAGCTGTCTAACACATGCCATTTTTTAACGGACCATTCAGCATTAGTATAATCAGATGGTTGAACACTATGAATAACAAGTTTTTCAGGATTTACATCGGAAGGAATGACAATTGAAAAGAAATTATTGTGATGAATTTTTCTGTCAACATCCTTTAACGTCCAATGTACGCGCATCATACCTCCATAAGGCATTGCCTGTATAATTTCGGGTGATAATGAACTATTGATAAAAGGAAAATGCTCTATTTTCCTGTTCCTTTTTTCTAAAATAATTTCATTTCCAGCATTATCCATACCATAAATAATGGTTTCTAAAATCAAATAATTATCCTTTATTGATTTACCTGCCATGTCGGAGATAAACAGAGGGATTTTTATTATTTCGCCGGGCTTTACTGTGGCACTAATATCATTTCCAGATGACAGATAAATGGGGGAATGAAAATCTTTATCAGTCATGCCTTTTGCCAGATCAGATAATCCACTGTATTTAGGGCTTCTATCAAAGCGCCAATATCCATTCCATTCGTTAATTACATCGTGATGTTCAGTATAAAGCCAGCCAGCTACTTTAGGATATTTTCTAAAGGTATTGATCATTCGGTGGTAGTCCCAACTCCAATCTACATCGCCAGTACTACCGTCATACCCCCAAACATTGCCACATTCTGAATTAATATTGGGTTGTGAAAGCTGAGAAAATCCTTTTTCAAAATGATGGCTACTACCAGGATAGGTTTCTTTATCAATGGAAGCAAGTCTGGCTTCCCATTCCCAACCTGCCATGTATTCATGCCATGAATTAATATCGGTTTCTGTATGCCCAGCACCACAGCAAATGGAATTATCCTCAACCAGACGGGTGGGATCCACTGATTTTGCTAAATAATACATGGACGCTACCCAATTTTGGGTTGTCGGCAAATAAACACTTCTTGTTTTATTGGTTTCACTTTGAAGAACTTTTGTTTGTAACCCCCAGGTTTCATTAAACACAATCCAACTGAATATAGCTGGGTGATTGAAATCTCGTTGAATCATTTTTCGTAAGGTATATTCAGACTCTTTCTGCATGGCAGCATCGGGTTCTCCCCAGGAATTTGGTAAATCAGCCATCACAAGCAGACCCAGTTTATCAGCCCAATACAGTTTTCTGGGAACATCAATCTTTATATGTGTACGAAGTCCATTGAGACCTAAATCCTTGGTCATCTGAATTTCATTTTTCATGAATTCGTCCGATGGGAAAGTATAAAATCCGTCAGGATGATAAGATTGGTCTAAAGTTAATTGAAGGTAAACAGGTTTATTGTTTAAAGAAATATAAGGGTAATTTGTTCCTGGTAAGTTAGTTACGCTTATTTTTCTCATTCCAAAATAGGTGTTCACCTTGTCCCCGGCGTGAGAAAGATTCACCATATAAAGATAAGGATCCTCTAAATCCCATAATCGTGGATTAGGTATATTTATGTCAAGAGTGCCTTTTGCAAAACCTGGTTTTACAGAAAGTACTCCATTAATAGCTCCATTTGGCGTTTGAATATCAACATTGACTTTTCTTTCTACTGTGGAAACCTCGGAAAGATCCACTTCCACTTTGACTTTATTTACATCAATATCAGGTATAAATTTGAATGCGTCGATATAATCTTTTCCGCGAGCATCGAGGTAAATAGTTTGCCAGATACCGCGTGCATTTCCATAACCTTGTTTTCCATATAGGGTAAATAAACGTCTTTTATCATCGACTCTAATCGTAATGCTATGTTCTTTTCCTGGTTGAATATATTTTGTAAGTTCGAAACTAAAAGGGGTATATCCTCCTTGATGCGTTCCAACAAGTTGATTATCAATCCAAATACTTGATTCCCAGTCCGAGGCACCAACGGTTATAAAAATCCTTTTGTCTTTCCAATCAGGCTTTACCGTAATGTTTTTTTGATACCAACCAATATCTGCTTTGTCAGGAACGCCGGACAAGGGCGAACCCCATGGGAAAGGCACTTTTATGGTTAGTGGAAAATATTTTGTATTTGAGAACCACTGGTCTTTGATGCCTGTATCGAGGGAATCAAATCCAAATTTCCAGGAACCGTTCAGATTTACCCAATCCGTTCTCTCAAAATCGGGGCGGGGGTGCTCAGGTAAGGGTATATCCTGCGCTTTTAATACGCAAAAGCTTAGGTTTGTCAAATAAAACAAACAAAGAATAAAGTTTTTCATAGGGTTAATCGTTTTAGTAAATATAATAAAGTATTTTGCTAAGGCAGCATCATTTTTAGAGGTAAATTTGGATCGATGAATATTAATAAACCAGTGCTACTTATTGATGAGGAAAAATGCAGAGCGAATATCCAGCGCATGGCCTCATTATGTGCCGAGAAAAAAATGTCATTTAGACCGCATTTTAAAACACACCAATCATTAGCGGTTGGAAAATGGTTTAAAGAGGTAGGTGTTTCAAAAATTGCCGTGTCTTCCCTTTCTATGGCAGAATATTTTTCAAAAGAATGGAACGATATTTTAGTAGCCTTTCCCACTAATATTTTGGAGGATGAGCTCATTAATCATCTTGCCCAACGCATTCATTTGAATCTTTTGGTTGAGTCTTTGGAAACCATTTCCCTCCTTGCCGATGTGGTCAAATTCCCTCTCACTATTTATGTGGAAATTGATACGGGTTATCATAGAACAGGTGTTTATTTTAATGACTATCAGGTTATTGATAATATTTTAGAGGTAATTAAAAACGCAGATTGCCTATCATTTGAAGGATTTATTACCCATAGTGGACATTCTTATGATTGTTTAGGAAAGGAGGAGGTTCTAAGTTTACATCATATCAATAAAAATCGCTTTTTACAAGTTAAAAGCAGGTATATCGCTGATTATCCAAATCTTATTATTTCCTATGGAGATACTCCCACTACTTCCATAGCTGATGATTTTGATGGAGTGGATGAATTAAGACCGGGAAATTTTGTGTGTTATGACGTTACCCAGGTTCAAATAGGTTCTTGTGATTTTAATCAAATTGCAGTGGTTCTCGCTTGTCCTGTTGTGTCAATACACAATGAAAGAGGTGAAATTATCATTTATGGGGGCTCTGTACATTTGTCAAAAGATTCGTTGAAATGGCAAGACAAAGGGGTGATTTATGGATTGCTTGCCGAAAAAACAGAGGAGGGATGGGGGGAACCCATAGAAAATGCATTCGTTTATTCATTGTCTCAAGAACATGGCAAAATAAAAATAAATGAAAGTGAATTATTAAAATATAAAGTGGGGCAAATTGTTTATATTTATCCTATTCACTCGTGTTTGTTGATTAGTTCTATGCGTGGATTTACAACGTTAACGGGTGAAATATTAGATGTTTATCGTGGTTTATGAAAAATTAAATTAAAATGCTAACACTTCTTACTAATTTTTATGATCGTATTTTTCGTCTAAATCCTGAAAGGAGAGTTGAAAAAATTACTTTGTATTTTGCTATTCTGGGCTTTATATTTCATTTATTATATATTTTTACCATAAACAATGTGGAGCAACTTAGCTATCTGTCCTCTGGTAAAACGGAGAGTTACATAGCTGCAATTTATACTCCGTTCAGTATTTTACTATTTTACGAAGTCTTTTTACTGGTTATTATTATACCAAACTCGACCTCTGCCTTTGTTGGAAAGCAGTTTGAAATTATATCACTAATAACGTTGAGAAGTTTTTTTCATGACATTGCCGATGTTGATCCTTTTGCTCAAATTGAATATAACAATCCTTTATTTTTAAAAATTGGTTTAGATCTTGGTGCAGCTTTGACTATGTTTGGGTTAACGATTAGTTATTACTTTTTTTATCACAGTAACTCAACTACTGAAACATCTTTTGAAAAAGAAAGATTCATTCAAGTTAAAAAAATGGTTGCCTTTACCATGATGATTTTGTTACTTGGAATGAGTTTCTTTAGCATAGGTCATTGGTTTACAGATATTTTCAAACTTTTGAGCGCGGGGGTAAAAACACCACATCCCGATACTTTTTTCTACGCCGACTTTTTCAATGTCATGATATTTGCTGATGTATTTTTACTCATATTCTCTTTATTATACAAGGCATCCTTTGAGCTATTATTTAGAAACGCTTGCTTTATTATTACCACCATATTGCTCAGGTATTCTTTACATACAGAAAAACCGGTCGCTTATTTGATCATCTTAACTGCCTTTATATTTTCCATTACCGCGCAAATATTATTTCAGTTTGCCGTGAAAAATAAAGCAGCATCAAAAGGTTGATTACAGAAGTTTTATGCGGCCTGTATATTTTTCATATAAAGTGTCATTGGAGAATCCATCAATATTTTGACTATGGTAAATAGGTAGTTTTATCCCTTTTGCATCGGCTATCTTCATTGCTTCGGTAGCTACCAGATTAATCAGAAAAACACCAGATAGGGTAGAGGCTGCTCCCGTAAGGTTTCCACCTATTTTTAATAATCCATCTCCGGAAGGAACCCGGTTATCTAATACTAAATCTGCTATTTCGTATAATTTTTTTCCTGACGGATGCCTTGAAGGGTATTGTTTTGATTGTTCTAATGAGGTGATGGCAATGGTTCTAATACCCATTTCTTTAGCTATCATAGCCATCTCTACAGGCATGGCATTGCGTCCAGAATTGGAAATGATGATCATTATATCATTTTGTGAGATGTTATGCTGATCATAAATGATTTTTGATAAACCTGAAATTCTTTCTATTTCTGCACTCCTTCTTGATCCTTCGGAGGTGAGCACCATACTGTCTAACATGGCATTTACGTTGGCTAAACCTCCTGCTCTGACAAAGAGTTCCAGACCAATCATGTGGGAATGACCGGTGCCAAAAGTGTGAATAATATGGTCGTTAATTATACAGGCTGCTAAATATTCAGCAGCCTGCATAATGGCATTTTCTTGATTTAAAACAATATCGTTTAACTGTTGAATCGCTTTTTCCTGGTATTCGAACATTTTTGTTACAATTTAATGAAAATTTTATTTTTAAATAGGAAATATAGGGGTACATAGATAATTCCTACATAAATAAGGGCATATAAAAAGGAGGATAATTGAAGTGCTATACCAACGGAAGAGGCTAAAGCCATAAATTGACCATTCAAACCATTGGTAATGAGGGCATCATTATAAAAAATAACAGTTAGTACGCCGGAAAGAACGTAAGCTGTGATGGCATTCGTTCCAAAAACTCTCGTTGGAAAAATCCATTTTGTATTTCCTTTTAAATCTATAAGATAGATTAACGACGCCAGAAAAAGCGTAGCAAATCCTCCCATTAAACAGGTGTATGAACTGCTCCAGATATTTTTATTGATGGGGAAAAACCATTGCCATAAATCTCCCAGAGCGATGAGAACAAAACCCATATAAAACAAAGAAAGGAGTTTTTGCTTAATTTCCCGTTGATGAAGAATGATATGTCCGGCAATAAGACCAAAAACACCAGTGACTATGGCGGGAAGGGTACTTAATATGCCTTCAGGATCCCATGTTTTTTGCCACATTCTACCTGGCAGTAACATCTTGTCAATATAATGTGCCCAGTTTTTTTCCGGTCCACCTAAATCTGGAAATCCTATCCCTGGAACGGGAACATACGCCATAAGGATCCAATAACCAACCAGCACCACAGCGGCAAATCGTAGATGAAATTTATGGTCTGTATAAAGGAATATTAGGGCACTTCCTAGAAAGACGAGGGCAATACGTTGTAAAACACCGGCCCATCTAATGTCAGTAAAATCAAAGGAAGGAAATAACCATAAGAAAATACCCAGCGCAAATATTTTAAGGGCACGAATAAAAATTTTCGATACCATCCCTTTTTTTGCCTCTCCATTATCTAACTTAGGTTGATAAGCCAGCGCTATGGAAACCCCAACAATAAAAAGAAAAAAGGGATATACATAATCAGTAGGAGTCAAACCATTCCATTCCGCATGAAGGAGCGGAGGAAAAACATGTTCCCACGAACCAGGATCATTTACAATGATCATAGCAATAAGAGTGATACCCCGCATGACATCTACCGCAAGGTATCTTTGTTTGTCAGTATTCATCATAGTTTTTTGATTTTAACAGGTATTCGCTTTCAAAACCACTTCGTCCAACAGAATTGAAAACCTTAGCTCTTATTTTTCTTGATTTTGTTTTTATTGGTCCGGTATATTTTTCTGAGTTTGCTTTAGGTTCTGAACCATCCAGGGTATAGCGAATATCCATGCCCGGATAAACACTGTTCAAAAACAGGGAATCTCCCTTTTGTAAAATCCCCGGAGCAGGTATTCTGTAGTTGACGGGTTGTTTACCTTTGTCCATTCTTTTGAATTCCTTTTCAGTTACTCTATGAATAAACTGATTAAAATCGGCCGATAATTTCTCATCTCTTTCCGACTCATTTTTCAAATTACTCCATGCAGGCATACCGACCCAGGCTCTGTGGGCTAATCCCAAAAGCTTTGGCATATAATAAGTTTCAAGCATTTTTACCCCTTTAATCGTTTCGCTCCAAAGTTGCCCCTGAACACCTAAAATATTAGATTTACCCACTTCACTTAATCGAACCATTCCGTTGAAATCGTTTTCAACATCAAACGTATTTCCCATATCATCATGACGGGTGGAATAGAAAAGATTTTCGGGTAACATAGCAAAAGCATCTCTTTCATTAACGAAGCCAGCCCAATATAAACCAGGTTCCCTTGGGTCATTTGAATAGGCTAAATCGAAATAAGTATTGGTAACAGGGCAAAGAACTATTTTGTAGCCTGCATTGGCTACTTTATATCCTAAATCCTGTTGCCCCCATAAATTATTCCAAATGTAGGGAATGACCTTTTTTTGAGCAAAAGAGGTATTTATGGTGTGTTTATTTTCCTGATTATAAAACATAACAATTTCTTCCCAGCCCCCCACTTCAATATTTCTTTTTTCAAAAAGAGGTAATAATCTTGAAAATAAATCTGCCTGAAGATTTCTGGTATTCATGATGCCAGGATTTTCCGACATGTACTTTTTGCACATCGGCGATCCTTTCCAGGCGTCCGCTGGAACCTCATCACCCCCTGAGTGAAAGGTATGAAGCGGAATACCTGCCTCTTTATACATACGCACAAATTCATCTAAAACAACCTCATAAAATGCGATAACGGATGGACGACAGGCGCACACAATATTGTCAGTATAATATTGAGCAGATCGGTATTTCGATACGTCTGCAGGGTCAATGAGTCGATATTTTTCGGCTTCCTTTTGATTTCCCTGTTTCATAAATCTTTCATACCTGTTTTCCATGGCCATAATGGCTGCTCTCGCATGACCCGGAAAATTCACTTCGGGTATAATTTCTATATGTCTTTCGGCGGCATAAAGGAGAATTTCCTTGAAATCGTCTTGCGAATAATGCCCATTTCCAAAGGAATTTTTATCGTCCGGGGAAGGTCCTGAACCATAAGCAGGCTGCAAATAATCTGTTTTATTGAATGGATGACCTCTCCTGGCACCCACTTTGGTTAGTTCTGGAAATGCCTTAATTTCAATTCTCCAGCCTTCATCTTCCGTTAAGTATAAAAGTAATTTGTTTAATTTATAGTTTGCCATTTGATCCAACAATCTGAATAGGGTTTCTTTAGATTGGAAATTTCTGGCAACATCGATGTGTATTCCGCGGTAAGGATAGGCAGGTTTATCTTCCAGTTCATAGCCCCCAATTTTGTTATTTTCCTCATCTGTCAAGGCTAATAAACTGGTAATACCGTAAAAAAGCCCTGCATTTTTCGACGCGGAAATAAGAATTTTATCTTTGCTTATATTAAGTTTATATGCCTCATTTCCAGCTATTGATGCATCATCTTGTAATAGTATGTTTGCTTCTGAGGCATTACTCACTTTAGTTAGTTTACCTGGCCATACTTTCTTTAAATAGTCATATTCCTTTTGGAATTTTGATGAATAAAAGACAGACAAATTGGGTTTAATTGAAAAACTATCTTTCGTAGATTGGATTTTTACAGGCAATGGTATGAGAGGTAGTTTATCTTTCGGGGACACACTGCTTAATTTTTCACCTTCTGTATATAAATAGGCGGTTGAAGGGACAGGTTCAGCATCATTATCACCTCTCTTTATTTGATTGCCAGATAAAAAGGGTTCAATAGTAACCGATGTTATTACCTTGGTTTTTGATTGTTCGTCCACGATATATAAACCCATGGGAGCGTCGGTTTCCTTAATCGCAAAGCCATCAAATTCAATGGCAATATCCATTTTTTTACCTTTTTCAAGCTTAAAGCCCGGCAGAGGTTTCATTTCGTAAAAATCACCATTAATCCACCTGATATCCACTGGTTTCAAAGAATCTTTATATAGGATACTTCTTGGCGCTTGATTCCAATATAATGCCCATTGGTTACCCGTTATATCCTTCGCACCTTTATTTTCCAAGGTAAATAGAACGATATGCCTATCCATTCCTTCCTTCTTATAGTTTTTTTCTAACTTCCAGGTAATTCCAAGATCAACACTGGAACTATTTGTTTGACAGGAGGTAAAAAACCAAATCATAAGAGAGAAGGTTAAGTAAATTAGTCCCGTTTTTTGAAACATTAGGATAGCTTTCATGATTTTCAATGATTAATTAATCTAATTTATGAAATTTTGGTCTTATATTTCTATTTGTAAAGGTTAAAAACATTTTCACGCAAAAAGAAAGAGATGAAATCCCATAATTTTCTGATGTTATTATTCACATTTAGTAGTTTTTATATGCAAGCACAAAGCGATCCAAATTTCCCTGTTCAAGTGAAAATTGAATCTGGAATGATAGAGGGAAATTATGATAATAGAACGGGATTGCAGACCTACCTGGGTGTCCCTTTTGCACAGGCTCCCATTGGTGATTTAAGATGGAAGGCACCTCAGGCCCTAAATAGTTGGACAGGGGTTAAAATAACCAAGCAGTTTGGTCCAAGACCTGTTCAAGCGGAGGTTTTTGGTGATATGTATTCCCGTTCAGCCGGTATGAGTGAAGATTGTCTTTATCTGAATGTCTGGACTCCCGCCAATAGAGATACGAAAGGATTACCTGTATTAGTTTATTTTTATGGGGGTGGTTTTATAGCTGGAGATGCATCGGAACCAAGATATGACGGCGCCGAAATGGCAAAACAAGGTATCGTTGTTGTTTCAGCAAATTATAGATTATCTGTTTTTGGATTTTTATCCCATCCAGAATTAAGTAAGGAAAGTGGTTATGGTGGCTCAGGAAATTACGGTTTATTAGATCAGCATCACGCCTTAAAATGGGTTCAAAAAAATATTGAATCCTTTGGTGGAGATCCTGCAAAGGTGACCATTGCCGGGGAATCAGCTGGGTCTGTTTCTGTTAGTGCGCAAATGACCTCTCCACTTTCGTCTTCCTTAATAGCTGGGGCCATCGGTGAAAGTGGTGCGGGTATTTTCCCAACCCTTTCTCCCATACCTTTAGCCGAGGCAGAAAAAAAGGGATTGGATTTGGCTACTTCCGTTGGCTATCCTTCATTAAGTGATCTTAGAAAACTAAGTACCAGAGATATCTTCGAATTATTTATTGAGCCAAAAAAATATTCTTTTCCTACGGTCATCGATGGGTATTTTTATCCAAAATCTCCTTTAGAGATTTTAAAAGCAAATGAACAGGCTCAAATACCTCTTTTGTTAGGGTGGAATTCGGCAGAAATACCTGGTCAGGGAGTTATGCAAGGTCAAAGTATGGAGCCTGCTAATTATCTGAATAGAATAAAAG
>Ga0247839_1000960_pt1 | contig 50455 bp, 36 predicted proteins | sample LaCruzMarch2015__6_FD_192405 | JGI IMG/M metagenome (GOLD analysis project Ga0247839, IMG submission 192405) | Freshwater microbial communities from meromictic Lake La Cruz, Castile-La Mancha, Spain - LaCruzMarch2015_16m | ecosystem: Environmental > Aquatic > Freshwater > Lake | place: Spain... | reverse complement strand
GGATATGATCTATTATTTTTACCATGGCGAGGGTATCCATAGAGCAATAGGCTTCAAGTGCCGCCCGAGTCGCTCGAATTTTTTCGGGATTGTTCTCTTGGTTCAATTGATAAAAAGCGTTAGCCGCTTCCATCCCATCGGATATCGCAAGCCCTTCATATCCTTCTTCAGGAAATAAAGCAGGCAAAACAGATTTGATAGAGTAGCTATTGCCCATTACTGGAAGATAATACTGTTTTTTTCTAAACACTTCCATCAAATCTACCATTCTACCGATCACCCTGTCAATCGCTGGTTTCCATAAAGGATTGTCGCGAACAAACTCGAGCAAACGACTTCTTTCGAATGTTGCATTATACACTAAAATAGTTCCTGCTTCACCCAATACAGTTAGCAGGTTATTGATAAAATCTGCTGAGGGAGTTGTAATATCGTTTGCCAGGTACCCATGTTCAACCGGAATAGCTCCCTGTTCTTGTTGCACTTTCACTGAATATTGAAAGCATACCTGCCGGAAAGGCCAATGTCCGTCTAGCTGAGGAACAGCCTGGCTCCAGGTTTCAAAATCCATATAATACAGCGGATAATGAAGTGTTGAAATAAAAGATTGTAACTGAACAAGGTCTACTACCGGTTCCCCAACTTCTTCCTCTACTATCTCTGCTGGGGGATTACAATGCGAATAAAAATCACAGCGATAGGGCTGCGTACACTGATTACCTGCTGCAATTACAGGTGGCTGCAATTTATTGGCAACTACCTGCAGCAACTCCTCCGACTTTGCCTGTAAGAAAGTACTATATTCCTTAACCTGATCTGTAATAGCAGTGGTAGTAAATAACTCATTTAATGCCAATGCCCCTTTTCTCACATACTGATTATTGATATAGATCAGCGAAATCTGTTGCAAGGGCAATCCGGCACCTGTGATTACATGATACTGGAAAGCGGCATCCATTACATAAACATCTTTTACCCGGGTACTGCCTTTTACTTCATAGGCATACCAGCCATCCGGCCCCTTTACCAAAATATCGATTGCACATAGTAAGCCCTCATACTGAAAAGCTGCTTCGTAAATAATGGTTCTTCCGGCGGCAATCCATTCAGCGGTTTTTTTAACGGATAGGGCATATTGAAAATAGTCGGGAGGAGAAGCATCCACACCTCCGGGAAATAATTGACGGGCAAGTTCGCCCAGATCGGTTCCGGATTGAAATAGCTGTTGCTGTTGGCTGTCGATGGGATCTTTTAATGATGGATTATATTTATGCAACCATAATCGCAGGTTGCATTGGCAGCCATACATAAAAGTTGACTTCGATAAAATATGTTTGGGAGGAAGTTGCATAATTATGAATTGTTTTCCGGCAATGCTGTTTCATCGGGTGCCTCTTTGAGCAGAGTATGCGATAGTTGTTTAGAAGCATTGGCTCCCATTTTCTTTAGCTCTTCTACTTTGCCTATCAAATTACCCCGCCCAGTATGCAACTGCTTATATGCCTGCTGAAACGCATTTCCGGCATCGTCTATCTTTTTACCAACCTGTTCCATATTATCTAAAAACCCATGGAACTTATCATACAATGATCCTGCTTTATTAGCAATGTCTATCGCATTTTCGTTTTGCTTTTCAATGCGCCATAATTCAGCCACTATCTTTAAAATTGCCAGCAAATTAGTGGGACAAACCAGCATAATATTTTTATCGTAGGCTTTCTTCCAGAGTTCGGTGTCTTTTTTCAAGGCCTCTAAAAAAGCTGGCTCAATGGGCACAAACATCAACACATAATCCAGCGCCCCAGCATATCGTCCATATTTCTTTTTCGAAAGTAAATCGATGTGGCGATAGATGGAAGTTAAGTGCTCGGTCCATGCTTTGGCTCTCTCCGCTTCATCTGTAGCATTTACATACCTTTCCCAGGCAATCAATGAAACCTTGGCATCAATAATCACCCTGCGCTGATCGGGATATACAATCATAACATCCGGCTGCAACATATTCCCCTCCTCATCTTTCAGCACATTGCCGGAGGCATCTCTTATATATTGTTGTACCAGATAATTGCGGTCGCGACTTAATCCACTATTCTCGAGTAAAGTTTCCAGCACCATCTCTCCCCAATTTCCTTGGGTTTTTATATTGCCTTTTAAAGCGGTAGTTAGGTTATTGGCTTCTTCACTTACGCGCACACTGGTTTGTACGAGCTTCTCTATTTCTTTAGTAAGACTGAATCGTTCATTAGATTCTTTCTGATAGGCATCCGCTACTGCCTTCTTAAAGCCGGTGAGTTCGGATTGGAGGGGCTGTAGAATTTGACCAATTTTTTCTTCGTTCTTCAGCATCAGCTGCTGACTGTTCTGTTGCAGAATCCGGGCTGCCATGAGTTCCATTTCGTTTTTCATGGCCTCGCTAATTTGTTGTTGGTTTTGGCGGGCTTCTGTAAGTAAAAGTTGCGTGGCTCGAACCCGCTCGTCACTTACTGCGAGTTGAGCTTCCAGAGCAGCTTTTTGATCTCTAATTACATCTAGTACCCCTTGATCTTGCTGCCACCTGTTTTGCAGCTGCATATATTTCTCCTGCTCTAGCTTTTGCGAACCAAGCATTGAACGGTTAGCCAGCCAGTAGCCTAAGATAGCGGCAAGTACTGCTGCAATCAATAATAAAACAATCTGGGGGATTTCCATATAGATAAATTAGTGTGCAAAATACAGGAGCAGAATACCGCCTATTGATAGACCCGCTGCATAGCCGCAATTTTTTCTTTCATGGTTTTTCGCAGGGCAAGTGGCTCTATTACTGCAACACCCTCACCATAACTGAGTAAACTCATAATAAGTTCTGCAGTTACATAAACAGTTAGCTGAACCGTTACCCCTTTGGCAGACTCGCTCAATACAACCTGAGAATGATGCAGCGGTTGCGCTAAAATATAAGGAGCCTGGTTTTTATCAAAGGTTACCACAATTTTTTCCGGACTGGCATCGGCTGTATGGGTAATGCCAAAAGAATATTGAAAATAATCCGCTGCCTGAAATGTGGGATCCGAATAAAAAGTACTTTTCGATTTGCGTATTCGATTTATACGGTCGAGTGCCAAAATCAACACTTTACGGGGTGCATCAGAAAATCCCACCACATACCAGCGATTGCGGTATTCTTTTATCAAATAGGGAGATAGCAGGTGCTGCTTAACCGGTGCGCCAAACTTTGCATACTCAATTTCAAGCGTTGTTTGAGAAACAATCGCCTGTAAAATCATTTCCAGCCATTCATTCCCGCCAGTGGCTACTGGCTCTTCTACCTGAATGAGTTGTTTTTCAGATTTACCTATCAGTTTACTTACCCGATACCCCTCTATCAGCCGGTTGATGGCGGTTTCAAACTGATCGAAGATTCTGCTGCCTTTTAATTGTTGCAGAAGAGCCGTAGAATAATCTAAAGCCGTAATCTCCTCTTCCGACAGAGGGAGCCTTTTAATAGAATAGCCCGGGGTAGCATAACAGTAACCCTTTTTTATTTTATCATATTTAATAGGCGCAGCATATATATCCCGCATCTGCGCCAGATCTTTATTGATCATGGAAACCGATATATCTCCATCCAGTTGCTGCATAACCCGCTGGCGAATTTTTTCCAAATCTGGATAGGGGCGCATGCTATTGGATAAGCAGGCATCAATGGCATAATAGCGAAGCAGTGCATTTTTATTAACCGGCATACAATAAATTTCAGTCTACCAATAGATTATAGGCTAAGCCCTCAGCTTTGTGGTATGATCCGGGAGCAAGTATATTGAGGCGCAGGGGGGATGCGGTATTGCCCCGGATCATTTTATTAGTAAATGTAATCAAGAATCCAGCAAAGTCGGCTGTTTTAACTTTATGTTGAGATTCCCCAAACCCGGCAATAAGTTGGTCAATACACTGCCAGGTCTTCCCCATTCACTACTTTACCCGAATAGGTTCTTTTGATTTCCTCCAGCAAGCTTTCGTAGCTGCTGCCAAAAGTTAGCTGATGGGTAAGAATAATCAGTGGCGGCTTAACTGCCAGGCCAATGCTGGCAAGTTGAGCAGTAGAGGTATGAAAAGTACTGTGGTATTTTTGCCACTTAGGCTCCCGCTTTTGCAAGCCCGCTTCCGAATACACTTCGTGCACTAAAATATCGCAACCTCTTGCCATTTCAAGTAAGGATTCGCTATAGGTACAATCACCCGACACCACGATTACTTTATCAGCCGTTTCAAAACGATAGCCCAATGCATGCTTCCAGCTGCCATGTTTTACCGCAAAAGCTTTCACCCGAATATTTTCATCCCGATATACCTCACCCTGTGTTACTTCAGATACTTCTACTCGATAACCATCTGCATTGCCACCTTCCAATCCTTTGATTCTAATTTCCTCGTCTTCTGCATACGCTTTTTTTAGCAGGCGAGTCATGCGCTGTATTCCTAGAGGACCCACTATACGTAGAGAATAATTTCTATCTAATACTGCCGGCGTATAGATAAAATCACTCAGGCCCGCAGTATGATCGGAATGTAAATGCGTGATAAACAAATGGCGCAGCTGAGCGGGCTCCAAAGCTGGTATGTTCTTATCCCTTGCTGCCTGGGCAGCTCTTCTCACCACACCCGGACCGCAATCTACCACATAGGAAGTATTGTTTACTACAATTGCCAGCGAAGGACCTGATCGCTCAGGATTGGCAAAAGGCGTTCCGGTACCCAGCAAAATCAATTGCGTTATAGATACGCTGTCTTGCGCCGCCAGTTGAATGTAAGTAGCATTGCAGACCAAGCTTAGTGCTATTATTATTCTCGGATTCATGCCTAAAAGTTAGCGATTTTTAATGGGAATCTCTCCTTCGAGCAATAAAAAATGATTGGGTTACATACAGATGGCTGCTCCTATAAAAAACTACACATAAAAAAAATCGCTTGTCTCTAGCATAAAAGCCATTAATGGTTCGGGCCTAACATGCAGGCAACTATTTGATCAGTAGCATCGCTAACTGTAAGTGAAAAAGCATAGTGAAAACAAAGAAGAATTCGGCAAAGGATGTCAAAAAAAAATACTACAATACATGCTTTTATGCTAAAATGGCACTTTAATATGCACGGATGTGCCAACTCCGGGAGCGCTGTTTAAGGTAACTTCGCCTCCCACCAAATGAATTCTATTAAAAATATTCATTAACCCCAAGCCCTCTGATGAGGGACTGCCAGGCTGGTAATCAAAGCCAACGCCGTCATCTTTAATTACCACTTCAAAAGAATCAGGCAAATAAGTAAAGGAAACCAATACATGATTAGCTTGAGCATGTTTAAGAATATTTTGGAAACACTCTTGAATTACCCTAAACACTACTAACTGCTTTTTATGCTCCGGTTCTTTATTGTTTCCCTTGCTGCTCACCTGCACCTGAAGTCTGCCTACTTTATTAATTCTTACTGCCTCTTGAGTAACTGAATCATATAACCCAAGTAGCTGAATCCGATCACTGCTCATCCCCTTAGCAAGATCGCGCAGGTCGGTCATGGCCTTGCTGATGTTATCCTTAGCTTCGCTAATTAAATTATTGTCTTTTACTTCTTGCGCCTCTATTAAATTCAATTGCATTTTTGTTAAACTCAACAGTTGCCCTACATTATCATGTATTTCTTGACTGATATTATTCAAAGTGGCCTGCTGAATTTCGTTGCGGGCATTGTTTACCTCGTTGCTTATTTCGGCCTGCAGTTTTTCTTGGGCTAGCCGCATGGCATTCAGCCGTTTATAATATATTATGAGGAATGTCCAGAAAAAAACGAACAAAAGTATAAAAACAACAATCCCAAGTATTAACGTGACGGACGGGTTTTTAAATATATCGCCGATGCGAAGATAATGCATGAGATAAATTGAATAGAGTTATAACAAACAGGCCAAAGATACTCTAGATTAAACTGATTTGGATACTTAGAATAAATTTCCTTATAAAACATCCAAAACAGTGTGCCCGAACTAGAGTAAAATAAAACAGAACTTATAAACCAGAAATCACCCTTTTCAAAAACAGGGACATCAATTTTCATTAATTCTTGTATAAAATACAATATAGCATTGATAATGATAAACAGTGCATAAATCAAATAGAATTCTGAGTTTGGTAGCCTGTCGACTGCCTTGCTCCAATTAAAAATATAAAAAACCATGAATAAAGAAAAAATTATCCCATTTAATTGTTTGCTAAATGCTGATTTAAAAATTTTTTTGAAATAAAAGAACAATACTGCACAGAGAAATAATGGAATACTGTCATAAATCCAGTTGTTTGACTTAAGTTTTATAATATCAGGGATTAGCGAAGCAAACAGAGAAGAGATAAAAAAAATACCATAGTAAATTAAAAAAAAATGCTTGTTTTCTAATATTGTCGAATCCCTCCTCAATAAAAGTACCAGTAGAACAATTGCCATTCCAATTACATCTGCATACTCAAAAAAAAGGAATAATATATTACCTACATTCATTGCGCTTATTTTAAGTAACTAAAAAGGCAAATACAATCTGTATCTGCCTTAATAATTAGCACTTACTAAATTAATAAAAAATTCGCCAAACAATCTTATTTAAAGATTTAGTTTGCTTATGGACACTTTTTTGACGGAGGACAAGCTTTTCCAAGTGCTTCATACCCCTCATCATCTTTAGCGTCAATTGAATTTGAGTAAATTACTGCTACATACTCGCTTTCGCTTGTTACACCAACAGCTAACTCTACATAATCCCCAGTAGAGTTACTAACAACTTTTTTAAGTTCTTCAAGATTCATCGCAAATTTTATCTTTTGAACCAAATGTGGCCTTGATTCAAGATGGTCTGAATGAATGTTTTCTGATTCCATAATTATAGGTTTTTTTGTTTAAGCAAATGTATCTGTTCCCTTTAGCAAAAAAAATAGGATTTTTCCTGTTTTTTCATAACATATTATTTTATTAATTACCCGAAGAAAACATTCATTACCAACTATCCGATCGAAACAAATTCACCGGCAATCCTTTCCGATTAAATAAAGTAGGCATGGCCGTATTGCTAAACAGGTATCTTACTGCCACGGGATTATTTACCCCTTTTGCAGTTACTACAATTTCATTCCCCAGTATAGATGCCACTGCCGGTACAAATTGTCGATTGGCCCCGGCTACCTCTAAATACGGAATGGCATCCCCCCGATTCATCAACCCCCCTTCTGCATCCATCATGTGCGCAAAAAATCACACAAAGCAAATTAATGATTGTTATGAATACAATCCAACTTCCAGTCGACCAGTTTCCGCAAGGCTTCAGAGGTTTGAAAATCAATAGTCAATCAGCTTTTTTATAGATGCATCTAATCGCTCAACAGCCAGAAAGTTTTTTTCTAGGGTGGTGTTAAAGGGTATCGGAGTATCTAATGAGGCACACCGCATGATAGGTGCATCCAGCAACTCGAAGCAATGCTCTGCTGCCCAGGCTGCAATCTCACCGCCAATACCGCCGGTGAGTGAATCTTCGTGCAATAATAATAATTTACCGGTTTGCTTGATTGCTAACCGAATGGCGGTATAATCAAGCGGCAGTAAGCTTCTCAAATCTAGAATATGCAGTGAATATTCGGGATGCTTTTCTTGATAATTAGTTGCCCAATGAACCCCGGCACCGTAAGTGATAATGGTAATATCATTCCCTGTTTGAATCAAATTTGCTTCTCCTAACGGAACTTCATAATATTCGTCGGGCACCGGGTCGGATACACTTCTATATAAAGCTTTGTGTTCGAAAAACAGAACCGGATTGGGATCTTGTATAGCTGCATTCAACAATCCCTTCGCATCAAATGCACTGGAAGGATACACCACTTTTAACCCCGGTACATGAGTAAACCAGGCTTCATTACTCTGAGAATGAAAAGGTCCGGCACCTACCCCTGCGCCCGTAGGCATTCGAATTACCACTGGAGCAGATTGCCCCCAGCGATAATGAATTTTAGCCAAATTGTTTACAATCTGATTAAACCCTACCGTTACAAAATCGGCAAACTGCATTTCCATTACACTGGGTATTCCTTCGAGTGCAAGACCCAACGTAACTCCTACTATGGCACTTTCGCAAAGGGGCGTATTGCGTACCCGATGATTGCCAAATTTGGCTGCCAGCCCTTCTGTTACTTTGAATGCACCCCCATATTCGGCAATATCCTGCCCCATCAATATCAGTTCCGGATTTCTTTCCATGCTTTGCCAGAGTGCTTCGCGGATGGCATCCAACATTCTTTTTACCGGCAGTTCCGAATCTCTTGGATCAGGAGCTGAAATAGCCACAACATCAGTAGTTCGGGCTGCATATACATCTGCTATCTCTTCCTCACTATTGGCCACCATAGGGGCAACCTGATCGGCTAGTAATAGTTCCGATTCTATATAAGACTTGAACTCGTGACGTATAGCAGCTACTTCCATTTCGTTGATTACCACTTCCGCTATCAAAAACTGTTCGTAGTTGTTGATGGGATCTTTTCTTCCCCACTCTTCCATCAATTCCTTAGGAACATATTTTGTGCCGCTGGCTTCTTCGTGTCCGCGCATGCGAAAAGTCATGCACTCTACCAAATAAGGCTTTCGCTCACGCAAGCAATATTCCCGAACCCCGCGAATGGTATCATGTACTGCTAAAATATTATTCCCGTCAATAATTACACTTTCCATTCCATATCCTCGTGCCTTATCGGCGAGCTGCTCGCAGCGGAATTGTTCTCGCACCGGTGTACTTAATCCATACCCATTGTTTTCGATGATAAAAATTACGGGCAAATCCCATACTGCCGCTACATTCAGGGCCTCATGAAAATCACCTTCGCTGGTGCCGCCATCGCCGCTGAATGCCAGGGCAATTCGTTGTTCATTTTTCAGCACATGCGCCAAAGCAGCCCCATCGGCCAGCGCGAGTTGCGGACCCAAATGAGAAATCATCCCGCAAATATGGTGTTCGCGACTGCCAAAATGAAAGCTTCGTTCGCGCCCTTTGCTGTAGCCCTCTTTATGTCCCTGCCACTGTTGAAAAAGTTTATGTAAGGGCATTCCCCTGCCGGTAAATACGCCCAAATTTCTGTGCAAGGGCATAATCCATTCATCGGATTGAAGGGCAAGGGTGGCGCCTACTGCAATGGCTTCCTGGCCAATACCACTAAACCACTTACTTATTTTTCCCTGGCGCAATAGTACCAGCATTTTTTCCTCTATCATCCTGGGTAATAGCAATTGCCGGTACAAATGAATGAGTGCTTCGTTAGTATATTGATGGCGGTTAAACTGCATGAGAAGAATTCTTGTACAAATCTACAAGTTGTAATCGTTAGAAATAGGATAATTTACTCCACAAAAAAACCACCTGAATTTAGGTGGTTTTGAGCTCGTTATAGACAGGTACTGATTAGTCTCTTTTAGCAAATTTGCTCAGTAAACGGAGGATTTCCATATACAGCCAAACAATGGTAACCATCAATCCAAAAGCACCATACCACTCCATATCGGCCGGCAATCCCCGCTCGGCACCTTTTTCAATCATGTCGAAATCTAAAATCAGGTTGAGGGCAGCAATAGCAACTACAAACAGGCTGATACCGATGCTCAGTAAGCTGCTGTCGCTCATAAAACTTACGTTCACACCAAACCAACCCAAAATCATCGTGAGGAGATAGAACAAGGCGATGCCCATGGTTGCGCTGATAATCACAGAACGAAACCGCTCGGTAGCCCGGATTACCCGGAAATTATACAGCAGAAAAACAGCAATTGCCACGCCAAAGGTTAAACCCACGGCCTGCATAATAAGACCGGGATATTTCTCGGCAAACATTTCGTTGAATAAAACAGATATGCCACCTATGAATAATCCCTCTAAAATAGCATACAAGGGGGCAATGTATTTTGCCCAACCGGGTTTAAACATTATGGCAATAGCCATGATAAGACCGCCAAAAACACCCACCATCATCAGGGTTTGTGTGGTAGCCGGCTTACCTTCTTGAAATAAATGCCAGTTGAAGGCAGCAGAAGCAATCAATAACACCAGCATAAAGCCAAATTTGTTAATTGTGCCGCGAACCGTCATGATACCCTGACGGGCAGCATCCAGTTCAAGCCCTTTGTTGAACATTTTTTCGGTAAGCGTAGGATTTCCAGATTCAAATAAAGCCATAATTCAAGTTTTTTGTTATTACAAATGTACAAAATAAATGAGCGATTTCAAGGGGATTCCCCTCGGAAAATTGTTAAAACGTATGGGCGGTGATCAGGGGGGTTTTAGACACTCCCGGATATTGATCAATGGTTTGAAAAACGATGTCGGGCTGCTGTTTTAACAGAAAAATATATCGCTGCAGCGATGCGGAATCGGCTGGCCGTGAAAACATCCGGTCGTGGGATAATAAAACCAGGTGACGGGGAATGCGCGTTTTCCCCTCCCGAAGTAAATGCATCGTTCGCGCAACCAATGAATCGGGTACTTGAACCGGCCGGGAGTTGGTGTGCCGAAAATTCCATTCCTGATCCCAGCCAATCACATCATATCCAATACTATCCATTTTATGCAATACAGCCGCTACCAGATGGTGCGACTTTTCTTTGTGCTCAATGCCCCAGGCATTATTCCCCGGCAAACGGGCAATTTTGAAATTCGGCCGTACCACTTGCTCTGCCTGCTCAAAATCGGACAGTGCCACATCGGGATGCTGATAAAAATAACGATAATGATTGTTTGCATGAGAATAGCTGTGGTTGGCTAGTACAAACTGGGGATAGGCTTGCCGGATGGAATCTACCAACAACTTTCCAGCTCTCCATCTATCGGCATGCAAGCCTACCATAAAAAAGCTGGCTTTAACCTGCTCATCTTTGCAAATCTGAATACAATTAGCCGTTCCCGGCTGTGGACCATCATCAAAAGTTAGGTATACGTACCAGTGGGTGGTATCCAAAGCCGGTGTGGTATCCGGTGGAAAGGTGGGCTCCTCCTTTGCGGAGTTATCAGGATGCGGATAGTTAGTATTTTCTGATGGGGGAGGGGCTGTTGTACAACTTCCCAGCAACCATAACATCGAGTAAAAAGCTAGGTTTATTTTTATTCCTAAAAACCCAAAATTGTACTTCATAACAAGGCAAAGTTATTCTCTGCTATCATAGGAAATAACCGTTTCATACATATTAACAAAATACTTTAATAGTAGGCTTAAAAAACCTCCCGCCAAAAGAAAGGAAATGTTATCTTTAGGCACTTATTTTTTTAACATATTAGCATGAAAGAAACGCTTTTACAAGACGTAGTAATTAAGTTTGCAGGCGACAGTGGTGATGGAATGCAGTTAACTGGCCAGCAGTTTACCAACAATACAGCGATGTTGGGTATAGATCTGGCTACCTTCCCCGATTTCCCCGCAGAAATCCGCGCTCCGATTGGAACCCTGCCTGGTGTGAGTGGATTTCAGTTACACTTTTCTTCCAACAAAGTTTTTACCCCGGGGGATATTGCCGATGTATTGGTAGCTATGAACGCCGCCGCCTTGAAGGTAAATCTGAAAGCCATTAAACCGGGAGGTAAAATAATCGTTAACCTGGAAGGATTTGATGCCAAGAATCTTCGTTTGGCAAACTATGCCGAAGGCGTTAACCCGCTGGAAGATGGTAGTCTTGATAGTTTCGAAGTAATAAAAATAGACGTTACCAAGCTTACCCGCGAAGCCCTGAAAGACTTTCCCGAATTGGGAAACAAAGAGAGAGACCGAGCCAAAAACATGTTTGTGCTTGGGTTTATCTATTGGATGTATAACCGCAACCTCGAAAATACGATTAGCTTTCTGCAGGAAAAATTTGGCAAAAAACCGGCAATATTCAACAGTAACGTGAAAGTGTTGCAGGCCGGCTATAATTATGGAGAAACCACCGAAGCCTTTGCCTCCCGCTATGTGGTGGAAAAAGCCAAAATGAAACCCGGTACCTACCGGAGCATCATGGGCAACCAGGCACTTTCTATGGGACTGATTGCTGCCAGTGATAAAAGTGGATTGCCGCTTTTTCTGGGTGCTTATCCTATCACACCGGCTTCAGACATTTTACATGAGTTGAGCAAGTATAAAAACTTTGGAGTAAAAACTTTCCAGGGAGAAGACGAGATTGCCGCCATCACTGCTGCCATTGGAGCCAGCTATGGAGGTGCCTTGGGTGTTACCTCCACCTCGGGCCCCGGCATGGCACTTAAAACAGAAGCGATGGGACTAGCCGTAATGCTAGAAATACCCCTGTTAATCATTAACATCCAAAGAGGGGGGCCTTCTACTGGCTTACCAACCAAAACCGAACAAAGCGATTTGATGCAGGCCTATTATGGCAGAAATGGGGAATGTCCTATGCCGGTAATTGCCACGGCTACCCCCAGCGACTGCTTTGATGTAGCCTATGAAGCAATCAGATTGTCGGTGCAACATATGACGCCCGTTGTATTATTAAGCGATGGCTATATTGCCAATGGTGCCGAACCCTGGCGATTCCCCAAAGCGGCCGATTTACCCGAAATAAAAGTTAATTTTAAAAAGGGCCTGGATGCCGATGAACCCAAATTCCAACCCTATCGTAGAGACGAAAAATTGGCACGCCCCTGGGCAATTCCGGGAACTCCCGGTTTGGAACACCGGATTGGTGGCATCGAAAAACAAGATATCACCGGCAATATCAGCTACGACCCCGAAAACCATCAGCACATGGTGAATGTTCGGCAAAGTAAAGTAGATAAGATTGCCGATTATATACCCCTGCAACAGCTGGAATGTGGACCTGAAAAAGGAAAAGTGCTGGTATTGGGATGGGGCTCTACATTTGGAGCCATCAAAAGTGCCGTGCTGCAATTGCTCGAAGAAGGCCATTCCGTTAGCCATGCTCATATCCGTTACCTACGACCTTTCCCGAAAAACCTGGGAGAAATTATCGCCAATTTCGATCAGGTGTTGATACCAGAGATTAATAACGGCCAGCTGATAAAAATTATCAGAGACCAATATATGGTGGATGCAAAAGCCTATAATAAAGTAATGGGTGTGCCCATTACCAAAGGAGAACTGGTAGAGATTATCCGGAAAATGCTCTAAACTATCTCCTACCTATTTTCATGTCGAATTCGGGGAACCTAAAAAAGTTCCCCGAATTTTTTTTCAGACTACCCATAGATGGCAATCTGATAAGGTAGCTTTGCCTTATAGTATCATTAACCCGCGCATATGAAAATTTATATTTCTGCCGACTGGCATCTAGGAAAAAAATTACATCAGCAGGATTTACAGGAAGATATGTCGATTTTTTTTCAGTGGCTATTAGATGAAGTGGAAAAGGATTCCGCCGATTATCTGCTGGTGGCCGGCGATATTTTTGATCAGGTTAACCCACCCAATGATGCCGTTCAGCAGTATTACAACTTTCTGGTAGCCCTGCAACAAATCAATTGTAAAGCAGTAATTATTGCTGGCAATCACGACTCCCCCTCATTTGTAGATGTGCCCAAGCAACTATTAGAATCGATGCATATTCAGGTGATCGGAAGCTTTCCGGGGTTAGACAATGTTCGGGAATTGTTTATTCCACTTATCAACCGGGAGGGACAAACCGCAGCGGTGCTGGCAGCTATTCCATTTTTGCACGACCGATTTGTGCGAACGGTTGGAGAAGGCGAGGGAGCTCGTGAAATAGAGGCAAAAATAAAAGAAGGGATTGCTAAAGTGTTTGCCACTATCGGTGCAGAAATGAAAACTGCCTTCCCCCATTTACCCAAATTGGGAATGGCCCACTTACATGCCCAGGGCACCGAGCCCAATGAAGCGGAGAGAGAAATTCAAATCGGTAACCTGAACGGAATTGAAGCAGGTACTTTATTGCAGTTCAACTACCTCGCATTGGGGCATATCCATACCGGACAAACCGTAATGCCCGAACGTATTCAATATGCCGGCAGCCCTATATCCCTCGGATTTTCAGAAAACCAGTACCCGCATAAAATAATACGGTTAACAATTGAAAATGGCCAAATTACCCAGGATTTTTTACCAGTACCCAAATCTAGATCGCTCTATCAGGTAAAAGGAACCCTAGCTGAAGTAGCAGAAAAGATTCAGGCACTCAATTGCAAATACTCACTCACTGCCCTGCTCGATATTGCAATTGAAGAACCTGTTTTTAATCCTGCCGTTAAAGACCAGCTGGAAAAATGGAAAGAAGAATTGCCAAAAGAAAAAAATATCCGGGTACTGAATACCCGCATACAATATCACGATAAAAATGAAGCCTATCTGCTTGCAACGTCTGCCGTAGAACAAGTAAAAGAATTAGATCCCGAAAATGTTTTTCAATCGCTACTGAAAGACAACATTGAAGTTGATCAACAGCCCGCTTTGCTGGAATTGTTTCGTGAAATATTATCAGACCAATTACAAGCCGACAAATGAAAATAATTGCACTTCGATTAAAAAACCTGCATTCACTCAAGGGTGAATTTACTATTGACTTCACACATCCAACCCTAGCCGAGTCCGGAATTTTTGCGATTACGGGCCCTACCGGAGCAGGAAAAAGTACGCTACTTGATGCTATTACATTGGCATTGTACTCTTATACACCCCGCTTAGAAGAAATCACAAAAGGAGGTATCGAATCAAATAATATTTTAGTAACACAGGGAACATCAGACGCCTATGCTGAACTGGTTTTTGAGGTAAATCAGCAAAAATATATGGCCAATTGGTCAATTAGTAAAAATAGAAATGGTAACTGGAACGAATATAAACACCAACTCAGTATTCAAGATGCTGCAATTGGATGGAAGCAGCTGACCGATAAAAGAACGGATACAAAAGCCAGAATTAATGAGGTTATAGGACTAAGCAAAGAACAATTTTCGAAAGCCATCGTACTCAGTCAGGGAAAGTTCGACGATTTTCTTACCGCCAAGGAGAAAGATAGATACAAATTACTGGAGATTATCACCGGTACAGGCTTGTACAGGGAAATTGGCAAGAAAGTATTTGAAAAGTATAGAGAAGCCAGGGAAGCCTATACCTTACAGGAAAGTAAGATCAGCCATATTACTTTATTATCCGCTTTAGAAATAGCTGCTATTACAGAACAACTAACTAACTATTCATCCGAGCTAGCTGCTTTAGAAAAGGAAATAACCACCATTGCCTTTCAGCGCAATAAAAGAACAGAACTAACTGAGATCAATAATCGATTAGAAGCTGCAGCGGTAACCTTAACCAAACTGGTAGAAGAAGAAACCGCGCTGGCACCCTCCTTGCAAAAATTGGCAGAATACGACAAGGCAGTTTTAATTAAACCCGCCTACTCTGAATGGAAAATGGGGATAGCGGCGGGCAGTGAAATTGCTAAAAAAATCGAAAAAAATAAAGCCGACATCAAAACACTATTAGACCTTGAAACACGTTATATCAACAATCTTGCCGAACAAATACACCAACCCATACATAAAAATAACTTCCTACATGAATTAGATGCTTTTACAGCTAAAGTGGCTTCGCTAGATAGGGAACTCGAATTACTGAAAAACACAGTAGATAGTTATAAAGCAAGTAACCGAAAGTTATATAATACATTACCAGATAGCTTGCAACAAAAAGTAACCCCCTTTCTCAAAAATAATCCGGATGGATTGGATGTATGGATACAAGAACAAAAAGAACAGTGGACTTCAAATATCCCGCAAGGCATATTGCCAATCGACTACTTGAATAACCAAATTGCCCTCCAAACAGCAAGGCTTGAACTATTGAAGGAGTTGCGATATCCAGCAGAGAATATTCCGCAGCTAAAAAACAAGAATCGAGCATTATATCAACAGAAAGGTCAATTAGAAGAAGGTCGAATCAAATTGATTGGATTACACACCCAGCTGAGCGACACGTTACTTCACGAAGAGACATTTCTACAAGAATTACAAGAAGAACTCAATCGCTTTCGCGAATTGCACCGTCTCGACAGTATTCGAAGCTCATTACGGGCAGGAGAGCCCTGCCCCTGTTGTGGCTCCACCGATCACCCATATCTGCGGGAGATGCCTATAATTTCATCAGTAATTGAAAATCAGGTTGAAGAGAAGGTAAAATTAGTAGCAACGTTACAATCGGAAAAAATAGCAGCAGACCGGGAACTGTTGGAGCAATCAAACACAATAGAAAATGCCGGTCGAGATATAAACAATAACGAGGAATCCATAGGCAATATCCTCGAAAAAGCAACTGCCACTTTGCAAAAGATTGGCATGAGTGAAATGCCGTCTCCGGAAAAACTACATGCAGAAATTTCAGAAACGGAAGCAGCCATCGAGAAAAACAAAGCGTCGCTACTGTGGGCAGAAAAAGAAAAATCCTTGATCGAAATATTGGAAGGCATCACAAAACAATTTCAAAACGAAGAACTATTCCGTAACCTACAAGAACAACGCATCCTCCTATTCAGCACAACTCCACTAGAATCCATTCAAAACACATTACGCAATAACTGGGTAATTAACGAAACAAAATTATCTTCTTCTTATACTTCCGAGGAAGCACTGGCGCAGGAAGAGAAAAAAAACACATCGCAAGTAATCAATCTGGCCACTAATGTTAATAAAGCGATAGGCGCTGCCGGATTCTCCTCTATGGATGCATTTCAAAACGCCCTGGTTGCCGAATCGGTAGCTGCTGAATGGAAACAACAAATAAATTCTTTAGCAAACAGAAGAGTTGCCGCTGAAACTGATTTGAAATCTCTTCAGGAACGAAACAAAGCGGTTAGTGCTTTAATACAGCTGGAATTTGATAACAAAAATCTGGATGAATTATTACAATCACTCAGTAATCAAAAAACACAAATATTAGAAAGCAGAGGAAAAATACAACAACAGCTTGCGGATAATCAGAAAGCAACAGAAACGCATGCATCGCTAATGGAACAACTTCAAAAGTTACAACAACGCCAGCATCTATTTTCCAGACTGAACTCGCTAATTGGCGATGCCGGGGGAGATACTTTTAATAAAATTGTTCAAAGAATAACCCTCAAACAGCTTTTGGCACTTGCCAATGGCCGAATGGAAAGCCTCCTGCCGCGGTATCGCTTACTGATAACCTTCGACAAAATAAAAAATGAAGACCAGATTTGGGTGGCCGACTTATATATGGGAAATGAAACCCGCTCAATCAATAGTGTTTCAGGTGGTGAGCGTTTTGTGATTTCGCTCGCACTGGCGCTGGCGCTTAGCGATATGGCCTCCCAAAATGTACGAATCGATAGTTTATTTATAGACGAAGGATTTGGCAGCCTTAGTCCCGACGAGCTCAATAACGCTATTCAAATGTTAGAACGTATGCAGTTAGAAGGGAATAAAATGTTGGGCATCATAAGCCATGTAGAAAGCCTGAAAGAAAGAATTACAACACAGCTGGTAGTTGAAAAAATCGGGCCTGGAGAAAGCACCCTGTTTTTAAGTACGCCTGAATTAAAAATTTCATTGCGAACACAGAAATGATGTAACTTACCGATATCATTTAAAGCATCTGTATGCATCGTTTTTGTATTGCCGCAGCTATCAGTTTTCTGCTAATCAATTCAGCAGCTGCACAAAAAATATTTGCCGTTACATATGCTTCTCAGGCAGATATTAAAGTATTTGTTGTTAAGTACGAGAGCCAGGCCGACCTCCTTGTGTATAAAGTAAAATATGCCAGCGAAACAGGCAACAATCAGGGTAAATGGTTTTTTACCGACTACGCTTCACAGGCTAACAAGAAAATTTTTTGGGTAGATTATGAAAGTCAGGCACAGTTGAAAATTTATTTTGTGCCCTATGCCAGCCGGGCCGGATGGAAAAAGCCGGAAAAGAAACACTTACTATACTAAATTAACCGCCTTATTCCTGCTCAGATTCACAAGTCTGTATAAAATTTTCCTGCTGCTGTGATTTCAACGCCAATATAATTGTTACCCTGCTGCAACTAATAATCGCCAAAAAACTTATACAGCTTCTTCTCGTAAGCGATTTTATATACAATTTGTAGTCTTTTGCCCGTATCATCAATGCGTAGCTTAAACCAACCTTATATGGCTTATTTATAGAACCAGCTTAGCTATACCGATTTACCACACCCGAACATTTCAACCTCTTATGCTATTAAGATATATTCAAAAAACTCTATGCAATATCATTGCAGGGTTCAGTATCTCCAAGCACAATGAGAACGAATATAATAGTGCCTTATACGCTATCGCCCTCGTTTTGGGGAACACGTTCTACCATTGGTAAAATAATTATTATTAATTGCCAATTAATTATGGTAAATTCAGAAAATAATTTTTTTACATGAAAAATAGATTGCTATTTATTGCCATTTCCATTTTAGCCTTTGTAACTCAAATACAGGCGCAAAAAACAGATGCACAACGTTTACTGCTTTTAGAAGAACGAATGGGAAAAGCAAAAGACCCAGCTGAAAAAAGGAATATCCTAAAGGAATCATCGTCCATTCCCGGTTTCCCTAGTTTCATGTTTATTAGTAAATCTTTGGGTGATGATGACGTAAAGAAAGATGCTGCACTGTTGGTTGCCCAATTAGCATTGACCGATAAAAACACAAGTGGACCAGAAGTAAGGGCAATATTGACCAGAACAATACCACTAATAAATGGAAAGGGGAATGCGGCACTCGTAAATAAATTGACAAATCATTTGATTAGCTTGCCGAACGATGATGGATTTGTGAATTTATTCAATGGGAAAGATTTAAGCGGTTGGAAAGGTTTAGTGGCCAACCCTATTGAAAGAAATAAAATGACTATCGGAGAGTTACAGGCGGCAGAATATCGTGCGAACGAACAAATGAGAAAAGACTGGCAGGCAAAAGAGGGACTATTGGCTTATAATGGACATGGCGAAAACATAGTAACAGAAAAAAAATATGGCAATTTTGAACTGTATTTAGACTGGAAAATAACTGAAAAAGGAGATGCAGGTATTTACTTAAGAGGTAGTCCACAAGTGCAAATTTGGGACTCTAGCAGAAAAGAAGTTGGGGCGCAAGTTGGCTCAGGAGGCTTATACAACAACCTGAAGAATAAGAGTAAGCCATTGGCATATGCAGATAATAAAATTGGCGAGTGGAATAATTTTCACATCATCATGAAAGGAGACAAAGTAACTGTGTATTTAAATGGTATATTAGTTACCGACAACGTCACTTTTGAGAATTATTGGGATCGTAACTTACCAATATTTGACAAGGAACAAATTGAACTACAAGCTCATCAAACCCTTGCGTATTATCGAAATATTTATGTTAGAGAAATACCTCTCGATGAAATAACAACCGTTGGTGTTGCAGAAAAAAGTGATAAAGACATTGAACCAACAAAAACCCTAAAAATAGGAATGAATTACCAAGGGGGGAAAGTGGCTTATATATTAACCCCCTCAGATCCGGGCTATGATCCAAATGTACAGCATGGAATAATTGCTGCAGTTGCAGATCTTCCTGGTGTTGTAGAATGGGGCTGTTCCGAAAAATTTATCGCTGGCCGCTCTTCGTTGGGATCTGGTAGAGAAAACACAAAAGATATTGTATCGGGATGTAATACTGCTGAAACTGCTGCTAAACTATGCAGTAATTTGGTTCAGGATGGTTATAACGATTGGTACTTGCCAAGTAAGGATGAATTGATTAAATTATATTCACAAAAAAAGGTTCTTGGAGGTTTTAAGGAAGCTTGCTACTGGAGTTCTACCGAAACTGGCAAATACAATGCATGTTCGGTGATATTTGATAGTGGTTTTCAAACCGCTAATGACAAAAGCACCTCTTTTAATGTTCGCCCCATTCGGTCATTTTAGCAATCAGTCAACTTGAAAGCATTTTTTTGGATTGAATCATGCCAACAACCAACGTTTTGTCCATTCGCTGGTTGTTGGCATTTTGTGTTTTTTAGCAGTTATTCGTGATCTTGCTTTATACATTTTCTTGCAATTTCGATAAAAAAACACCTTGGTCTTTAACATTACCGGCTATTCAATAGGCATCCCCCTCCATTCCTTCATGTGTCTTTACATCATTTACGATAACTTAGAGAGGGGTTGCCAATTATTTATACTCTGCCTATTTAGTAGAACCCTCACCCTTGTTGGAAGATCTGACTATATTTTGCCGAGTGTAGTTATAAAAAATGAAGCAGTGGGCACCAGTGGCGCAGCCTAGTTGTGCACCTGCATGAGGTAAAGGAGGTCGCCGGTTAGAAGCACGCTTTTTTAATGAGAGAACATTAAAATTTGGTGCTGCTTATTATGTTAAAAAGATAGAAAACAATGATTTTATCAGGATTTACGACACGGTAAGGCAGGCGTTTCTTCTATTTTAAAAGAATTAGAGATGCCTTAATATAGTTGCTGCTTTACAAGTATTTTCATTAAATTGTAGTGCTAATTATTCGCTTAAACATATTTTACAACAAATGAATCAAATCATATTTTCAGGCATCACATATGAGGGCTTTTTGATAGACAAAGTTTTTAAAACCGGAAGAGTCATTATCCTGAAAATGTGTTTAAATTAGGCGTGTACTTAACTTACCTAGTTGTGTGCCGCCCTTCCCTTAATACAGAAGATTGTAAGATCCGAGTGCTAAAACAAAATAAATTAAAAAAATTATATAAAAAGACAGATGAACAGAAGAGAAGCAGTTAGAAGAGCCACTTTTTTATTGGGCGGTGCAATAACTTTTTCAGGCTTTGGAGCTTGCAATAGGTTGAATCAGTTTTTGTCAAGTGAGACTGAATCCAAATCAATCCCCTCACAAGAATCGTTGATTTCTGAAATAGCCGATACAATTATTCCCGACAACAATGGAATCCCCGGCGCCAAAGCTGCAGGCCTTGGCCCTTTTATTGTGATGATGTTGCAGGAATGTTATACTGAGGATATTCAAAAGCATTTTGCAGATGGATTAATGAAAGTGGATGAAATCTCAAATGTTAAGTATAACAAATCATTTATTTCATTAACACTTAAAGAGCGGGAAGAGATTTTTAAATTATTTAAAGCGGAAGCACAGGCGCAAATAACTGCCGGCGCTAGTCCTTCGCACTTCTTCCACCTTATGTATGAACTCACCTGCCTGGGGTATTATACTTCGGAAATTGGCGCCACAAAAGCTTTAAGATATGTTCATATACCAAGCAGGTATGAAGCCTGCATTCCCTTGCAACCCGGGCAAAAAGCATGGGCTACCTAGTTATTTATAGAATATTTAATAATAAAGATGAATAATAATATAAAAGCAGAAAAGCAGAATACTTATGATGCCATTGTAGTTGGTTCAGGTATTAGTGGTGGTTGGGCCGCAAAAGAATTAACAGAAAAGGGGTTAAAAGTTCTGATGTTAGAGCGTGGACGTGATGTTCAGCATGTAAAAGACTATGATACTGCTCTGATGAAGCCATGGGAATTCAAACATAGAGGAAGAATTTCTACTGAAGATCGTATCAAGTATCCGGTACAAACCCGTGGCGGTATGTATAGCGAGTTTAATGCTAAATTTTGGGTAGATGATCTGGCTTGTCCCTACACCGAAGTGAAACGATTCGACTGGTATCGCGGCTATCATGTTGGTGGAAGATCCCTTACTTGGGGACGTGGTTGCCTACGGCTAAGTGAGATGGATTTTTCTGCTAATGCTAAAGATGGCTATGGTGTTGACTGGCCTATACGATATAAAGATATTTCACCATGGTATGATTATGTAGAGCGCTTTGCTGGTATTAGCGGACAAAATGAGGGGCTTGCACAATTGCCCGATGGCATATTTCTTCCTCCCTTTGAAATGAATTGTGTTGAAAAGGAGGTAAAAAAACGAATCGAAAAACATTATAACAGAGAACGGATGATGACCGTTTACCGAATGGCAAATCTTACCGTTCCGCATAATGGAAGGGGTAACTGTCAAAACAGAGATCTCTGTGACAGAGGTTGTCCATTTGGAGCATATTTCAGTACGCAATCGGCAACCTTGCCAGCAGCGATGGCTACCGGTAACCTTACGCTTAGGCCTTATTCTATTGTTAGTGAAGTGCTTTACGATAAAGAAACCAGGAAAGCTAAAGGAGTAATGGTGATTGATTCAGAGACTAATGAGCACATAGTGTATTCTGCGAAAATAATTTTCATGAATGCCTCCACGCTCGGTACAACTCAAATTCTATTGAACTCCACTTCCGACACTTTCCCGAATGGTTTGGGTAACAGCAGCGGCCATTTGGGACATAACCTGATGGATCATCACTTTCAAATCGGAGCTTCCGGTAGGGCAGAAGGCTTTGATGATAAATATTATTATGGTCGGCGTCCGATTGGTATTTATATCCCTCGTTATAGAAACCTTGGAGATAAACCAGAGCGGGATTATTTACGAGGCTTCCATTACGGAGGAAGTGCAAGTCGCACAGGATGGCAAAGAGCTATTCCGGAAATGGGTTTTGGGCAGAACTTCCATGAGCAAATTTCAGAGCCGGGACCATGGACTATGGGTTTGGGTTCCTTTGGTGAACATTTGCCGGAATTTAAAAACTATGCTTTCCTCGACAAAACAAAGAAAGATAAATGGGGTCTTCCATTGCTGGCAGTTGATTGCGAATTTGGTGAGAACGAGCGCAAAATGCGCATTGATATGAAAAACGATGCCGCTGAAATTCTGGAAGCTGCCGGACTGAAAGACGTTAAGTCGTTCGACAAACCAGCAATACCAGGAATGGCAATCCATGAAATGGGCACAGCCCGGATGGGACATGACCCTAAAACTTCTGTTCTCAATAAATGGAACCAAATGCATGATGTAAAAAATGTATTCGTTACGGATGGAGCTTTCATGTCTTCAAGTGCTTGTCAGAACCCTTCCTTAACATATATGGCCTTCACAGCAAGGGCCTGTGACCATGCGGTAAATGAATTAAAGAAAGGAAATTTATAAAGCGCTTACGGGGTGCAAAATCCGAACAAGGTAACCACCCCAATACAGATCAAATTGACTAGGCAAATCCGGAGAAAATTGACCAATCCCTAAGCAAGCAGTAATAGAGGTTGTTTGGTAAGCTATTCATCTAGGAAGTTGGCTTCTACGCCCTTCCTCACATGGCCGAAAAATAATTGGTATAACTAAAATTAGGCAGGCAGCATTTTTGCTGGATAAAAAGAAAAGTTCAAATCATCGAGAGCCGATCTGCCTGCAGAAACTGAGCCGGCAAAAGTGTTTTCCCATACATGCTAAGATCAGCGAGTATTTCGCCCACAACCGAAGTGAACTTAAATCCATGTCCGCTAAATCCCCAGGCAACCGATACCCGCTGATGCTGATCGGGTAACAAATCAATAACAAAATGTTCGTCGGGCGAATAACTATACAAACAGGTTTTAGTAGCAATCAGTGCATCCTCCGACACCCCTAAATACTGTTGCATGAATTTGCCGAGGGTTGCTAATTCTTTTTCGTTGATAGTGCGATTGATTTCATCGGGATGCGTAGGTTTGCCCGCATGGTGATGGGCAATTTTCCATCCATTTGGGCCGTGATTTGGTATTGCGGGAAATCCATAGTAAGCCCCCGGAACACTTTCTTCTGCGATTAACCAGCAGGGAAATTGTTGCGCGTTTTGTGGCACATCTGCAGGTGGGGTATACCATGCCAGGGTTTGTTGGGTAATCTGAAGATGCGCTTGAACGCCCGGAATTACAGCTCCCGCCCAAGGGCCTGCCGTGATAATTAATTTATCCGCAGTAAATGTTTCGTGCTCTGTAAAAACCTTTACCCCCAACTCATCGGCCTCCCAGCTTAGCACCGGACATTGTTGGCGGATAGTTGCACCTGCCTGAATGGATAATGCAATCATTGCCTCAATCGCTTTATCAGGAAACAAAAATCCGGCATCCGGTTCAAACATAATTTCAGCGTTTTCGGGCAACATAAACTGTGGAAACCTTTGTTGAAGTTGCGCGCTATCCCATTGTTCCAACGGAATTTGATACTGATGAGCAGCTTCCCGAATCCTTTGTAATAAATCATTTCCCGGGGGACCTGCATATAATAATCCGGTGGGAACATACAATTGCTCTCCCGACAGTTGTTCAATTAGATGCCAGTTTGCATAGGCTTTCTCCAGCAGGGGAACATAATCGGGATGCTCAAAGTAGGCCTTCCGAATGATGCGGGTGTGCGCGCCATGGGCACCTTTTTCGTGTGGACTGGTAAATTGCTCGAGGCCCAACACGCGTTGGTTTCGGCGGCTTAAATGGAAACAGGCAGCGCTGCCCATAGAGCCGACTCCAATAACAATCGTATGGTAGTGAGAAGCGTCTGATGTAGGCATATCCTGGTTTCAGTTAATACAATAATACAAATATTTATGCCAATAATCTACGGATGGCTTCTACTGAATACCGGCTGGCTACTTCCTTCATAAAGAGGGGGAAATCAAATTCGGAATGATCATCGGCGTTATCAGAAATCGTTCGAATAATGGTGTACGGAATTTGATATTCATAACAAATCTGCGCTACCGCTGCTCCTTCCATCTCTACACATAAGGCGGTTGGGTGAAGATGTTGTAACTCCTTTTTTTGTGCATGGGAGGAAACAAACTGATCACCACTAATTATGTCGCCCATCCAAAAGGAGGGCTGCTTCATCTGAAATCGCTGCAGCACCTCATCTGTTAATAAGTGATGATGGTCGGCATCATTGATAACGCCGTGCAAAGCTCGCTCAGCTTGCTGCATTTGCTGGTCGGGTGTTAGAAACCAGGTAATATCCAGCAAGGGTATTTCGAATCGCGGCATCAGGGGACTGGCATCCATATCATGTTGCAACAAACGTTTTGCCAGCACAATATCACCAACCTTAACCTCCGGTCGTAAGCTACCCGCAACCCCGGTAAATATTACTTCGCTCACCTGAAACTGATGGATCAATGCAGCAACCGTGGAAGCTGCCGCCACTTTCCCTATCCTAGAAATTACCAGCACCACTTCGCGATTCATCAGCTTGCCGCAATAAAAGGTACGCATGCCCAGATGAACCTCTCGCACCAACTCCATACATTGCAGCAATCCGGCCACCTCTTCCTTCATAGCACCGATTATTCCAATGGGAGCAGATGATGTGCCTGTTTTCATGATACTTTTGTTGAGTTTGGCCAACAAATATAGGCTTACACATGCGTTCAGGTAATTATTTGGATTAATCTTCCCGAATTCTAAAAAATCTTTATCTGTTTAACATTTTATTATATGAAAAGGAGCGCTTTCTATTGTCTGAACCTTAATCCAACCAGCCCGTATGACAAAATCTTTACGTATTGCAATCTTTATTTTGTTTACTGTATTTTCAACGTCCGTTAGTGGACAAAATAATCAGCGCGTAGATGAAAAAAGCTTCCATAAGCCGGCAAAAAACGAAGTCGGGCTGAATGTGATTAATAGTCTGTTGGGGAAACTTGAGTTGAACTACGAAAGGCTCCTTTCTGAGAGCAGCGGCCTGGGAATTACCACATCCATTTCCCTAATGAATAGAGAAGAGCAAACGATCCGGTCTATAATTTTGCCTTATTTCCGATTTTACTTTGGTGATGGCTTTGCTAACGGAACTTTTATAGAATCAAATATGGCCGTTGCCAGAGAATATTACCCCGAATTTGGGATGGGATCGAATAGCTTGTTATATAAATACCAAACCTCTTTTGGATTGGGCTCTTCTGTTGGATATAAGATGGTTAGACGAAACGGGTTATTTGGCGAGTATTCATTCGGGGTGGGCAGACTATTTGGTAATAGCTATTCAGAACTCTATTACCGTATCGGAATCAGTATAGGAAAAAGATGGTAGTTGTATACTGCTTACCCGTTTGTTTTCACCTCCTGTTCCCAGCCGGTAGCTTGTAAGGCTGGATCGTTTTCTTTTCGCAGAAAATCGCCCGTTTCGCTGGCTGCATTGGCATCACTTAATAGCAAGGCCGCATCCGGCACGGTAATGATGGGTCGGGTGCGGCTTACTGTAGTATCATTAAAAGCGGGGTTAGATAATGAATTATAACAAGAGATGATAGACCAGCGTGGCTGGCTACTGGTGTTCGCTTCACTACGATGTAAAATATTGCTATGAAAGAATAATGCGTCACCGGCCTCCAGTTCAATATATTCATGCGGCAGTGTAGTAAGCGCATGTTTCACCATCTCCATATCAGCCCCCACCTGTTCGCCGGCAAATCCATGATTCACCCGTCCCATTTTATGTGAGCCCCGAATTACCTGCAAACACCCATTTGCTCGATTAGCCTGGGTTAGTGCCACCATACAACTCACTAGTTGATCTGGAAATAAAAACTGATTTTTATACCAATAGCCATAATCCTGGTGCCATTCCCAGGCACCGCCCACACCGGGCTCTTTTTGCATGAGTTTGGTATGAAAATGACAAACCGGGGAAGTACTATCTAATAACAAAGCCGCTCCCTTTACCATTCGCTCGCTTCGCAATAGTAAACTATACACATCCTCTCCTGGTGTATACCATAAAGTAAGCCTAGTTTGTTTGCCGGCCTGATCCGTTACCTGTGTAGCATGTTGCTGCATCACCCGGTCGCCCACTGCTATCGAATACAGCTTATCAATTTCTTCTTTCGAAAATAAATTGCGCACCAATACATATCCATCCCGATGAAAGTGAGCAGCATCTGCCTGATTAAGGTGGTAAGCCATACGCATTGCTTAATAGTATCGGTAAGTTACAATATCTTTTGAGATGCCCAAACGCCGATGCCGGCTTATTTTGTAAACTCAATAATATGCTCAGAGGCATAGGAATCATCTCCGGGCTTAATTCGCTTTACATAAAAACGAGCCCGCTTACCCAGCCGAACACAAGTATATTTCTCACGGATTGTTTCCGGCTCATTCAGCGGCTGTAAAGAGGGATACCATAAAATGTATCCGGGCTTCTGAAATAATAATTGCGGCGTGGTCCAGTCCTGGCTATTATTGCCCTCACCAAGATTTTCGTGGCGGTTGAATGATATATAGATCTTATCGCCCTGCCAAGATTTTCCCTCTACTCTGCCCATCAACATTACCCAGCAATTCAGATAGGTGTTCCAGCTTACAGAGGGTCCCCAGTGAAATCCTCCTCCCGGCGAGGATGCGGCCCCCCCGCCCCGAGCGGAATCAATTTGCAAAGAGGTTACCGGCATACCCACTTCATTATACGGGGCTTTAAATTCTTTGCCATCCCATCGCTGTGCCTTCCCTTCCGGTGCATCCAAGTCTTTCAAATGAATGCGGGCCACACTAATGCATTGGCCACTCGATTCTTTTCCAGAACTATATGTTGCCGAATCATATTTGCCAGGAAATCCATATTCACCATAAAACAAATACAGATATTCGCCACTTTTAACAGCAGAAGGGTCTCCCACCCCACCAGCAAAGGTATTCGAACTATTGTGGGGCTTTAATATCATACGAGGGTCCAGGTCTTCAATAAAAAGTCCTTTATTTTCCCAACTTTTTCCGCCATCCGTTGACTTCATAATACCTATGCGACAAACCGCTGCTGGACTCTCTGGACCTGTAAGCCCCTGCGGCCACTTTTTGTTATGGTAGCCCTGGCCTGTGGTGCTATCATAAGGCAGGGTGGCTGGATAATTTTCGTTGTGGTATATTCCATACAATGTTTTGCCGGATACATCTGTACGATCTTGATATACTGTTTCGAACCAAACAGCTCCATGTAATCCGGGCTTGCCTATCGGGGCATTAGGCGGCATAATAGGATTGTGAAACTGCTCTTTGCTGGAAGCAAATACTTGTTCAGGATTTATTCCATCGGCAAACTTCAAATCGCGGGCATACCCCCAAACGGGATCTTCGCCATATTTACCAGGAAAAATGCGAAATGTATCGCCCACCCAAACTTCTGCCATATTGCAATCTACAAAGGAGTTAAATGTAACCCGAGCTGCCGGTTGCAACAAAAAGGTGGGTGCAAAGGGAGGGGGGGTAGGGGAAGTACAAGAGGCAATAAGGCTTACCGCTACCATACAAGCAATCAACAGTTTGTTTTGCATAACTAAGTTTTTACCCATACGCCGCCATAGCGAATGGAGGGGTTAATATTTTTTCAACTCGCGAATGATCGCCTGAACATCTCTTTCAATCTTCTCATCCGATATTTTACGACCGTATATTTCGGAAGTAGTCCACCCCTGCCAAATCACTTTATCGCTTCCCGGGTTCATCATAGTAAGGGTAAGGGTTCCTTCTTTTACCTGACGCACAGCAGTATTATATCCCATAAAATTAGAAGGATAATAAATAGGCACCCAGCGGCGGGTATTTGGATTAAAATACCAGCGGTTAAATGGTTGAGAGTATACCGGCGTGGTTACCTGTTGCTGAGACTGATCTTCAACCACATCAAATACCAGGTAAACATCGGGGTTCGTTTTATTTTGGGTCCATCCATGCCCCTGCAAATAGCGGTCAACCGTTTGCATAATCTTTGTATCACGTAAACTATTTTGATTAGGGCGCCGGGTATCATAATTTTTATCGTTATCCCCCTCTGCCCATGCATAGGAGCTGATACGGGAAAAATCTACTGAGTCATCTTTTTGGTGATAGGCTTTTTGTATACAACCTGTGAAAAGCATTATAAGGGCAATCAGAGCTATAGAAAGTTTCTTTTTCATAATACAATTGTTAAATAAAGATGCGGTAATGCAATTTACAAAATTTTAGGTCTACCTTAAGCTATTGTTGGCGTAGCATTGCGCTATTACAGGTGAAAGGCTTTGGTCATCCGGTATATTGCGGGAAGATGCTGAATAAGCAGATATCTGTATATCGGGGAAAATAATAGGGTATTATAGGCGATTTATCAATCGGTGTTTTCACGGAATTATATATCTGTAGAATAACGGTTTAGGTATCGGTATTTCTTTCTATACTTTAGGTAAGGGGCAATTCAATCATTATATTAGTGCCGAAACCGGGTTCGCTTTCTACGGTTACTTTTCCACCCATCAATTCTATTCGATGGTGCATATTCATCATTCCTAGTCCGGATAAAGAGTTTCCCCGGGAAATTAAAAATCCCTTCCCATTATCCCGCACTTCAATATTTACTTCGGAAACAGCATAAACAAAGGCAATGTCAACCTGGGTTGCCTGGGCATGTTTGATGATATTTTGCAAACATTCCTGTATAACTCGAAACAGAATCGTTTCTTTTTGTTGATCCATATTTTGTGCCTTTCCTTCACAGGTTACACTAACGGCACAAACCCCCGTTCGCCTAATCCGCTGTGCTTCCTGATCTACTGAAGCGTATAGTCCCAGCAGCCTGATACGATCACTACTCATCCCTTTGGCCATATCGCGTAAATCCATCATAGCACGGCCGATATTTTCGCGGGCGTCCGCTAATAACAAACTTTCATCCCCTTCCTTTTCGGCTGCTAGGTTAAGCTGCAATTTTACCAAACTCAGCAGCTGACCTACATTGTCGTGGATTTCCTGACTCACATGGTTGAGGGTTTGCTCTTGAATGGTTTGCTGGTTGGCGTATAATTCAGTGAGGGTTTGGGAATATTCAACCAGTCGACTATTGGTTTGATTAAGCGTATGCGTCATCTTATTAAAGTGGCGGGTAAGTGAGCCAATTTCATCATTATAAAGTTCCGGCACTACTAAATTAAATTTGCCAGCATTCACTTTGTCTACAGCGTTTAATAAACTGTTGAGTGGAAGCGTGAGCGTTCGTCTCAATAAAGAAGGCAGTACTATAATGATAAAAAGTATTGCAAATGAAAGAATCAGAAACATTTTCATCAATCCAGACTGTTGCAACATTCTGTTTTTTATATCTAGGGGCATTAATGGGGGATAAAAAACTAGGGCTACCACGGTTATCAATGATACTACCACTACATAACTATATCCTGTAATTTTAATTTGAAAACTTACGAAAACCGAAGAGTAGGTTAAATAGGTAATTATTAGCATCAAATTACCAATCCAAATAAAAATGAAAAACGTCCAATACCCAATGGGGCTATACAATCCAAAGATGAGGTTAACTACTGATAAAAGAATAAAACTACTGCTTACTCCTGCAAATAGTAAATGGGCATTCCATCCATCCGTGTGGTATCCCTTAAAAGCCAATGCCTTACGGGCAGCAATAATTAATGTTCCAATATTAGTAAGCATCCCCCAAATGAAAGAAATCGCCTGAAACATCAGCAGATTGCTTTCATTCTTTAGCTCATTCCAGGCAATCGCAATAACCAACAGTAAAGCAAGGGGAATTACTAATTTTTCCATCCGTTTTCTTTCCTTTTCAACTCTAGACTCAATAAACAAATAATAAATTTGAAAATTAGCAAGTAGCATAGCTGCTAATGCAGGGGTATAAATAAAAATAGTTTCGAGCTTATATATTAGCCCCCCCTCTACACCGGGATATAGGCTGAACCGAAAAAGCTGATCTAGGTACCATACAGTAGAGGCAAAATAATTAATTATCATCCATCTACGAACCGGTATTTGCTCGCTACTGTTTAATAGAAATAAAAGCATCCCTAATTGTGTGGCTACCATAATAAATGCCATCAGAGAGTGCGTATGTAATAAAAACCAAGAACTCATTATATACAAATTACAAAAAAATTAATAAATCAACTAGTCGATCATCTCCTTTGCTATAGTTAAAAGCTTCATTCATATGCTTTCAGGCAATGCCGATATATGATTAGCAGGTAATTGATGTTCTCATCAAATTACATTAATGTGTAGTTTTTTTTGCCAGTAATCACTAAGAAATACACCCACGGGATCATATTTTATTCTTACAGCAAGCCATTCTCTATATTTTGGATATAAATGTAATAAATCATCGGGGGTATAGTTTGGCAGAAATTTAGCCCAATGTGATCGAAATTCATACTCATCTAGTTGCTCCCAGAATGCCTGATAAAAATCTCGAATAGGGTCGTTGGGGTTTCCGGCAAACCAAAAAATGTCTATGCGAATAGATTTACGTCGATATCCGGGACTCATCCAAAACTCACTACTGCCCGAAGGATAAACTTCATAACTGAAGGTCCCTGGGCCATCATGTCTTCTCTCAAAATAATCTCGAAACTCACTCATTATTTGTGGCGCTTTATCAAATGGGAACCAGAGTTCTGTAAACCAAACAGGAATGAGTCTTTCGTCAATTCCATTATCGGTAGGAATACCATTATACCAAACATCTTTAAAGCGCGTCACTTGATCCGTTAACAACATAGATAAAGCGCCAGGAACTAAATTATTTCTAAATTTCGAGGCCAACCACTCGCCAATCCAAGTACTTCTAAAAAAAGTTTTTCGCTGAATAGCCCAGGATACTTTTCCAAAAAAATTTAACAACATACTTCCCAACTTTTGAATAGGAATCCCCAATAGGGTACCCTTAAGTTGCTCATAGGGTAGAGGAGAAAACTTGTTCGGCAATGGCTCTCTTCGTGCAGTTCTTACCTGAACCTTACTTAGGCCCTTCTGTGGCCACCAGAGTAATTTCTGATAATCGTAATCGGAAAAAAACTTAGTCAATGGTTGTTTGTCTGGTTCATCCCCAAAAAAATCTACATTCCAGTCTTTAATGGGCAGGGTAGCCTCCTGTCCTCTCACTATGAAAGCATCTTCCAACTGAAAAGTTACTTCAACAATTACCCCAAATAGCCCCAGAGACAAAGCAGCCGCAAAGAACTCATTATTATCATAATTTTGATCCCGCGTAAATGTAACAGGTGTTGCCTTTCCATCTAAAGCTGTGATAAAAGTTATTGATTGAAGACTTTCATTGAAGGGATTTTTCAGCGAACTTCCAGCGGCACCTGTAGCTAAAAATCCACCCACGGTTTGGTGGGTAATGCCCCCTAAATCAGGAAATGCCAGTCCTGCCTGATGAACCTGATATACGAGTGAATTTTCGAGGGTAGATATTCCGGAAGGATCGTTGGGGTCTAGCCCTAAATTACATCCCCCTTTAACTGTCACCTGCTTACTGGGTAGATGTATGCTTACGTTACGCATCCTCCCTAGGTAAAGATAAATGCGGTTGCTTTCTTGTTCCTGACTTTTTATCAATGGATTAGAATGAGCAGCTCCCCGCATACAAATCACCTTCTTTTCAGCTATCGCTTTGTCTACAAGGAACATTACTTCCTGTTCGTTGGCAGGTAAGTAGTAAGGCACCCCATGTATATCTATATGACCAATATTCATCTGTAAAGTTTTGTTACTGAGTAGTTAGATAGGTACATTTATTTCCAGCCGAATTCAAGCATGTGTAAGGCGTTTTCTCTGAAGATTTTTGCAATGGTTTCTTCCGGAAAACGCCGAAGCATATGACCGGTTTGGGTACAGTGGTATCGCTCATTTCGCAGGCGATCTAATAATTTATTTAGGTGTTCGTAAACATATAAATCAGGAGGCGTATCTGTAAAACCATCCAAATCAGTTCCGATTGAAATACAACCGAAATCTTTTGCCTGTGTTTGTTCATTCAGAGCGTAAATGGTTTCCATCACACAATCTATCCCGCTCAACTCCCATCCAACCAATTCCGGAAGCCGAGGATCTACGCCGGTAAGCCACCAATTTTCAAGTATGATGCCAATTACTCCACCGGATCTTTCTATTTCCTCCACGTCTTCTTTGCTTACTGCATAGTATTTATGGTGCTCGTATTTGGTTACGCCCGATTTTTGTTGATAGTGCTCAAACACAGCCTGTGAACCTGTATGAGAAAAGCAAAGGGGCTGCAATCCTATTTCAGGATGTTCATTCGCCCAGGCCCGATTTAATGCATATACCTGCCTGCGAGTAGCTGCAGTAGCATGTGTTAAATCGATAATCATTCCAATAGATAACATCTTGTTTACTATGGCAACCCCTAAAGCAGTAAGCCCCTTATTTTGTGTTGCACAATTGGGATCATACTTCCAGTCGTAATGAAATGTATTTGCTTTTGGAAATTCAGCGATGCCCTCTACGCAATCCGATAATTCATTTTCAAACAAATACGCCAACGTTAACATACACACACCCCTGCTTTTCAGCGACTCAAGGTTATTCAGGTAGCGCAGAAAAGTGCCACCTGGCATCATCCCATCCCTTACCGGATTGTGGCCTTTCCTTAGTTTCCGAGGAATTTGTTCGGGGCTAGGTGGTATATTCCTTCCCAGAGCATGCGATCCCTCTATGGCATGTATGAAAACAATTTTACCCCGCTTCCTTGCTTCCACCAGCTCTGCATAAGAACGCGCAATCACAAAAGTTTCACACCCTAACTTTCGGTTAGTGATGTAAATCTGCTCTTCAAACAGATTGATGATTTTATTGATCTGCGTAAAGTTGCTAAAATCTTCGTGCTCCATTTTATTGGCAAACCGATTCAAAAAACGAATAACCCGACTCAGCATGCCAAATTTTCTTCGCATTGCCCCCACTGGAATATCATGGGGCACAATAATAACCCCCACCCGACCACATTTTAATTGCTGATAATCTACCTGCACCCCCAACATGGATAATAATCCATCCCCAGGAACCGGGGAATGCTTACCCCAGAATTTCTTTCCCCAAATATTTAACTTCATGGATGCATGGGCATGGATATCTACCACATATTGCGGACTAACCACAATGTTTGGAAAATCATTCAACTGCTCGGGCACGCTGGCTCCAAGAAAATCAAGAAAAGATCCCCACCAACCCCGAGAGGATGATTTTGCAGGTAATAACATAGCACGCTTATTGTTAGATTAACGCAAAAAAGATACCCCTAAATTATGGTGGAAATGGTTGTTGCGTTTTAGCAACAGCATTCTGATTAAGCCAACAGCCTCTATCTAATTGATTATCATTAATTTGTGCGAGTCTTTTCGCAAATAGGAATTTCCCTGTTTTTTGATTGGTCATTTTTCGGTATAGAATTCCCAAACGCCACTATCAACAATAACTTTGAAGAAATGGGCTCCTCTAATGAGCCCGTATATAGGTTGTTTTTGAAGGATTTAACAGAAAATGATGCAACACTGTAAATAGATTACAACCGGCATACAGAAATTGCAGCCCGCTGGTTAACCAATATCAACCACGGTTCTGTAATTTCATTGTATAACCTAATTGCATGGCTACCCATTCCGATGTATTTCTTCAATTTGCCCAGGCATTTCCCGAACCGCTGGTGCAGCCCCATGCCTGGTTACTCGCCAAGCGTTTGCAAGAAGGGCATATCTGTATTTCCCTAGATACCGACCCACAATTGGCATCTGGCAGCCCTGCGGGAGCGTATCCCTCCACCCAACAATTAGCAGACCGCCCTCAATGGATAGGAAATGCTGGCACTACCGCTCCCTTTATCCTACACCGCAATCGCTTATACCTGCATCGCTACTTCCAATACGAAAGTGCCATCTTAGGCCATATTCACCGGCTACTCAATGCCGAAATCGCTACCCGTTCCGCTAAAATGGATGCCCTGCTGCAACACCTAAATTTGATCTCATCCCTGGAAGCCAACTACCCACTACAAAACCTGCCTCCGGAACTTTGTGCCGACTGGTCGCTGGCTGCCGTAATAATGGCTTGTCTGCAACATTTTACCATCCTTACTGGCGGACCCGGTACCGGCAAAACCACCACCGTTGCAAAAATTCTTTGGTTACAATATACACTGCAACCAAACTGTAGAATTGCATTGGCTGCCCCTACCGGTAAAGCCGCCACACGAATGGCCGACTCGTTGCAATCAACTACCCTTCCACTACCAGATCCTATTCGCAACAAATTGCAACAACTACAACCGGTTACCCTGCATCAGTTGTTGGGAGCAAAACAAGACGACATCTACTTTCGGCATAACGAAAACAATCCTTTGCCCTATGACCTGGTAATTGTAGACGAATGTTCGATGATTGATGTGGCCATGTTTGCCAAACTATTGTCGGCCATCGGCTCATCTACCCGAATCTTACTGCTGGGCGATAAAAACCAGTTGGCCTCTGTAGAAGCCGGCAGCCTTTTTGGCGACCTCTGCAGCCAAACTGACGCTATCAATACATTTTCATCCGACACACAAAACTTTATCAATCAATTTATCCCAACCCCAGGTCGTTCCTTACCTAACTCCGCATCTGCATCCCCACATCCGCTGGCCGAACATATTATCGAATTACAATACAGTCACCGCTTCAGCAGCTTAAGCGGCATAGGCAGATTGAGTGATGCTATACTACATAACCGAACAACTATTTTAGATGAGTTTTTACTAAACAATAATGGCGGCGAGGTTTCCATTACTTCTCCAGATTCAGATAGTGACTTAAATACCTTTATCGACGGTTACGAAGCCTATATCCGCGAGCCGGATATCTATCAAGCACTTCAACTATTTCAACAACAACGCATCTTGTGCGCCATGCGCGAAGGAAAAGGTGGATTGGCAGAGTGTAACCAGCTGGCAGAAAGTCGACTGAAAAAAAACAACTGTCTGCAACCGGATACCCCCTTTTATGAAAACCGCCCAATCATCATCACCCGCAACAATAAAGAGCTGGAACTCGTGAACGGAGATGTTGGCATTGTGCGAACCATACAGGGAACAAAAAAGCTGTGGCTGGATGCCGGCAATGGCCAGGTACGCGGCATCAGCGTTCAATATATTCAACACGCAGAAACCGTTTTCGCCATGACGATTCATAAAAGTCAGGGCTCAGAATATAACCGCGTGTTGATTCGCATGCCCAACCATCCAGACATTCCCATCCTTACCCGCGAATTGTTGTACACCGCTGTTACCCGAGCTAAACAACAAGCCATTATCTTGTCGTCGGAACTCGTATTAAAAGCAACCGCAGCCGGCAGCGTACAAAGAGCATCGGGCATTACACACCGAATGGACGAACTATAAATTATTACTGCATGCCCAATCACCTGTATATATCCAACTCCATCGAAAAACTTGCTTTGCAGCTGTCGCAGAACCTGCAACAAGAAACCTGTGATGTATTTCAGCAACAGCACATCATCACCCAAACCGAGGGGATGAATAAATGGCTCACCGAACAAATTGCTCAACAGCTGGGCATCAGTGCGCATATAGCATTTCATAGTCCCAACGATATCATCGCCCTGCTACACGAATGGCTCTCCGAAAAACCAGGGCCCGTTATTACCTCCGATAAAATTCGATGGAAAATTTGGAAAGAACTAAGCGAGCCGGCATTCCGGCAAAGATTTCCAGATGTAGCCTCCTATTACCACAATCACCCCATTCGGCAAATTGCGCTCGCAGATCAAATGGCCGACCTGTTTGACCAATACCAAATCTACCGGCCTGGATTGATTAATGACTGGAACCAATCTGCCCAATCTCCCGCAAACTTTCAATGGTACCTCTGGAAAAGATTACAACAAGCTTATCAGGGAAGGGTTTCCGACAAGCCTAGTGTGGTGAATAGACTTAAGGACGCACTTACAAATCCGGCACAAGAGGCGCAACTTAACAACCGGATTGCAGGACTACATTTTTTTGGCATTGCCGTTATTACCCCACTACACCTCGAACTATTTCAATTACTGGCAGCCTATATTCCCTTGCATTTTTATCTGATGAATCCAGCCCCATCATATTACTGGCTAGAAGATGAAACAGAAAAAAGTCTGATTAAAAAACGGCAAAAAAACAAATTACGCCAGCCTGAAGAAGGTTTTAACCTGCCTGGCAACAGTTTGTTAACGGGATGGGGAACTGTAATCAAAGAAAGTTTTGCACTGCTATATCAGAATGAAGAATTGATGAATGAAGTGTATGATAACTGGATTGTGCCACCTCCAGATAACCCTGCCAGTTTGCTGCATAAAATACAAAAAGACATTTTCGAAAATGCCTATGGCAGTTTCCGACAACCCATTTCACTCGAAAATCTCCACGATGGGTCGGTAGTTATTAATAGCTGTTATACAAAAGCCAGAGAAGTAGAAGTGCTGTATAATGAACTGGTGAAAATAGTAAATGCCCGACCCGGAGAACTGGCTCCGAAAGATATATTGGTACTCTGTTCTAATATGGATGACTATGCGCCCTACATCCGCGCTGTTTTCGATGAGGCACCTTACGATTTTCCCTATACGCTTTCCGACCAGAAAATTACAGAAGGGGCTTCCCTGTTTAGTGACTTAAAAAGCTTGCTAGAATTAAACAGCGATAACATGAAAGCCGAAATAGTAATGGAACTGCTAGAGTCGAAAAATATCAGTCAGCGCTTTGGCATCACCCAACCCGACCTGATTCGTTCCGCGATGCAAGCAGCCAATATCCGCTGTGGCACCGCTGGAGAAATTGAAAACGATACCCGACTGGTAAGTTGGGAATACGGATTACAACGCATAGCGCTGGGATGGTGTATCAGCGGGAGTCCCATTTACAACGCACCCTCGGGAGATACCCTGATACCCATTGATATAGTTGAAGGAGATGCCATTTTTGAGCTGGTTAAATTTCATCAGTTTGCTTCGCAGCTGCTGCATCATATCGAACAAAGAAAAATTAACCGCAGCGTAAGTGAATGGGTTAACTATGTGCGGGAACTAATCGCAGATATGCTGTTCGTAAACGACGACCAGGATGCTGGCGACTACCACGAGTTGATTGCCTATTTAGACAAGTACAACCAACATGCTGCGGATATTGCCGACCCGGTACCTTTTGAAGTATTTGCCTACCAGTTTAACGCCACGCTGCAATCTGAAACGCGCCAGCAAAATTTTGGCAGAGGCGGGGTACTATTTTGTTCGCTCATCCCTATGCGAAGTATTCCGCATAAAGTAGTAGCTATTCTGGGCATGAACTATAACGAGTTTCCCAGAAAAGATAACCGCCCACATTTTGATTTGCAGAAAAATAATCCGGGAAAGGGAGATCGGAATATTCGCAATAACGACAAACATTTATTGCTCGAAACCATGCTCTCTGCCAAGGAACACCTGCTCATCAGTTATCAGGGCCAGGACGTAAAAGATAACCGTCCCATTCCGCCGTCTGCATTGGTAGATGAATTGATAAATTATATCCTAGAGGGATTGCCGCAACCCGACTACCAGCTGAGAAAAAAACTAATTATTGAGCACCCGTTGCACAGCTTCAGCAGCCGATATGGATCCGGTGGGGCAGATGGACTCACTTCGTATCTATCCGCTGTTCAGCCATCTCCACTAGTGAAAAAACCGATGCCGCCGTTAGCAGCCAATGTGTCTATTAATCCGGTGATTGAGTTATCGTCGCTCACAAAATTTGCCAAAAGTCCCTTCACTTGGTATATGCAAAAAAACTGGCGGATATTCCCGTATTCGGATGAAATTCTGTTGAGCGAAATAGAATCATTTGAAATAGATGATTTCGAAACTGCCAATCTTAAAGCACAATTGTTGCAGTTTCCCCCTGCAACTTATGATAACATCTATCAGGAGTTGTTATTGCAAGGAAAATTACCCCTGAGCAATCGTGGCAAATTTTTGTACCGCCAGTTGGCAGAAGATGTTCGGGAATTATACGAAAGCAGAGAAGCAATCAGAGGAGGCCAACCCGCCAGAGATGTTGCGGTGAACCTCGATTTTGGAACAACTACACTCACAGGCATAGTAGAAGGCATTTACGGAAATAAGCTGATCGCCATGCAAACGGGTAGCAAGTTAAAAAAAGATTTTTTTCCTGCCTTTATAAAATATTGTTGCTTGCGTGCGCTGGACTTGCCAATTGACTTTCATTTCTTCAAGCGGAAGGGAGTGTGGGTATCCTGCGAAGCCAATGAACTTTCGGTAGGAGATGCGAGGGAATTTCTTCAGTTTTTTATTGATAATTTTTTGCGCTCTGCAGAACGGCCCTTCCTTTTCTTCCCCGAATGGGAAAAACCCAATGTAACGCTGTATTTCAAGGATGGGGTAGACGCCTACGTAATTGAAATGACCGAAGAAGTAAAGGCAAGCAGTGATAAATACAAAGCGCTGGCCAAACAAGCAGGATATTTTTCCAGGGAATACTATGATGAAATTAAGGAGCATGTCGATTATGTATATCCTTTTTTGAAGCGTATCAATTCAAAATTTTTTACCTAAACTAAGTTAGCAGCCGATATATGGAAACATTAGCAGTAACAGAAGTGGCGCTTGAAAAAAGCAATGTGATTGAAGCCGGCGCAGGAACAGGTAAAACCTATTCGATTGCCATACTTGTGCTTCGGCTGATTCTTGAAAAAAAGATTCCAGTACAAGAAATTCTGATGGTAACTTTTACCAAGGCTGCGGTAGCGGAATTAGAAACCCGCATTCGAGAATTCATAGCACTTGCCTATCAATCTGCGCAGGGCATACCGATTGAAGACGATACCATTCAGGCTATTGTGGCGGAATCCATCAACCAACAGGGTGCCCCTGCTTCCCAACAATTACTGAAAGATGCGCTGGCCCTAATGGACGAGACTTCTATTTTAACGATTCATGGATTTTGCCAGAAAACCTTGCAGGAGTTTGCATTTGAAACACAACAGGTTTTTGGAGCAGAAGCGCTCTCACCAGAACAGCAGGATGAAATGAGTACCAACAGTATCCATGATTATTGGCGAAAATACATTGCCCCCCTTGGCAATGATTTACTAGCTCATATCAATCCCTATCTGAAAGTAGAGGTTTTAGAGGGCATGTTAAAACAAGCCCTCAGTGGAAAACAATTTAATTTGCCCATTACGTCGAGATCACCTTTGCTCGATTCTGCTCATCAGCAAGAATTATTAGCGACTATTCAGGTGGCCGAAAGAGAAAGAGATACTTGTTGGGATACTTTATGTGATGAATTTGCGAATAATGAACCCGCTTACAGACTCGCTATCCAACAAAATACCACAGCTAAAAGATATTTTAGTGAACTAGAAGATCCGAATGAAATTATTACACAAATTGAAGAAAGAAAAGAGAGTAAATATATTTCAATTGTTTTCCCCACCATCTTGCGGGGCTTAGATGAATGGAGACAAAAAAAAGAGCTTGTTACCCAAATTCAACAACAGGTTACCTATGTAATTTTTGCCCACCTAACTATTTTGATTACCCGAGATTTGGAAGAATTGAAATCGCGACAATCGGTACTTAGTTTTGATGATATGATTGATCACCTTCATCGGGCGATTTGTTTATCGCCATCGGATGAACTGGTAAACACATTAGGTACCAAATACAAGGCGGTATTTATTGATGAATTTCAGGATACCGATCGGAAGCAATATGAAATTTTTCACCGGCTGTTTGGTCCCCCATCAGAAACAGTTGTGTTTATGATTGGCGACCCCAAACAATCTATCTATGCCTGGAGGAAAGCAGATTTGTTTACTTACTTTAAAGCTGTAAAAGAAGCCGACAACCAATTTAATATGTCGGTAAACTATCGATCCGCCACTTCGTTGATTGAGGCATTCAATCACTTTTTTTTGCCGGAAGCCAACTTCGATACCTTTTATTTTCAGGGTTCGCCAGATGCTTTTTCTTATTTGCCGGTAGCATCACCCGACCCGAATGACAAGGGCCAACTCGAATTGAATGGTGAAGCCGAAACCCCTATTGCTGTTCATCGGGAAGCCGGTGATATTTTTTCCAGAGTAGCTAAACAAGTGGCCGACCTGTTGAGCAACCCCGGCTATCGTATCCATAAAAACAATCAAACCCGATCTATTACACCGGCTGATATTGCTATTTTGGTTCGTAATAAATATCAAGCGGCAGACATAAAAAATGCACTCAATCGTTTTAGTATCCCCTGCATCAACCTAGAAAGTGAAAAAATTCTGAAGAGAGCGGAAGCCAACGTGCTGCTGAATTGGCTGCTAGCAATTGAAAGTGTTACCCTTAGCCATATTAATCTAGCCTTATTAACAAACATAACTGGTTATTCGATTTCACAACTCAGTGAATTAGAGGAAGAAGCCCTGGTAGAAAGATTCCGCGAATGGAATACTAAATGGAAAACCAAAGGCGTGTATGTTACGCTGCAATCGGTATTTGCCTGCTTTCAGTTAACCAATCGGCTGCTGCAACCGGATGTAGAAAGTGGCGAAAGAGCATTATCGAATTACATTCAACTGGCAGAAATATTACACCAAACAGAAACCCGCTTGCAATATCGCCCGGCAGAACTCATCAGCTGGCTGCAAAAAGCCGCCGAAGGCGATAAAATGAATGGGGATGAATTTTTGCAGCGGATTGAAAGCGATGCAGATGCCGTTCAGATTATCACCATACATAAAAGCAAGGGGCTAGAATATAATATTGTGATGGCGCCTTTTCTGGAGTTTTCATCAGATTCGAAATCCGAAAAAATGACCGCTTACCGGGATGCCAATGGAGATTTTTTTTACGGCAACTCGGTATCATTTACCAACGACCAGCGGCAATGGGTAGAAATTCAACAGGAACAGGAAAACCGAAGACTGGTATATGTATCCCTCACGCGGGCAGGGTATAAATGTTACCTGTTTACCAACAAACCTACCGAATGTACCGGAACCTTAGCCGTATTCCTGTCGGCAATTACAAAAAATCCCTCTCCATTCATTAAGGAGGTAACTGAATTGCCACAAATTCCCGACAAATTCTCTTATCAGGCAACGGCCCGGCCACAAGCAAGATTTGAGCAAGCCACCGACTTTCGCCTAAAGAATACCAATTGGCAAAAACTGAGTTATAGTTATTTGAATCCCGATCACGGCGTTCGTGCATTATCAGCCAGTAGCGATTCCATTGCTAGCAAAAACGCGTACGACCAGTTTATTTTCTACCAGTTACGCAAAGGGGCTTTCACCGGAAATTTGATCCATTATCTATTGGAGCATATTGACTTTACCCAACCCGCTAGCTGGTCGTTCACCATCAACAAAGCACTTCAGCGCATGTCGCCCGGGCTGGAAGAAACGCATGGTGAAGGATTATACCAGTTGATAGAACAACTTTGCGCACTGGCACTTACAGCCGGGAATCATACTTTTGCACTACCCCAAATTAGTCGTAGCCATCAAATGGCTGAACTGGAATTCAACTTTCCGGTGCATGAATTTCAAACGCGCCAACTGATGGAATTATCAACCCCCAATACGCCCTTTCATTTGCAAAAGGGACAATCCTGGCAGGGATTGATGAATGGGAAGATTGATTTTATAGGCAAACAGGGGGAGCAGTTTTATCTGATTGACTGGAAATCGAATCACCTGGGATATGAAACGGATTGCTACAATGAAACTGCCCTGCTAGTAGCGATGGATGCCAATAACTATCACCTGCAATATTATATCTACCTAGTAGCCCTCTATAAGTATTTACAAAGCCGCTTGCCGGATTTCGATTACGATCGGCATATCGGGGGCGTATTTTACCTGTTTGTGCGTGGAATACGCAGCGGTGCCTCTCAGGGAATTTTTTATCGAAAACCTACGCATGGGCAGTTGTTGCAGTTTATGAATATTTTAAGCATATAACAAAACCCATATACAAAACGAAGACAGTTGTATAACATCTGCACAGTATACATAAAGAATCAACTAAATTTGTCGTATGAATCTTTCAAATTATGAAGTGGGGGTAATACAAAATTATTTTGTAGACAAACCTGTATTGAAGGCATTCTTATTTGGCTCATTTGCCAGAAATGAGGGCACAATGGAGAGTGATGTTGATATATTAGTTGAATTAGATTATTCGGTGCATATTGGGTTAGGGTTTATTGACATGAAAACCGACCTAGAAAGAAAACTTCACAAAAAAATAGATCTGGTCTCGAGCAACGCACTCTCTAAATTTATTCGACCTTTTGTAAATAAAGAAAAAAAATTGATTTATGAAAGGTAAAGTAGGTGACAAACAAAGGCTACAGCATATACTTGAATCGATTGTAGAAATAGAATCCTATATACTTGATAAAGATTTTGATGAGTTCTCCTCTAATTCGATGATGCAATTTGCAACAATCAAACAAATTGAAATCATTGGAGAAGCTGCCAATAACATGAGTGAGGAAACAAAGAATAATCATACGCATATTCTTTGGCGACAAATTATTGGGTTAAGAAATGTTTTAGTGCATGAATATTTTGAGGTGGATATTATGCTTATTTGGCAAATAATACAACACGACATCCCCACCCTAAAAAATGGGGTTCAGCTAATTCTTACAAAGACAGATTAGGTAGCCTGCTGTTATAGGTTTTATTGAAAGCGGACTGCCTAATTCTGAAATTATTTAACGCCGCCTCCATTAAACCTGTAAAACTATTGGCAGTCTATATCCAAAATAGCTCCTATGAAAACTTATTTGCTCATTTTATTCGTATTTGCCTTGCTAAATGCTTGCACGGCATCTCGCCCGGTTACGATGGTACAAACCGCACCCCGTTTAATACAACCACGCAGCGTGGTTACCCGAGTTGTGGTAGTTCCGGCACCCCAACCACGGCGTATTAGTAAATATCAAGTTAGGAGAACTCCCTGGCGGGGATATTTCTAGCAGTCCTATTAAATAAATACAAACAAGCCGCTTATCAAAGAAAACTCTTTGATAGAACGGATAACTATTGCCAAAAATTTATTTATGCATAACAACAAAATCAATCTGCACTTTACGGCCTCCTTTATTTTGCTATCCCTCTTACTAGGTTGCAACAAATCAACCCAAGGAGAAATTAGTCCACCCTACCAAACCACTAAAAATGTAAGTTATAATGGCGTATCTGTTAATGTAATAATTGATAAACCAGCTGGAAATGAATTCGACGTTTTGTTGGTATTTCATGGAACCGTAAATTATGATAGTGAAGTGTTACTGGCAGCCAAAAACACATTAGATTCATTTAAGGCAATACTCGACAACAAGAATATGATGATAATAAGTGTTGCCTATCCCGAAGAAAACATACTGTTTGGAGATAATAATCGCCAATGCGAAGCCGCACTTTTATGGCTCAAAAATAATGCAGCAGCAGAACTCGTACTAAAAGTGAAAAAGATTTTTTTAGCCGGGCATTCTCAAGGTGGCTATCAGGTTACCCGATTAAACACCATGCACCCAACCAATGGTGTAATCGCAAGCGCCCCGGGCCCATTGAATCTGGTTTACAGATGTCAACTTGAAGAAAATGGACAATTATTGTCTACTCAGCAATGTACATTATTAAAAAACACATATGGCACAACCTCATTGAACCCAACTGCCTATGCAAATAGATCTCTATTAAACTTTACCAGCGGCTTTACCTGCGAAATTCTATTTGTACAAGGGTTAGAAGATTCCCCTATACAAATGTATTCATGGCCGTTATTTAAAGCAGATCTGATGAAATGTACTACATGTAAAAGTATTCAGTTTGTAGAGGTCCAGAGGGAAGGCCATCCTGCTTTATTTAAGAGTGCGGAAGCAAAAAAAGCCTTCAATACTTTTATTACTAGTAGATTATAATTTTTGTTGCGTGTATTTTATCTCTTTCCGCATTTCAGCGAACCACTCCCCGTTTGATTTGTTACTCCTCTTATGGAAGTATTTCTCCTTTTCCCCCACCAACTATTTAAAAACCCTCTTCCGGTTAATCCAACCACTAACATTTACCTAATTGAACAGGAGCTATTTTTTACACAATACCGCTTTCACAAGCAGAAAATTATCCTGCACCGCTCCTCCATGAAATATTACGAGCAGCATATAGTATCCCAAGGATTTCCAGTTACTTATGTAGAACACCACCAACCCGCCAGCAGTATGCAGGCATTGATTGAGCTGCTCGCTGAAAAACAAACCACCCATATTCGCCTCTACTTCCCCAATGATAACTGGTTGCAAAATCAACTGGAAAAAGCATGCAACAAAGCAGGAATCGAATTCGCCTATCTGCCTAGTCCTAATTTTATCAACACCCTTCCCGGAGATATTGAAAAACTGGGTGCCCGGCGCCCCTTTTATCAAACGGGATTTTATACGCAACAACGAAAAGAAAGAAACATCCTGCTTACCCCATCCGGCGAACCGCAGGGAGGCCAGTGGACTTACGACACCGAGAATCGCAAAAAAATACCAGCGAAAACCATTATTCCCCCCATGCATTTCGGGGGAGATAATACTTTTATACGGGAAGCCGTTACCTATACAGAGCAACACTTCGCAAACAACTATGGATCTGCCTCAGCGCCATTCGAAGCAAATGGTGGGCCACAATACTATCCCTGCACCCATGATGCCGCAGAGCAGGCGCTGGAAGCGTTTATCAAACATAAGCTGACAAATTTTGGGGTATACGAAGATGCCATGCAGATGAAAGAGACTACGCTGTTTCATAGTGTACTAAGTCCGTTATTGAATATAGGGCTTCTCAATCCTTTAGAGGTAATAAATCGATTGATAACAGGTGCAGAAGTCAATCAAGTACCATTGAATAGTGTAGAAGGTATTGTACGGCAATTGCTGGGATGGAGAGAATTTGTGCAACTCACTTATCAGAAAATCGGAAGCGTACAACGTACCAAAAATTTCTGGGGCTTTACCCATCCAATTCCTAAGGCCTTTTACACGGGTACTACCGGACTTCCGCCGATAGACAGCACCATTAAAAAATTATTACACTCGGGATATAACCATCACATCGAGCGATTGATGGTGTTAGGAAATTTCATGTTACTCTGCGAAATTCATCCCGACCACGTGTACCAATGGTTTATGGAAATGTATATAGATGCATACGATTGGGTAATGGTGCCAAATGTATATGGCATGTCGCAATACAGTGATGGTGGCATGATTACCAGCAAGCCCTATATAGCCGGTTCGAATTATCTGATGAAAATGGGTGATTTTCCCAAGGGAGAATGGCAAGCAATATGGGATGGTTTGTTCTGGCGGTTTTTAACGAAGAATCGGACCATATTCGCCAAAAATCCCCGATGGGCAATGCTCATTACAACCTGGGATAAGCGGGATGATACCTGGCGCACAAATCATTTGAACAAGGCCGAAGATTTTCTGAAGCAATTACATGGATAACAAAATATCGCTTACTTAAAAGCTGTAACTTAGAATCAAACTTGGTTTTTGAAAAGCTAAATTAAATGGTATGAGAATCGGGCTTTTATTTCTGGGATGTTTGGTTGCCCTAACCTCCTTTTCACAAAAAAACATTTTCCCGCATGCAGGAACCCTGATTATAATTGGGGGCGGTAGTATGCCGGATACCATGTATCAAACATTTGCAAAACTTATCGGAGGCAAAAACCAACCCGTTGTTTACATTCCCACCGCAACAGGTGATGAGGAATGGATACAGCAGGGTAAGCACCTGGATAAATTTATTCAACAGGGATTTACTCAACTGAAAACCCTGCATACCCGCGACCGAAAAAAAGCCGACGATCCCGAGCTTGCTGCCATGATTGACCGCGCCAAGGGAGTTTTTTTGGGTGGGGGTGATCAGGAAAAGTTAGCAGAAGCTTATGGTGGAACGGCTGTTCACCGGGCCTTGATAGCCCTGCTAAACCGGGGAGGGGTAATTATGGGAACTTCGGCCGGTGCAACTATTATGGGTTCGGTTTTAATCGGTGGCGACCATCGCAAAACACCCCATATCCCCACCCAATTTGCCGAAGGATTTTCATTGATGCAATCCACCGCCATCGACCAGCATGTGCTGGTAAGAAATCGCCAGTTCGATCTGGTGCCGATATTAGAAAGAATGCCCGGGGTATTCGGAATGGCATTGGATGAATCTACCGCTGCCATTGTTCGGCAAGACAGCATTACCGTTATTGGCAAATCTTACATGCTGATTTACGACCCTATGGATTGGGCAAAGCAGCAAAAAGATTGGGGGCGGGTTTACCGGCCATTTTGGATGATTGCTTCTGGAAAAAGCTATCGGCTAACCCGCTAAGCATTCCGGCTAACATAGAATCTTACACCACATCCATTCATTCCCTTAGTTTCCCCCATAACCTGATATGTATTCAGCTGATTTTCAATTGAGAATAGGAGGTTAGCTGAATCCGAATATGGTTGCAATAATTTTTTTTGTATAAAAGTCATTCTTTTAGGGTATATTACCTAACAAACATCCCCCAATTATGGCACTTCGCACAACCGAGCCCAACAGCAGAAAACTGGTAGAAAGAGGCATTGACTGGTTGCTTTCCCCGCATGCCAGATTTCGGATTGAACGATTTGTACTAACGATTGCCATTCTCAGTTATCTGATTCACCTAGCCTTAATTTTTTTAGCGGGAAGAGGAATTTTGCCTGCTTCCTATGGACTGCTGCAAAGTCCTATTTCAGCCATCTACACCCCCTTCTCGTTTATTCTGGTATATGAGGTATATCTGCTGATTTATTATCTGCCTAAATCAACCTCCTTTTATATTGGCAAGCAATACGAAATCATTACGCTGATAATTATTCGAAGAATATTTAAAGATATTGGCAATCTCCAGCTTATCCCCAACTGGTTTCAAAACGAAAACGATCTGCGATTTACTTATGATGCCATCACATCTCTGATTCTATTTTTGTTGATTTGTTTGTTTTACATTCAAGTACTTCGAAAAGAAAATCCGGGACAAGAGCCGGCCGATCAACCTGAAATAAAGGCTTCTACTTTTTTATTCCTTAAAAATACGCTTGCCCTGTTATTGGTGCCAGTAATGCTGATACTTGCTTGTTATTCTTTCTATACCTGGACCGGCTCTGCATTAGGTCATTTTCAAACGGGCATGCATTTAAGCGAAAACCTCAACCAGATATTTTTTGATGAGTTTTTTACTGTGCTGATAGTAGTAGATGTATTACTATTACTTACATCGCTTTTCTATTCAGATCAGTTTCAGTCAATCATGCGAAATTCGGGATTTGTAATTTCTACTATCCTGATTAAATTGTCTTTCTCTGTTCCCGGCATCACCAATAACTTACTCATTGTTGGATCTGTATTGTTTGGATTAGGCGTACTGCTGATTTTTAACCTGTTCAACCGCAAAGTGGCACCGCTATTTCCGGGGCAGATGAAATCGAGTTAAAATATTTTTCTTTGCTTGTGTATCAGTCATAAGAGGGATAGCTCAAGTTTCAAAACATCTACGACAATTTAAATTGAAACTGTTTTTCTGTTCCACAAATAATCTCTTTAACATTATTGCGTTCCATCGGAAAAGAAACCAATCAAAAATCCACCTTATATCCCACCACCGGAATCAATCCCAACAGATAATTATACTTTATTTGCTTGGTAACGGGATCATAGCTTTGACTAACCGGATTTTTCCGGTTGAAGAGATTTTGCACGCCGGCAATCAAACTGCCTGTTTTCTTCCCATACTGCACTTTCCATTCGGTTTGTAAATCTACCCGCCAGATATTGTTTAGTTTATCTTCGTAAATACGGGTATTATCCAGCACGGTTGTTTTTTGTGCGATTGATTTCGCCAGATCAATAGGGGTTACCCGAACCCCGCCGGCATAAATTAATTTACAGTCTACACTAAATGTGGAAGTTCTTTTTCCCTTCAGGTTCCATTCCTTTCCCATTAAAAAAGTAAATGTACTATTCGAGTTGAAGCGGGTGCTGCGCCAGATTTTATCTGAAGGCAAATACGCCGACTCATATAAACTGACTGAGCTAAGCAGATAAAACTGATCACTCAAATACCGCTCGAGGGTAATTTCAAGGCCATAATTTTTTCCACTGCCCTGGTTGTTCAACGCCGCAATTGCGAAGTCGTCGTCTTGATTGAGCAAACTAAAACTGTTTTTTACCAATGCCGAAACCGGAATAGAAAATAACCATTGATAATACGCCTCTACCTTCACATTCCAGTTGGTAGCCGGTGCTATGGAATAGCCCAGTACATAATGGGCTGACCGGCTAAATTCCAAGCCCTTGTTGGGCTGCAAAGAATCGGCGCCAATTTTTATGCGGGCAAAATAATTACCCAAGGGCTGAATTTGCGAATGAAAGCCCACGCCGGCAGAGAGAAACTGATTATTGCCGGTAATCCATTTGATACCCAACCGAGGCTCCACCACCGATGTTTTATTCAGTGCAAACTGCTGTGTATGCATGCCGGCTAAAAAGCTAAGCCGATTTGAGGGACTCCATTTCCACTGAATAAAATAATTAGTAAGTCTGGTATCTCCGGTTGATTTTACTTTATCGCGCAAAATATTACTAACCGTTTCTCGCTGAGTAAGATCAAAATTTTTCGCACTGGTATATGCTCCCACTTTCAACAAATGCCTGCTGTTGAATTTATGCGTGAGTACCACCGACCAGATGCCGTTTGTTTCGGTAAACGAATTATTTCGGGTATAGATTAATGGCCCATTGAATTTATCCAGTCGATTGTTTTCTTCCCGATAGGTATAGCCATTTACGCTATACATCGTTTTTAAAAAAGTTTTCTTTCCTAGTGATATACTATGAGAGATGCCTATCATCCCTGTTTTTGCTGCATCTAACCGACCGCTTCTGTTAGAGGGGTTATTGGTCCATATAATAGAGTCGGCGGATGCTTCCGTTTTTTGTTCACTGTTACCGCCAAATCCAAAAACAGAAAAGCTACCCATTTTTTTAGTGGGCAAATGCATATGAAACGATACGTCTTGAAAGCGAGTGGGGGCATCTCCTATTTTTAATCCAAGTTGTTGCATCAGGGTTAAGAATCCATAGCGGTAATTCACCAGATAAGAGCCTCCATATCCTTTTTTAAAATAGCCTTCGGTGGCTGCATCAATTCCAATTGTGCTTGCCGAAAAAGTATGCTCACGGCGGGTATTATTTCCTTTGCGTAATTTAATATCGAAAACCCCTGATAAAGCATTGCCATATTCGGCCGGAAAAGCACTGATCATAAAATCGGAGTTTGCCAACAGCTGCGCACTCAATATAGAAATCCCTCCTCCCGATGTGCCCACTTTGGCAAAATGGTTGGGATTGGGGATGTCAATGCCTTCCATCCGCCAGAGCAATCCATTGGGTGCATTCCCTCGAATAATTAGGTTATTGGCATCGCCCTGAGAAACTACGCCGGCAAAAGTAGTAGCAATACGGGAAGGGTCGTTTAAGCCGGCCGCATATCTTCTCGTTTCTTGCATACTCATCATGCGGGTACTCACTACTGCCATCTCGTTGAGGGGCTTTTGTCGATTGGGTTTACTTTGAACCACCACTTCCTTACCGGTACTCACTTCCTCCTCC